>OLRE01000379.1_pt1 | contig 55250 bp, 48 predicted proteins | sample 1672461 | NCBI WGS metagenome assembly OLRE01 (sample SAMEA3136688, study PRJEB25190) | human gut metagenome | biome: human gut; feature: human-associated habitat; material: faeces | place: Austria | collected 2013
GGTCGGACTTTTTGCGCGTCGGCTGTTCACACTATCCAAACTATTAATTACTATATTTCGTACATTACTAAGTAAACTATTATCAGTAACTGCATCTATACCAATAACAGAGAGAATTGCATCAATAATTTTATCCCAAAGACTTTTACGTTTTTTAATCTTTGGAGCTTCTTCTATAATAATCCTATTTGCCAAATTAGCAAACTGTTTATTTGTAAAAGCATAAGTAACTATTTCAGCAGGAGTTTCACTTAATATTTTAAGATATGTACGAAGATAACCAAGTTCAAGTTCAGTTAAATCGCTCTTATATTTAGCATTAAATTCTTTAGAATCAACTTTAAATGCAGTGTCATTAATATCGCTAATTAATGTAACAAGTTTATCGTATAATTCTTTAGAATTAGCTTGTTGTTCAAAATACTTATGGAGAGATTCATGAGTAATATTAACACCTAAATCAGTAGCAGTAAAATCACGTTTAGTAAGTTTATTACTATTGATAACGATAGTTTCAGTACCTTTATCATATTGAGCAATTATGAAATCTTGTTTACTCGATAGTTTCTTAATACTGAAATTAGTTTTACCATCAGTATAAATTCTATCATATAATTCAGCGATTCTGTTAGCAACATCTTCAGATACAAAATCAGGTATAACACCTAATACTCTAAGACCTGCTACTTTATCATCTGTAATATTAACAAGTTTTTGATACCAGTTTGTTTCAGTATCACTTGTCATTGAACTTAATGTTGTAATTGCTTTAACAGCAAATTCTTTCGTCATATCTTCTGATTCTCGAATAGGATTATCAGAACTTTCAGATTTAAGTTCAAAGAACATTGCAGGTTGAATAGAATCAATAGTATAATTGGTAACAACATTACCATTGGTATCTCTAATTCCAATAACACTTGTTGTTAAAGCGCCGGTGTCAAGAATAAAATCTTGCATCGAATCAAATGTTGAAGAAACAGATTTATCAACGATACCTTGTTGTTTAGCCCAATCAAGTATTTTAGATTTATATTGACCTTTAACTGCTGCGTAACCATCATCTGTTTTAACACCATAAGTATAATGGTCGCCTTGCAATGCAGTAGTAACACTACGTTGCATATTACCATACAGTTTATGGAATAGATTATGATTAAGTAAATCAGTTAAATCTTTACCAGTAATACCTCTTGCTTGCAAATCAATTACAGCGTAAGTTCCTTTGTTAGATTTACTCTTTTCAATAATACCATTTAATTGAGCAAGTTCTCGTGCTGTAAAAGGACTCTTAGCAATACGAACTTTTGAAGTAGTTCTATTAACTGGAATTACTCTACGACTTAATCGAAGTTTAACAGGAGTAAATTTATCACCAGATTTAGTATATTCAATACTAATTCTATTGATATAACTTATTCCATTTCCAAGTATATTCTTTTTACGAACAACTGTTTGGAAATCTAAATGTTTAATATAACGAGTTTTTCCAGTAGCAGGGTCTGTATTTTCGTAAAGAGAACTAATGTTAAACCATTCAGCCCCCGGAACTCCACGATTATAACTTGTAATGATAGCTTCTGATAAAGGAGCTAATCGACTACGAATATTAGCGTTATGAGCTTTAGTTCGAGTCTTATTAGTATCATCTACAAGAGTATACAGACCAGATTTAGCATCAGTTGGAAGGGATGTAAACGTAGCATCTGAAATAATATCACTCATAGTTTGAGTAACAAATTCCATAGCAGCTACATTAAACGGTGTATCTGCAACATCACTTGCTAAATTACCACGATGTAACGGAACATAACTTTTTCCATTTTCACCAGCATTAGCTTGAATTTCAGCATACATTTGGAAATGCCTATCAGATGAAGTAATTTTATCTTCAACAATAGGATTATTAAATGCAGTGTCAGTAGTAAGTGATGAAACTAACATTAAACCATCAGCATTAGGCTGACGTTGAATAATATTAACAGCAGGTTTACCATTAACTGTAACAGTACGTTGCATCTCTTCATTTACATTAGCTCGATAACCACTTGAATCGGCAAATGTAATAGGAGATTTATTAATACCTTTTAATACTAAAATTGCAGAACCTTTTTCTTTAATTTCAGTAATAAGTTTTTGACTTTGAATAAAGTCATTTCCGAGTTTAATATTTAGATTCTGATAAGCGTTCTTGATTCTAAGTCCATAACGAACATAATCATTAAGATTTTTAAGTCTTACGTTATAGAACATAGGACTAATAAGATAATAAACCTTATTTAAATCAAGACCTTCAATATCAAACGCTTCAGGACTAACACCTTCGATTTCGGTATTATATTGGATAGCTCCAATAAAAGCATTGATTATTTCAGAATGTTCAGTTTTTGATGTATTACCATATTTATCTAATTCTTTAATAATTGATTTCAGTTTTGAAACAACTGAATCAGAATTTTGTTGTTCACGAGTTAAGGCTTCAGTATATACTTTATAAAACTCTTTTGTTAAGTTAAATATTGTATCACTTCCACCAGCTTTTCTGATAATAGTATCTACAAATTTAGATGTTCCATAAGAATTACCAAAAGCAGAATCATATTGATTAACTCCACTTTCATCAATTCTACCTAATTGGATTCCATGATAAGTTTCACTATTACCTAAACCAATTCGTTCAATTAATAGTTTCTTACCATTTACATCTAAATTAACATCGACATTACCATCTTTATAAATAACTTCAAATTCCTGACCTTCGTGTAAAGTTCTTAAAGCATCAAATAATTCAGTAGCCTTGAATTTAACACCATTAACTGTAATGTTGTTCTTAATAACACGAGTTTTAGGATTATAATATTCAGGACTTGTGATAATCTTATAAACTTCAGGTGTAAGACGACGTAAACCTTTGAAACCATTAGTTTCAAATTCACGTTGAATATGAGTTTTGAAGAAATCACTTAAAAACTTACCACGAAGATTTAAGTTACTATCAAGATAAGCACCGTCTGTTGTTTGAATAGGATTAGCAATTCGTTTATTAATAATATCAAACAAACGTTTAAGAGCATCAAGTTGTTCTTGTGGAACACCATTCTTACTCATTTGTTGATATATTGTATTAACATTTACATCATTTTTAAAATATTTAAGTGCATACCAGATAGGTTCATAATATTTAATAACATCATTACGACCATCTGTTTGCTGATATATAGAATCAAGAATATCTTCGTAAGTATAAACGTGATTATCAGTAAATATCTGACGACCATCAAGTTTTACAATAGTATTTTCAATAGCATCAAGAGCATTACGCATTGAATCACTAATGTAATAACGATAGTCATTAGTATTAAATTCATCTCTCGATTCAGTATCATCTATAAAGTCAGAAACACTGTTAGCAAGTACATCAAGACTATTAAGAATAGATACATCATCGTTTAATTCAGTACCACTTTCAAAATTATAATATCTCGAAAGAATAGAATAAGCCATTCGAGCATTTCTTAATAAATCAAGAATATTACTTTGACGAACAGCAGTAATAACATCCACACCAGTAAGATTCAAAGCATCAACATCAGATACCAAATAAGGTTGAATTGATTGAGCTAATGTATGAAGTCTTGTACGAGCAGGAAGATTAGGAACAGCACCATATTCTAAAAACTCTTTTGCTAAATTATTTACGGCAGTAGCAAATTCCATAATTTTAGAAGTTTGACTACCAAAGCCATCATCATTTACAAGAGCATCATGTAACGGACTATCTTCATCTTGTCTAATAGCACGAATTTTACTAATAAATCTATTCATCACACTATTAATATATGCGATATTAGTTTTGTAAAATTCAGTTGTACTTTTAGCTACTTCATTAATAATACTATTTTTGAATAGAGTTATCTTATGATAGAAATTTGAATATCTAACAGTATCAAAATTACTATTAAGATTTTCAAATTTAATTTGAGTAAGACCTTCAATTTGTGCTCGAATTACATTATGGTCTACATTAATATTCTTAAGAGTTAATTTACCATCAGTTATAGTATAATTATTGTTAAGAACATTAGCAACGTTAGCAATATAGTCAGCAATAGCTTCACGCATTTTAGCATTTTCCTCTTCACTATAACCAACTATATCACCACCGTAAAGATTCCAAATCCAATCTTTGAAAAGATTAGATTTAAGATTATTTGCAATACGGATATTGCTATCTGATAATAACTGTTTTACACGATTAGTTTTTTCTAAATTTTTATTACTAATTTCAGTAGGTTGATATTCATTTATCCAACCAATAAAATTACCAATAATAGTAGTTCGTAACGTATTAAGTTCAGTATTATCAATAGGAGATAATAATGCTTTATAAGTATCACTATTAGAATCAGATAATTCTTTATACAGATTTATAATAGTATCTAAATAATGATTCTTAAATTCATCTGCTGAAAGTTTATCTTGAATGCTATAAAGTGTTTTATAAATAGCATCAAATTTAGTTTGAACTTCACTTCGAATTTCAGTAATATCCATACCTGCAAGTTCTTTTGCAGAATATGTATCTTCTTTACCAGTCGAATCATCTTTTATAGTAACCATTACAGCATTAAAATCGGTTTCGTCGTCGGTTACGACCTCGATTCTTTGCACGGTTTTGGGCGATTCTGCGACATTAAATTTTGAGCCTACCGAATATACCTTATTTTTAATATCGACGGTATTTGGGGCCTCGCTGTCATCGAGAGAGTACGAAATTCCGTTACTGTCTGTTAGCACCTCGGTAGTAACATTTTCGGGTTCTTGACTTGCTTCTTGATTAGTAGTTTCAGTAGTTTCTTCTACTTTATCTTTAGCTTTTTCAATCTCTTCTTGTTTATCATAAACTTCTTTAAGTAACTTACTTCGTTCAGCCATAATCTCATCTCGATTATTAACATTTTCTTCGAGAGCCATTACAGCCATACTCAGTTGAGTTCGAGCTTCTTCAAGAGATTTATATGTTTGATTATTGTTATTGCGAGTTTCACGCAAACGTTTTGCAGCTTCATTATATTCAGCTACATTGTTATTTTCACGTTCACTCTGTTCTGCAATATCGCTATTAATTCTATTAAGTCTTGCATCGTAATCAGCTAAATCATTTTCAAATAATTCAATCTTCCTACGAGTATCAGCAATCTCACCATTATGAATAGCAAGTTCTTGTTCGTATTGAAGTTTACCAACTTCTAATTCTGCAATAGCTTGACGAGCATTTGCAATTTGTTGTTGAAGACTTAAAATAGATTTCTTACTATTTTTAATTTCAAGAAGATAAGGTTTACGAGCTTTACGATTAGGTTGTTTTGTACTAATAGCACCTTGATTAGCAATATAAGTATTTAACTCATCAATTTGAGATTGTAAACCATTGATTGTATCTTCAATAGTTTTAATCTTATTTACTAATCGAGTACGCTTACCTTTAAGTGTACTAATCGCTTTATTACGAGTTTTATCTTCAAGCTGAGTTTTATAATCTTCAATAACTTTTTGCAGTTCTTCACGTTCTTGTTCAAGAACAGTTTTTTCTACATTTAAACTATGAAGTTTACTATCAATAGCTTTAAGGGCTTCATCTCGTTGCTTACGAAGATTAGACGCTTCAATATCGAAAGTTTGAATATCAGTATCAACGATAGCTAATTGACGACGATAATAGTCAAGTAAATAATCATCAGTTGATGCCTGAACTTTAAGAACATTGTCGAAAGGATTACCCCAACTTAAACCCATATTACGAGCATGAATATCTCGCATAATAGTAAATTCTCTACGAAGAGCATCTACGACAGGTCGTTTATTAGCACCGTAAACTTCTTCAAGTTGAGCATCTGATAATTTACTTAATTCATCAAAATATTCAACAGCATAATTGAATCCATTAGCAGAACCAATTCTACCCATAATACCAACAAGTAAATTTGAAGCAGGGTCAGTAATAGTTCTATTAACTTTCGGAGTACCATCATTATTCATAACTTGATTACCAGCTTCATCTAAAACTGGTATTTCAGTTACTTTAATATTCATATCACCGTCAAAATCAGCAATAGCTGCGGCAGTATCTTGAATACCATTTATAATGTTAGTAGCTCGTTTATTTTCAGCTTCTTGTTGAGCTTTACCATTAAGTATTCGTGTAACACCACTACGTCCAGCAGACATTACACCACCACCGATAGCACCCCAAATAAAACTATCCCATGAAGAAGCTTGTTCAACAAGTCTTCCCATACGAGCTAACGGAGTTAAATCAGCAGTTTCATCTTCAATTCCAAGTTCTTTCTTTGCGGCAACGACACCTTCATTAAGTGCCATATCAACTCGCATTTCTTCAAGACCTTCAGATAAAGCAACAGAAAAGAAATCTTTTGTTTTATGAAGTCCAATACTCGGAATAAGTTTGCGATTAAGTTTAGATGTTTCACTATCTAAAACAAAAGTCTTACCTTTTTGTGCAAGACCTTTTATATTACTTTTTAAACCTTTTTCAATAGAAATACTATTAACCGGAGCTTCTTTAATACCACGAAGCATACTATTAAGTTCAATAGCATTAAATAATATTCCATAAGCCCAAGCATCATTGTAACTTTCAGAAGCATAAACAGATGCAAACTTACGAGCATCATCTTCATTGAAACCTAAATCGAGAGCATATTGATATTGTTCATCATAACCACGAACAATTTCTTCCATACTATCAAGATGTGCTCCGTATAAAGTACCAATTATCTGTTGAGTATAAGGATTTTGTAATGCACGACCTGCTTTATTCAATGTAGAACCTAAACGACCAACACCGTTAATCATTGTTCCTAATTTACCAACAGCTTGTAAAGCTCGCATTTGTCCAATAACAGGAAGCATAGATGCGGCTGCAGAACCTACGGTAGGAAACATACTTGCCCACCAAGTAGCATCACCCATACCACCAGCAAAACCACCTTTTTGAGCTTGTTCTGTTTGATAAATAGGCATTGCTTTACGACCCCAATTTTCAATATCTTTACCTATTCTCTGCCATTCAGAACCAAGACCTTCGTTGATAGCTTTGTCCCATTTATATTTGGCATTATCATCCCATATTTGACTAATAGCACGATATGTAGTAGGAAAGAAATTAAGAATACTACCAATACCAGTAATAGTACCACCGAGAGTAGTAATTCCTAATTGACCAATAGCATTTTTAGTTAAATACCAACCACTTTGATTTTGTGCTCTATTTTCATTGAGAACACTTAAATCAAGATTAGGATTAACTTGACCTCGACCTAATATGTTTTCGTATTCAGAAATATTAAAAGGTCGAATCGAAGATTGTTTTCTACCACGAGAAAGTTCAGGTTCCGGCATACTACCTGGTAAAACAGGAGTAGCTCCTACTCCCTGAACTGGTGTTTCAGAAGGAGTAAGAGCTTGCGAACCTGTAATAGGAATTTTAATATCTGTTAGATTTGGCATAATTTAATATCCTATATTAGCATTATTTATTTTATTCATTTGAATAGCCTCGGCGGCTTCTTGCATATCAAGAACAACTCCATATTGAGTTAAAACATATTCTGCAATAGGAGCTAATGCTTCATTTATAGTTTCATAATATTGAATATTATTAGGAGTTATACCTTTAATTGTGTAAAGACTATTAGGAATTGTATTATATCCAAATTCTCCATAATGAACAGAACCATCAGGATATTTCAATCCACTAATATCTTTTATATAATAACCTTGTGTTGTTCTACCAATTTCAACTTTACGACTATTGCCGTCAATACTATTATAAAAAGGTTCGTGAATATTCAAATCATATTCAACTTTACCTAAATCATCAACAGTTCTTTGCAGGTCTGCGATGTTTGCAACAGCAGGACTATTATTAGCACCAGTAGTATTGAAATCAATAAATCCCGAAGCATATTGAGATTCAATCATTCCAGCGCTACGTTGTAAACCTTCACCACCAATTTTAGCATAAGGTTTAATGTTACGGTAATTGTCAAGAATTTGACGAGCAATAGTAGACGGGTCTACTTGTTCAGAGAAAATAATATTACCACGAGCAGCACCAGTTTCATCGAAAAGAGTAATAGCATATTCATTACGGCCTTCACGAGCTGCAATTCCATTAGCAATCGGACTAACTTCAGTCTTATAAATATCATAATCAAGACCAAGTTCTTTACCCGAAAGAGGTTTAGAATTTTTAGTAGCGTTACTCTGACGAGTTATACTTGTACCTTTTGAATTAGTAGTAGTCGAAGTAGGAAACGCATCAAAATTCATATACTTAGCTAATTGCATTCCGGTAAGACCAGTACCTTTTCCAGATGGAGTTTGAACAACACTAATATTACCAGCACCTTTTTTCCAATTTACCATAGCAGCTGCCATGTAATTTTGTTGGAATCTTGAAGGATTAGCGATAATATCACGAGTTGCTGTAAATTCAAGAGGTGCATCAGCAATAGCTTTACGATAACGATTTGAAACATTATCTGCTGCATTAGACAGAGTAGATTCAAACTCTTCTTTTGTCATAATATTATCTCGGCTTATAGCAATATCGCCATCAGCAGTTTTATAATAAAAACCACCATCTGGTGTTACAGGAATACTACCTGTTTTTTCATTTCTATTATAATTATTATTTATAAAATCAAGATATGCTTCATAACTTGAAATACGATTATCAAGAATTAATTTAGCTTGAGGGTCAGCTACTTTGTACCAACCTAATAAACCAGATAATTTATCTCGATGTTCTTTCCAAGTATCAAATACAGAATTAAGCTGAATTTCGTCAGAACGAAGTTTAGCTTGAAGATTATTATAATTACGTTGAGCAGTCTGAACTTGTAAAAGCTTACCTTTAAGATTAGCTGCTGTTTCTTCGTCAAGACCTGCTGAATCAACCAATCTTTCAGCAGTAGAAATATTAAGTGTTTTAACAATATTACCATCTCCCGGATTAAGACCTAAAATTCCAAGTTCATCAGATGTAAATATCTGATTCATAGAATTTGAAAGTTTAGTCATTTGGTCAGTAATTTCATTACGACGATTAATGTTTTCTGCAACACTATCACCAGTAACTTCAAAACCACCTAATGTATCAAGATACGGAGCATATTGTTGAAGAGTTTCAAGTTCTTGTTGCTTACCTTTTGCACGAGCTTTAACATAAGCTGTATAACCGGGATTAGCAATTAAACCAACCGTAGTCTTAATATCTTGATAAGAATATAAACCTGCGGCAGCACCAGCTAAACTTTGAATGTTATTATTAATAAATTGACCAGATAAAACACTTTGTGTAAAAGCGGTTCTATCAAGATTCTCAATATCATCAGTAGCTCCAAGTACACCCTTAGCGTAACTTTCAAACATTTTATCTACATAATTCTGTAAACCAGCTTGAATAAGTTCAGGTGGAACTTGAACTTTATTCTGTAATATATCGAGAACATTAACTCCATATTCCTTATTAACAGTATCTAACAAAGTTTTAACTTCAGCAGGTAATTTAGAATTAACAGTAAACTTACCGTCTTTTGTAGGAGCACCAAGTTCATTTACGTTAATACCTAAACCATTAAGAGCGAACATTGTAGGATTACCAGCGAATAAAGGAGCATAATCTTCTAATTCATAATCTCTTAAATGTCCACCAGCAGAACTATCATCTTTTACAAATCGAGTAAGAGCATCTTGATTCTGCCAAATAGTAGTAAGATAATTAGTATAATCAGGATTAGATTTGAGTAATGACATAGCATAACTCATAATCTCTTGTTCTGTAATACCTTCTCTTTCACTACCAGTTTTAACAAAGTGACTTGCTAACTTTTCACCATCGAAACCTGTTGCAACATCTAATCCATACTGACGTATCATATCAGGATTAGTAACAAGATTTTCAAATGATACTTTATCAGCTTTAGCTTTTGAAAGAATATCAAATACGTCTTTTTGATATTTATTTACATCGAACTTTTTACCGATTTGAACTCCGTTAAAACCACCGCTTACAACAGTATTAGTTTCTGCATCATAAACAATATCAGAAGATTGTAAACGACTACGAAGCAAGAAAGCATTTTGATTTTGAGTATCCCAATCACTCTTTTTCAAATCTTCTATATATTGCTGTTCTAAAGCGTAATCAGCTTGAACAGCTTTAAGACCTTCATTAGTCAGAATATTCTCAGTTTGCTTATAAATATAATCATCTGCTGCAAACCAATTATCTTGTTCCTTAAATTCATTAGCACCTTCAACAATCTTAGCTCTTTCAGAATCAAGGACTTTTTGTCCACGAGAAGTTGCTTTAATTTGACTTAAAGGATTAGCAATTCTGTTAATATATGCTTCACGATTTTGGTAATACTTTTGATTCAAAGCATTTCCAACAGCAGCATATACACTTCCATAATCTTGTAATTGTGGAGTTTTTAATGTATTAGTATCGTATCGACCTATTGCAATTTCTGCCATAATTTTATAATGATTAGTTTGTAAATTAGTTGTAACTCGTATGGCTCCGCCTGCTGGGCTTCGCCCAGCGGCTCCGCTCCCCGGTGGGGCAGGAGGTTGCACGCCCACTTGTCGCGCGTGTTTGTACCACTATTTGTATCATTACAAATATACAAAAAATCGTGAATATCGGACTATCCTATAAAAGAATAATCCGATATATCACGCATCATATTAAGCTCTTTTACGTCTTGCAAGACCACCACAAGCAAAACCACTTCTCATGTGATTAGTTACTCCACGAGGCCATAATTTCTCGTATAAGCGGGCACTTGCGTAATTATTAACTGCTCCGGCAAGACCTTCAACTCCTTGTAACATTCCTTGTAATCCTTGCGTTCTGACTGCCATTAACTGTTGATTCAAGCCGACAGCTTTGTTATATTCATTAATAGCGTCTTGATACATGATTTGACTATTAGCATTTCGAGCATTAACTCGTTCTTGCCTATTTAAATCATATCTTTGACGTTGATAATCTTTCTTAGCTCCATACAGTTTATTTCGAGCAAGTTGAGCATTAATTGCAAGATTTGCTACACTGTTTCTAGCTGTTTGAACATTGCTTGTGTTATCAGTAATATATCGAGCAGCTCTACGTTCTTGTGTACCGAGTTCTTGTAATTCCTCACTAATATCATAATCTGTACTATATTGAACAGCATCTACTTTATTACCTTTCGGAACATGAAGCGTAGATTCAAATTCAATAGCTTTTCGATTAGCACGAGTATTAAGAGCGTTACCTACAATTCCAAATAGTGAACCAGCAAGATTCATACCAAGTCCAAATTCATTAAATCCGAACTTAAATGCAGAACCACCACCAGCACTTGCAGTAGTTTGAATCGGCGGTAAAGTAGTAAGTTTAGGAGCTGAAACTCCAGTAAGACTATAAGGAGAAGCATATCCACCAAAAGGTCTTTTCTTTCTTACCATTCCACCACAACGCATAACCGGAGCATCATTACGAAGTCCTAAAGCAGTAGCATAAAGTTCTTGAGCTTCAAACAAATCTTCTGTTTTAGCATCAATAGCTTCAGATTCACCACGAGCTTTATTCATTCTATAAACTAACTTTTCAATATTACGAATATTTGTTCCAGTTTGTAATTTGTTAGTTTTACTTTTATCTAATGCAGACAAAGATAATATAACTCCATCAGCAAGTTGAATGACTTGAGCTTCTTTTTTACCTTTCATATCAGTAAGTTTCTTTGCGTAATCAGCGAAAGTACGATTTGTTCCTGGAACTTTAATCGTATCACTGAATACTTGACCACCTTCAGGAGTTTCACGAACAACTTCACCAGCATACATTCGACCATTTTTAGCGCCGCCGCCTTCAATTTCCGAATCACCATATATGATTCCAGTTTCACCAGTAGCAGGATTATATTGTTCATGAGTTTGACCATAAGCAACAACACTATTAGATGAATTAGGAACTACTTGACCGCCGGTGTTTAATTTTCTACGACCAATCATTCCACCTAATTTAGCATAAAATCCTGTACCTTCAGAGTAATTACCAAGATTACTTTGTCGAATAGTTGCAACATCATTTTCAACTTTATCTTGCATATTACCCAAAGTCTGCTGACGTTCCATTTCAGCTTGTTCAGCTAAAAGTTCTTGACGACGACGTTCTTCTTGACGCTTTTTCTTACGTCCAGTAAACAGACCAACAATGCCACCAATTAATGCGCCGATACCAGCACCGATAGGGCCAAGCCAAGAACCAGCAGCTGCACCAGTGGCAAGCGCCGCAGTTCCACCAACAGCAGCTCCAATTCCCAATCCAGTCCCAGCTCCACTTAAAGCACTACCACCTACGATACCTTCGCCGTCTGCACTATATTTAGATTCATCAATATTACTGGCTTGAACTCGTGTACCCCATTGAACACTACCGGGGTCATTAATACTTGTTCCACCCCAATAGAATTTTCTACGAGGAATTCCAACAAGTCCACCGAATTTAGCAGTAATACCACGAGAAGTTAATACTTCATTGTTAATCTTATTTTGCATATTAGCATAAATTGCTGAATCACGAGCCATCAACTGATTTGCTTTTGCAATACCTTGTGCATTCAAATCAATATCACCTTCAGCATAAGCATCATCTAAGTATTTAGTTTTTAGACCAACACCTTCTCCATCAAAATAATCTCGATTGTTTTTACCAGCGATTATACTACGATAAGCATCACCAGACATAACGCCACCGAAATCTTTTCGCTTACGTCTTACAAGACCACCACAACGAGCAACTCCACGAGCAGTAACAATTTCATTATTGATTTTGTTCTGCATATTTGCATAAATAAGTTTATCGTTAGTAATTAACTTATCTACATAATTCTTAACTGGGATTCCAGTATCATCATTCTTTCCACCATGATAGAATAAATCAATCATAGCATTACCGAAAAAACTATTACCGGAATTACGAATCATTCCTAAATAATCAGCAGTAGCATCATGTGTTGAACGAATACCACCGAAATTATATTTTTTACGATTAGTTTTACTCATATCTTCAACATAATTATCAGGATTATCATTAATACTAAAATTAGAAAATAATCTATTTCTAATCATATCATAATCATTAGAACTATTGGTCTTAAATATTTCTAATTCAGATTTATCTCTTCTTTTATTACCAGTAGTATATTCTTTAATAATACTATCTGTATTACGTTCATTAGCACCTTTTAACAATTTCTTATATTGTCTAAAACCAGTTCGACCTACTCGATATGCAAGATTAGACATAAGATTAACAATAGGTTGAGGTAAAGTATTGAAATCATCAATACCATATTTCTCAGAATAAATATCACGAACATCATTGTAGGCTTTCGCCATACGACGATTTAATTCAGCATCAATTTGTTTTCTTGTTGCTTTACCTTTCGATTTAACAGATTTAGTAAAATCAGAAGTATCATTTAACTTAAAACCGGGGCCAATAGTTTTAGCACCACCTTCATACGAGGGATAAGGATAATAATATTTACCATCTTTTGAACGTGAACGAACAGTTTTAAGTTTATTATTTTCTTTAACACGAACAAATTCTTTATCACCAGTCAATTCGTTATCCCAAATATGTTGAGAATACTCATTAATATAACGAGTAACTTGACGAAGACTATCAGGATTAACTTTACGATTAGACATACCATTAAAAGTTTGAGTAACGTGACAAGTGGGCGTGCAACCTTCTGCCCCACCGGGGAGCGAGGCCGAAGGCCGAGCCGCACAAGTTGTTACAAATTACCTTTGATTATTACGATTATCAAGAATCCATTCAGGATTAACATCAATAAGTTCCCAAAGTCTGTTATTATCACTATTATTAAACTTCATTATGCAATAAACATATTGACAAATGAACTTATTAACATCATACCATTTAGCTTTACGTTTTAATGCAGATTCATCTACAACTAAATCAGTAACCATAAAAGGTATTTGTTTGTGTATATCATTAACATTATTAAATCTCCAAAGATTTACTTTATTAACACCAGTTGTACCATTATACCATTTATCATTAAATTTAACAATTTTATAACCAGTACATTGGTCATCATTATGAACCAATATAGCATTAATAGTTTTCTCAAATTCATTAATAGTAGGTAACAGATTATTAACAATATCAACTCTGTCTTTCCAAGCAATATTATTTAATAACTTATTATAATTACTATTGTCGTTAAGAATAAATTTAATATATGATTCTTTAACAAGTTGATTATTATTATCATCTTTTAAGAATCGACCATAATTATTTTTAGATATTGCATAAATGCCATGTTTATCAAACCAGAATAATCCATTTCGATTGGTAATACCTACAATAGGATTATAGTCATGGAATGAAATCCAAGCATTAGCAATAGGACTAAAACTAATTGTGAATTGTTTATTATCAACATTTTGGACTAAATATAAGATATTAGTATCTTCATTAAATGCCCAAATTCTACCATTATTTTTAAACGGATTAACTACATCTTTTACAAGATTACCGTCAAACCACTTAAGAGCATTGAGCGCAGTCATATTACTTACTTTATCTCCATTGATATTAAAGATACGCCTATGAACTGCATCAATAACAAAATAACCAATAACATTAACATGAGTATCAAAATAACTTTGACAACCTATATAACCACTGGGACTATATGTAACCTCTTGAGGTTCCATATTAAATATATCAGCTGTACCTAAATACGAAGTACCTTCATCAGTATTAGAAAGTGTATCACGAAGTTGCAATAAATGCAAACCGTATGTTTGTTGAATATAAAGATTTTTATTGTCAGTTTTTAATGCGATAATTTCACCTCGATTAAAAGGCATATCTTTATAATCATCACTTCTAAATAATCGCCAATTAAGATTAGCATTTTCAGCATTCTGTAATTGACTACGAATTATACGATAAGGATGGTCTTGAGTTCCGGGAATTTCTTCAAAATAAGTAAATGTTTCAATTCCATTCTCATTGTAAACAGGAGAATAACCTTTACCAACACTACTATTTATGAAATTATCAACTTGATAACTTAATTGATAAAATTCGCGTAATTCATTACCCTGTTTATCGTGATATTTGAAAGATTTATCTACGTTATTAACACTAAATCGAGCAAGAATATTGAATTTACTTTCAAGAGGAACAGTGAATATCCAACGATAAACAGTGGCGTTACTGTCTAATTCTTTTGCTTGAGCATCACCATAACGATAATCAGATGATGGAGCAGTAGCTCGAAGGGTTATATATCCAATAAATGTATCACCAACTAATGAAGTTATTATTTCAGAAGAACCTTTAATATTAATTACATTAGATGCAATTTGAAGTTTCTGATTATTAACATCAGAATAAAGTGTTTCAGAATTATTAATTAAATCGGCAATATATCCTCTTGCCCATTTTTCATTATCTGTACCTTTATTAAATCCATCAAAACCTTTTTCAATACGATAATAACTATCACCAGCAATATTGTTTTGAGAACTAATATTAGCATTGATATATTCAAGTGAAACATCTTTAGTTGCACGAGAAGTATCAATAGTAAGACTATTAATGTCAGCATCTAAGAATCGAGTTCCAGATTCATTAGGATTTGTATCAAATCCATCAAAATCTTCACCTTTCCATTTAGCTGGAAATACTTTTATATCATCATCAAGTTCTTCATTTTTAACAAATTTAAGAACATCAGTTTCAAAGTATAGAGGTTTAAGTTTACCTCGAATACTATTTATCTTATTATAGAGATATTCAAATGTATAAAATCTTGCATTATCTCCACCAAAAGGATTTTTATAAGTTTGATTTTTACCGAAATTGTTAGTTTCAGTATCTCGCATTGCGAAACCTTGTGTAACAATTCTAGAGTTATTAATATTATGTTCAATAAAGAAATAAACTATCGAACTAATATATTTATTCATTAAGTCTGTTTTACCAGTAAGATTAGCTTTAATATTAATATTAGGACTTAATGTATAAGTAGGATTCCATTCAGAAGAAGTAGAATATAATTGAGTTAACCAATCAAATGTCGGAGCAGTTAAACCATTAACTTTATAACTTAATCGAACTTCAATTAAAATATATTTAGTTTCTTTTGCATCAAGATTAATTACAAAATTAGTTTTAGTATTAATTGTATTACCAATAAATGTAGATTTACTATCAGATGCTAAAAGATTAGATTCAGAAACTTCATAATACCCAGTTTCAACTTCAGATTCTTCTGAATCAATTTGTTTAACTACCGATGTAGCATCATAAACTTTTGTAGTTAAATTTATACCAGCAGGTATCAGACTATCTCCACCAAATGTAGGACTACATTCAACACCAATTAATTGGCTTGATGTACTCTCACTTGATATTTCCAATACTACGACTTGATAATCAAAAGGATTAACTCCACCTTCAGAATCTTCAGTTGTATAAGGTAGTGGAAGACTTGGTAACTTTAGTTTACCTTTGGTTAAAGAACGACCTTTTGCTTTAACAGTAGCGTGTCCAGTTGAAACTCCGTATAAAGTAAAATAACGATTACGAGCTATTGTAGGATTCTCACTACCAACACCAGTTTTAGCAATTTCATCTACTTGTTCAGCAGCATCAATATCAGGTAAACTCTTCCAACTCGGACTTATAATCTTACTAATACTTTCAGATTTATAAGGAATTTTATGAGCATTTTGATTAGTAAAACCTACAGGATAAGCTTCAACATCATAATTGTTAGCTTTCCAAGGAATATGATGTATATTTACAAGGTCACCTTTATAATCATAATATCCAGCATAAAGAACATAAACTTCACCACTCTTAAAATAACGTCGAGTACTATTAATATAAGAAGAACTTGGATTCCAACTTAATTGAACATCAAGATTGTTCTCTGTAAACTCTTTAAGTTCACTATCAAGTTTACTATAATCAAGAGTTTTTACATTACCTCGAATAAGTCTATTATTGAAATTAACAAGAGTATTATCTCGAATATATGATATATTTTTAATAAAAATATCATCAAGACTTATAGTAGATAAATATGAAACATCACTTACAATATAAGTAGTACTTACACCATTAATTGAAATATCATTAGTTTCATATGATAATTGAGCTTCGTCAGTAATATAAACAATAGCAAACCTACAATGTTTATATTTAATACCACTATTTCTAAAACTAATAGTAATATTTTTATTGATTTCGATACCTAACGCATAATCTTCTTCATAATTACCACAAACAATAAGTGATGTACTCAAAGGAGAATAGTTTGTATAAGTACCATCATCAAGACGATATTTGATTGCTATTTGATAAGCACCAGTTTTAAGATTACCACCGTCTTTAACTTCTAATTGAAGTTCAGGATAAGTAACATTTGGAATAAGATTAAACGAATCAACTTCATCAACAGTGATGTCATATCCTATCGCAGTATCATCTCCATTGTTACCATCATAAAACGGGTCAGTCATATTAATAATTCTTGTTTCATTTGCTGATTCATCAGTTCCCTCAGTAAATGTAACAATCAAATTTTCTTTATAATTATATATATAATCTCCATGAATTGGTCTATCAATACTGAATCCAAATGCACCCGATGTACTATACAAACAACGTTTTACAGTTGGGTTATTATCATCAAGATTAAGATATATAATAGCGTCGTTAGTTTGTAAATCAGATTTATCTGCATTATTCCAGTGTTCTACAACGCAAAAAAGTACAACACCAACATTAGTTGGAATTGTACCTATAATATTATATTTGTGATTATTGGCATCACTATAAATATAAGGAATGATATGCCGATTTGTCGGATGATTTTCAAGAATATCATCTAATTCACCTATGAAATCAAATCCTCTTTCATTAAAATAACTTTGACCTTTATTATCAATAGTTATATTTTTAGCATATCGTAAAGATTTATCTTGTGCAATATGAGGTGAATTATCTAAATCAAGACCTAAAACTTTCATAATTTCTATTATTCTAATGTACGAAGAATAGTAGCAATATTCTCTCGACGGTCGTTACTAAATTTATTACAAGAAACTCGAACTTGTATTCTCATTCTATCGAGTTCTATCGCAGGATTTGTATAAGGATTGTTTGCTGTAAGACTTACAACTGGATGTTTATAACCTCTTAATAACATTTGTTTAAGAACATAAAGTTTAAGATATTTTTTAAGAGGGCCATTATTATAAATAAGAGGAACATCCATATTTATAATATTGTCATAAACAACAGGCAAAGCTCTATATCTTAAATGAATAGTTCCATAATCAATGTTAGTATGAATCCAGTTATTACTAATGTAATAATAAGGTTGCTCTTTATCAACAGAAGCATGATTAAAACTATCATTTTTATCACCGGGACTTGTTATATCTGCATTTGGAATACCGGGATAAGGAGTATATGTCGGAACAGTTGTTACTTTTTCAGTAATAGTATCTTTGTTAAATTCAGCTGAATTTTTAAGAACAGCTTTTTTGTTATTTATAATAACGTCAATTATACCACGAAAATCCCACGGTAATTGACAACGATGGTCGTCAAATTCAATATCTTTTTCTATATCAACATAAGCTTGAATGAATTTGAGTTCTTCCAAAGCATTTGCAATCCAAATAGGAAAACGACTTACAAAATCATCACTTTGTATATTATAATCGTTATACATATCTGGAATTAATGTAGCACTACTAATAAATATATTATTATCAATCATAAAGCATTATTTTGTTTAGGAAGATTATTTCGATATAGTTTAATAGCTTCGTCAGGATGATTAAAACAAATTGCAAGAATTTTATTGAAACAATTAAGTCTTCGATTTGTTGCAATTTCATCAACAGTTTTACCTTTCATTGCAAAAGGTGTTCTGTCAATAGTTTTTTCACCATTTTCATAAGCACTACTTGTGTGACCAAATTTGAATTTGTAATAAACACTTTGCGGTATTCGACCTTTAACTTTATGATATACAGCTTTTATGCACCAGTCATAATCATAATATATGAAATAAGGAATACCATTTGGATTATCAGCAGTTCGTATATTAATACCTTGTTCTAACAATTTCTTTTTTAAGTCTTTTGTAGCACCCCAATCGACAACACTACATACATCTCCTGGCATTGTCTTTTTATAGTAAACATAAACGTAACCTACGGAACTACCAAAAGAATAATTATTACCTTTGCATAGTAAATTAGCTATCTCATTATTAACTTCATCTTGCATATAAGTATACATTTCAGAAGGTAATTCTTTAAGAGCAGCAAGAGTTTCTATATCATCATCGAGTTTATCAAGACGTTCATAAACTAAGTAATTATAACTACGAATATAACTCATTAGTTTAGTACCAAGTAAAGCATCTTGTTTCTTATTAAAATAAATCTTACTACGATTATCAATATCGAATACTACTGAAACATCAACACCGGCTTCTTGATATTTAGCAAGATTATCTTTGATATTATAAATACAATCATTGCGTCGTTCATAAGCAAGATGTAATTGTTTAATTAAAGAATTAAGTTGTATTTGAACTTCTTTAACGAAATCTCTCCAATAATATTCGTTATCAACCATAATGATAGAAACATGATGTTAATCTTGACCATTACCACGTTGAGCAATAGTAGGATTATTATTATTTGTTTTAATATCCAAATCTTGAGGATAAATACCAAATTCAGTTTTAAGTATTTCTTGAATTATACTTTCAAGCATATCATTAGGTAAAGGTAATTCAATATCTTGACCATCTTCATTCTTAAAGAACGAAAGAACTTCATCAGGATTTTCAAATATACCTGTAATCATTACTTCATTAATTGGTCGTCTATCATCAATATCTTTTGTACCAACTTTTTCAGCAATAATTATATGACCGTTTAATATAATATAAGCTCGTGGATACCCGGTGGGAGAGCAGGTTGGACGCCCACTTTGACGTAGTTTAAGAGATGTAATAGAACTCTCATACATATATCCATTACCAACAGTATCACCTACAAACGCAAAAGGCGCATCACTTTGTATGCGCACTGGTGTAGGAACTTTGTACTTTGTTCCTAACAATCTAATTTTATTAGCAACTCGATATTCAGTAGGAAGAATATCACTATATTTCAATTCTTCAACAGGAGCAATAAAAGTAAGTTTAAGAATATCATCTATTCCATTTTTCTCAACGCTTTGTCGAATACGATTTGCAAACATAGTTTTAATCATATCCTTAACACGTTCTTTAAGTTCGTGATTATTAGGTTGATTAACCATGTTTGTAATACGAGCTGCATATTGATTAAGTGTTCCCATATCTTACTTATTTAGATTCAAAAGATTAGCAATAGTATTTTGTTTTTTCCAAATATATTTTTCATCATCAGGATTAAATCCTTCTACGATATTATATTCAAGAGAAATAAAGCCAATAGGTGTTTCTTTAATAGGGTCTTTAATAAGAAAAGTATAAGCAGACTTCATACCTCTACTTTCAAGTTCATCTTTATAACATCTATCTTGAAACTTATATTTACTAACATCATTACAATAATGACGATTTCTAACAAGAAGATTATGAAATAAATAAGGAAAATTATTAACAAGAACATCCTTAAAAGATTTCTTATAAGATACTACACAACAATCATAATCTTCACTAACAACAGTGTATTTATCCATTTCTACACCATTAATGAAATGACCGCCATTATGAAAATAAGCAATATAAACAGCATTAGCGTGAATAGTATCTCGAATAGAAGCACATATCTTATCAAGTTCTATATAACAATTACTTTTTTCAATAGTGAGTTTTTGTTCTTTACGCTTAGGAAATAACCATTCTTTTAGATAAATACCAGCAATCGTACTTATGGATGTTATTATAGCTACTATAATAGCTGTATAATCGAACATAGATAGGCGTATAAGAGGATTAATATTAATAGGTATATTATATTGGGCTACTAACAAATATACGTTAAAATAGTCGATTTCCCACCATATTCACTATAAAAAAGAGGTGCTACATTAGTAACACCTCTCACCATTTCAATTCAATCTTTAACAATATAAATTGTTATATTACTAACAATTTATTTCTTTACTTTCTTACCAGTGGTCTTTTTACCACCTTTCTTTCCACCACATGCCATAGTAGTAATCATCTTAATTAATTAATGATTTTGTTTATAATCAGCACCAATCTTTTTTAGAATCGGTTTGAATATCCAACTCCAAGCAACTGGTGCAAGAATAGCAGAATTAATAAGAATTGTAGTATTTTCATATCCACCTGCTATATATCCTGTGGCAATAGCAAAACAACTAATTAACATAACCAGTCGTTTAGTCCATGTGCCAACAGATTTATCACCATTAATATCATCTATTGCTTTAATAAGTATATATGTTAAAACATTCACACAAAGCATAAATGATAAATCGAAATGAGTACTGAATAACTCAATGAAATGTCCTACGAGTTGTTCCATTTACCATTCATCAATTTCATCGACCACCATATTTCTTATTTGGAATATATTTTAAGAAACTAAAAGGAAACAATTTCTTTCTAAAATCTTTATCAAATTCTAAACTTCTTGCTTCACCTTCAAAACAAATATCTTTATAAGCTCGGTTATAAGGAGGTAATATAATTTCAATTATCCAACTAATAACATAAGCTAATAAAGGAAATATTGGAGTAGCAATCAAAGCCCACCAAGAATAACTTGTAGTAAGACTTAATATAATACTAACCAACAAACTTGTAATAAAAAGAGTAATTTGTTGATAACTATGAACGGTTTCATGTCGTTCAACAGTTTCAGTAATTTTATCTTTTTGTTCAGTTCGTATGATTAACCACCATAATATCGTCATACATAAATACCCTTTGAACGGTAGGAATTTACAATAAATTTTAATCATAATTTATAATAAATTAATGTTGTAAATTAGGTTCTGATGTATTACTATCAAGGTTAGCTTTTGCAAAAGAAACAATATCACCAAAAGTTTTAGAACCTGTATAATAAGGCATATTACCTAAATTTTTAGCAGCAAGTGAAAACCATGTAATTTTAGGTCTAAATTGACCATTAGCAACTATATATTCAGTTTGTTTTAACAAACCTACTATAAAATGTCCATTGGTATTTCTTGCCAATGTTAATTCAAAAGCAGTAAATAACGAAGTAGAATTATAACCAAATGCAACAATATTGTATTGTCCCGGTTCTGAAATTACACTATTAACTGTTAAAGACCCCCCCTATTTATAAAATAATCATTTCTAAATTCAATAACTAAATCATAAATATTAGAAGCTTTCCAATTATTAAGAATATTGTTCCAATCATTTTGAACATTTATTATATTAGCACCTATGTTAAGATTCCAAATAGAATGAGTATCTACATCAGATAAACCAACACTTAGAAATCTAATAGAAACAGGAATTTTAATTCGTTTTGTATCATATAAAACTTCAACTACTTCAAAAATAGCACTTTCAGAAGTACTGATTTTACAAGTTTTGAAATTAGAGTTATCGGAAGAACCGCCACCTTCTGACCAAGGTTTAAATGTAAGATATGTTAAAGCTGAATGTAAAGTACCAGCATCAGCAGTATTACAATCATGGCCTTGTTCAACCCAAGAAGTTAATTGTTCTCTCGTAGGAATAGCATATTCTAAAGTAGGCATATCCAGTGAAAGATTTGGTTCTTCACTACTGATACGCTTAATAACAAACATTGGAATACTTATACCATGCCGATTATTTACACCAGCTTCATTTGTAAAAATCCAATAGTTATAAATATTATCATCATTTTGGTAATAATGAATAATTCGTAATCCATTGATAATTGGATTAGGAGTATCACCACCAAACAATAAAGTTTGATTCGGTCTATCAGTTACATTATCAGTAATTAAAGGTTGAATAAAATCAATAAGCTCACCAAATTGAACTTGTGTAGGTATTTTACCTGTTTCAAAATATTGTTTAAGCTGACTTTTAGTTGCCATAAATTTAATTGTATTGTTTACATCAATAATACAATTAAATCAAATAACTATATTGTTGATACATTTACATTATCAAAATAAGTATTACAGATTTCAGCACAAACATCGTAAGTCATACCAAAATCTTGAGTAAATAAATCTTTACTCAAATCTATAAGATTCGCACTCTCTTTTAATACACCAAAATTATGATGCGTTACTAGACCTTGGATATTAGAAGCAAACCATTCGTATGTAGTAGGAACATAGATTTCTCTAATATCTATAGCTAAATCCCAAGTAACTTTAGTTTTTACACACTTAAAAGTAAAAGTATGAAATTCATTACCTTGGTCTATATAAACTGTTTTAACAAACGTATTACCTATATAATTCCATTTACAAGTTGCAGGAATAGCATTTACTAAATCATTATCTGATACATCGTGCATAGATGCACCAGACAATGTATTATTCATTTCTAAAAGTTGTGCATCATTAAGAATTGTATATCTAAAATAAGCACCACCTTCTAATGGTCTACCACCATTAACTTCGAGAATAATATAAGGAACTATAATACCATTAGATGCATCATAAACACCTAAAAAGATATATGTATAATTATCATCAAGAGCTACAAATCTATAACCCCAAACATAAGGAGTACTCGGATTATACAGTTTTAATGTACTGTCCCCCCTGTTAAATCACTATTTGGAATTTTATTTATTAAATTTTCAAAATCAGCTTATGTAGGAATTTTCCCAGTTTGAAACAAGTCTTTAATTTGTGCAATAGTCATAGTAATAATAGTTAAAGTTTGACATATATTGATTAAACTCTAACTATTATTACTAATAACAGTCAGAGTTTAATATAGTAGTTTTTTACTAAATTTACCAGCGTTTTCTAAATCATTTGCGACAACACTGTCAATAGCAGTCCATCTAGTTTGAGAATTACCAGTACAACGATAAACATATAAATCATTAGAACCACCCATATCAACATCCATTGCGAAAGCATAACCAACATACCATATACCATTTTGCAATACAGGATAAATACGATATGTTATATTGTGTGATTCAATGATTCGAGGTGACGGATTATTATTAGTAGGTTGTATGATATCAAACCACATCCAACCAGAACCTTTAATATTATTAATTAAATCTATTTCATCAGCAGTATTAATATCGCCAACTTCAGATTCAAAATGCGCTCTATCTGTTTTATCTAATAAATGATAAGTTATCTTAAAATTGGCACCGTTAACAGCATTATCTTGAAAACAAATAACTGCTACAAGATAATTACCTCCAATTTCAGCATCCTGAGCACCAATTAAAAAATAACTACGCTGATAATCACAAATATATCTAAGAGATTTAACATATAGTCTATCGGTACTATCTCCATTTCCGAAACCTATTGTTGTATCACCAGTCCCCCCACCCGATGGCATACTCAACATACCATCAATAAGGTTGGCAAAATCAGTTTGAGTTGGTATAGCACCAGTAACAAATTTTGCTTTTAAAGCAGATTTAGATAAAGCCATAACTTTTAATTAATTAAGATTAGTAACAATACGTTTAATTTTAGCAAACAAACTTTCAGATTTAGTTTCTACTGCAACTTCAACAGGTTCTTCTGATAAAGTTTGAACATCATTAGAACGAGTATTTGGTGTACGACCAACTTGGAAAATATAGTGGTCAACACCATCACCTTGTATCTGCATATACCCAATACCATCCGGGCCAGCTGCTTGTGTAACACTAACTGACTTAGAAGTAGCACCAGAATAACTTGCAGTTACAGTAGCAGTTTTTGCTCCAATAGGATTATTAGCTGCTGTTAATTTATTACCACTTAATGTAAAACCTCCCGGATTAGTTGTTAAAGCTAATGTAGGAGTTGCACTTTCAGTTGTTGCTGTTCCAGTTGAACCTGATGTATAAATAGGAGTTTTAGAACGAGTACAACTTGAAGTAATAGTAGAAGTACCACCTGATGCAGCAATAGTTGTAGGATTTGCCGAAATAGCAATATTCCAACTACCGTAATTATAAGATTCAATTTTGTTAGCCGCTTGATAAATATATATTGTTCCACTTGCAGATTTACCATTAGCCGACCAAGTAACAGCTTGACTTTTAACAGTAGTTTGAGCTGAAACAGTTGTACCCTTCGAAGAAGCAGTAGCAGTAATGGAAGATACATTCGGAACAACATTAGCAGTTCCACTTGAAGCAGCTTCAGTAGTAACATCTTTTGTAGCACCAGATGTATATTCGTAAGTAGTAATTGTAGCAGATTTATTCCAAGTTTGACTACCATTTCCGGCAGTTGCAGTAGCAGAACCTCCAGATGCAGGAATAGTTTTATTTGAAATAGTACCAGCTACAATATTACCGTAAGTATAAATTCCACCAGATATAGACTTAACACTTTCAAGATTTTTCTCTTGATATAAATAATAATATGTTGTCTTTTTAGAACCCCAAGTTACTTTAATAGAAGCACCTCTATCGTTTGAATAAATAGTTGTTCCAGCAGAAGGACAAGTCCATGTATGTTTTGCAGAATCCCATGTACCAAAAGTAACATTACCAAAGGTACATTCATCACTAACATTAGTTTCAGAACTATCTCCGCTGGTATAATCATATATAGCAAAAGTATAAACCCAAACCGTACCACCGTTAGCTTTAACAGTATTTTGTCCAGTTAAAGGATTAGAACTTGTATATCTATTAGTTATTTCTCGTAATGTTTGAGAATTAGCTTCTTGTTTAATAACAATATTTGCAGAAACAGTTTGACCATCGAACGTATTAGAGAACTTGCCAGTTACATTAATACTCCGTTCAGTTCCTACAATAGTAGTTCGATTGCTTGCAGTAACTGTAACACCAGATATAGAAAATCCAGTAGCACTTCCTGATAGAACTGGAGTAACATTATCTGCACTAACTAAATTACCATTACGATATGTTTTAAGTACAGCTGTAATATTTGCAGTTCCACCTTTTGCGGCAATTTCAGTACTATCACTACTTAATATTAAATCATATGTGTAAACAGATGCTTCTTGTTCAACAGTAAGAATAACTTGTTTACTGAAATCTTTTTTACACTTTCCAATAAACTGCATACTTCTCTTAGAAGTACCTTTTTGAACAGGTGATGAAATTTTAACAGTCTGATTTCCTTGAAAAGAGGGAGATTCAATACTAATTGAATCTCCACTCCCGTCATTCCATTTATTAGTGATAGCACTCATAAATGATTAATTAATTTATTCAGCAGGTTCGAATGTCCATTCGTCATTAGACAGAACACTCAGAGTCTGCTCACCACCACCCTTCGGAATAGTAACAGTTGCAGTAGTTGTACCCTGCGAATTGAGATACAGATAGCTGTCACCAAGAGCCTGAGTAATAGTAATAGTTTTAACAACAGTCGAACCCTCACCCTTGATTTCAAGAGTTGCAGAACGAGCTGTGATAGTTTCATTCTTCGGTACAACAACAGTAACATCATAAGTATATTCTCCAGTAGCACCGGGGTCACCAGCTATAGCAGTACCAGATGTAGCTGTTTTACTACTATTAACCTTAAATGATGTTACATTTGCAATACCGAAGTTAGTTTTCCATGTAAACGTAAGAAGTTTCGAGTTAGACTTACCAGTTACATGAATTGTTTCACCACCTTTAGCAACATTAATAGTTAAACCATCGGGAGTAATAAATTCGTCAGCAGCCTTTTCAAGAACCGTGACTGTAACTGCGTTAGTCTTTCCGACAATCTTACCGGGAACTTTAGTGCTTCTATCTGCACGACCAGTATAAGGATTCACAGAATTAATCTTAATCTGTGCATTTCCAGTACCAGTTTTAGGAACCCATGATAAATAACTCGGAATAGTTGCCATTTGTTTTTTTTTTTGGTTGATTAACTATAATAACAAACTAATTACCAAATTCCCATTCAGCTGTATCACTTACGAAAACAGTTATGGTATCATGATAATTATTATCTTTATTTAGAATAACAAGAGTTTTATCAACAGCTAATTCTACAACAGGTTCATCTATTGGCCAAACTTTTTTACCATTAAGCCACATATCAAGAACCTGCCGACGATTACCATTAAGCATTACGACAGCTTCCGTAGCTCGTTCAAGAAGATTAAGTTGTGCCATAGTTGTAGAATTTCATTAACTTTGTGGTGTTTCAAGAGCAGTCACACGACTTTCCAAAGAAGTATAATTACTCTCTAATGTATTTACTTTACCACTTAAAGTAGTAATAGTTTCTTGTAATGTATCAACAGTACCTTCAAGAGTTTCTACTTTTGTTTGTAATTCTTGAACAGTTGAAGATTCAGCCTTAGTGGCTAAACCTTCAACTACAAAAGTAATTAACTTCTGAAAAGCACCAGTTTTCGGAGACCAGTTTAAGGCACAAAATACTTTACGAATTACTGATTCTTTCATATTATTAAACCGTTAATTAGATTCGACATCACCAACCCTAAATATAGGATGTTCAATACCATCACCTTCGATTTGCATATAATCAATACCATCGTTTTCAAATACTGGTTCAGGTACTAATTCAATAGTTGTAACACTATGATTTGCAAGATTATCATAACTTTGATTGTATTCAACGTAACCATTACGTCTAACCAAAATTACAACCTTTGAATCATAAGTACCACTAATATGAGCTATACCTTGATAGTCAGTAACAATAGTTTTAATAGTAGAAGTAAACCAACAACTAATACCTGTGGTAATAGGAGCTTTAGTAACAGAATCTACAAATTTAAGAGCTATATAATCTTGACCTTCTTTCGGATGTAAATCAATATAATTGACAACAGCTTCAGAAGGTTTAACTGCAATAAATAATGCAGGTTCACTAGCTTCATAACGAGTATCACCTAAAGTCTTATAATTACGTTCGAAACCAATCGGATTAGCTTCACTAACATAACCATCTTCTGATGAACCACAGTTACCTATTGTTTTACCAGTTTCATCATAAATGGTATCAGTAATCATGCAACTAGTTAAAGCATCTCGTGTACGAACTTTAATAAGGCCGTTATTATTACGAAGACATAATATCTCAACTGTTTTATCAGTATCAAATACTACTTCTTCACTACCAATATTATACCAATCAGAAGATAACGGTAAAGCATAATAAGTTGTAACATTACCTTTATTCTTTGTGATTACCAAAGGTTCATCAGGTCTGGTTGTACCAACAGTAGTTCCAGTACTTGATATTTCTTTAATATCAGCAGCTAAATAAAGTTTATTACTATCATAAATTTCATAAGCCTTGATGGTTACAGAAACCTCTTCGGGTTCAGGCGGTAACTCTTCAAGTACAATAGTAACACTATGTTCACCAGTAGAATTAATCGTACCAGTTCCAGTGTTAGTTATATAACCAGTTTTAGAAGCTCGGAAATCAACACTTGTTCCAACTGGAGCTGTAACAGCCTCAGATTTGCCAGCAGTCGATTCATCATTATTAAGAGGTTTCCAATCGCTTTCAGTACTGAGTTTATACTCAAACGTAACACCGTCTAAAGCAGTAGATTCAGTATTTACAGCAGTTGCATAGATAGTACCAGATTGAACTGGAACTTTATCCATTTCAACAGTAATTTCTGCGGTAGGAATTGCATAAGTTACCAGTTGTTCAACCTCTATATAACCCGACGAAACAAACCTCAAAATTCGGCTCGTATTGACATCTCCGGTGAGTTGTAGCGGCGTATCTTTTGTTACTTGACCTAATATACCACCCGTGTCCTTATCATAGACGTATGCGGCTATTTTGGCCTTTGTTTCGCTATCAACTACCATAAGACTTACAGCACCTTGTTCAACTGGTAAAGCTGTAAGAGTAATATCACGAATTATATTCTCATCCAACGTAATACGCTCTTCATAAGTTTCATATCCACTTGCACCAACTTGAATTAAAATATCACGCGGGTCATAAGTTTCATATGTAAGAGTACCAGTACCTTGAGCAATAACTACATTAGAAGATTTATCAGTAAATATAATTAAAGCATTATCAGGAGTTGCATTTACAGTTAATGTCTTTTTAGTCTTAGGTGTAAGAACAACATTAATTGTCGTATCTTCAACACCTACATCGACATAAACATCTTTTGTAATGTAATTCTCTTTTTCTACAATATAATGTAAACGACTTTGAATTAAACATTCAAGACTTGCACTGCCAACACCTGCCGATTCTTTACCTTCCGAATTAATCATTCGTATAGTAGAATCAACCGGAACAGCTTCAATCTTAATTGTTATATAATCTTCTTCATTTCGAGGAATACGAATCCAAAGTGTACCATCTTCAAACGTAGTAGGAATCTCGCTTGTAACTTCAATTTGATTAATACTGTTGCTACGAACATGATTATTGTGTTCTACAACAATACCATAAATCTCATTAATAGCATCTACAATACGTTTGTTATCAGTAACAAGTTCTTCAGAAGTTTTATCTTGCTTATTAATAAGCAAACCTTGAAGTTCTTGAGCTTTTTGCTTTAATTTCTCAATATCACTTGCGGCAGTTGGTAAACCAACTTGTGCGGCAGTAACTTTATGAGGATTATCATAATTACGAATATGAGTATTGAAATTATCTTTGTCATTCTCGTAATCTTCTTTATCAAGTTTCTTGTTTATAGCAGCCCAAACATCTTGAAACTTTTTATTAACTTCTGTAACATGATTGTTAATCCAAACATTCAACTGTTTGAACCAACCTTTAACCCTATTTTCAAGAGCATCAATGTACTCTTTCTGAGGTCGAGATACAGGTTTATCCATATCGGCAGTGTTATCAACATTGCCAAGACCAACTTGTTCTTTTGTTACCTCATGAGGATTAAACTTATTATTAATATGTTCAAATAAAAGTTTTGTAAGTTGTTCAACAGGATTTAAGTCCTCAGCTGTAAGCTCACGAACATATACTTGAACATCAAGAATCTCATTAACAGCATCATTAAAATCAAAATTGGTCTTTACATTCGTCCGATAAATCCACCAAGATTTACCCTCGTGAACATAAATACCAGTAAGAGTGAATATCTGATTACTTATGATACCTTGTACTGTAATTGTATGTATAGAACGAACAATCGGTACAAGTATATAAAGATATTGTTGAGTTGATTTAACCCACGGAACTTTATATTCATAATGTCCTACATCAATATTTCGAGATTCAAACTCGGTAATCTTTGCAGAACTAATATCAGATTTTTCAGTTAGCTTAAATAGAGCACTATTATCGTAAGCAGTTACATTAGTTAAGTCTATTTCAATCCTCTCCTTTGTCCTATATAAATATAGGTGGCCATTCTTTCGATAGTACATATATAATGTAGGAACTGTTTTAATACCAGCACCTTCACCATCTACTGTACCAATATATTCTCCGGTTTGGCCATTATAAACACTCGGATATACACCATCTTCAAGTACACCGAGCGCTACAACATTTCGAAGATTAATTACTGCCATACCAAGAACAATAACGAAATAAATACTCCAACTACAAAGTTAATAATAATAGGATGAATTTTAAGACCAGTTATTGCTTTCTTTCTTGCAGCTTGAATACCACAAGTAATAATTTGATAAGCTAATGTAATCCATAAACTCATAAACCAAGTAGCAACAGTAGCCTTAAATAAAATACCTACGACAGTAGCAATGACGAAACCAATAATAATATCGTCTTTATGTTCTGAATAATAACCACTTAAAAAAGTAGTTATTTTATTCCATATTTTCTTTATCATAATACTAATCGTATTTATTGTTATATGACGATTAATAATAATAATGGTGCAACTTGTATGGCTCGGCCTGCGGCCTCGCTCCCCGGTGGGGCAGGAGGTTGCACGCCCACTTGTCACATAACATTAGCATCATTAAGAGAATAACTCCTAACACCACAATTAATAGCATTAGGAGTTATCCTTGTGGTTACATTTTTAACAAATCAATTTCTTACTTAATGAGTGCCAATACCCCTTCAAGTGCAGTAATTGCAGTACTCTTGGTATTGTCAATAGCAATAAATTGAGTAACCTGTAAACCCTCTGTATGTAAATTAAAGGGATGTGTGAAATCAGCACGAGAAGTAATTACATAAGTGTCATACATAACACCCTCGGTAGCTGTAAAAATATCACCATAAACACGGTCATATTCCTTGAAATTAGGATTATAACCTACACCGGCAACATCTGCTTCTTTCTCAAGTTTAGCAACTTGGTCATAAGTACCAACTGGAGTTTGATTCTCGTCACCCTCTTCAAGCGTAGCACGAAGAATACCATCAAACGTCACATAATACTCAAAACCTGCGGCACCAGTGAACGTAACGCTTGCTTCGGTGAAATCATTAATCGTGATGCTATCAGCACCAAAGCGAGCATTAATCTTAGTTAAAGTCTTTTCAACCTCAACTTTCAGACGAGCAATAATATCAGCACTTGTTTCGTCAATTCCGTTGATAGTTACGCTGGCATTGTAAACTTCCAGAGGATAACCACCAAAAGAATTAATAGGCTTGCACGAGATAATAACCTCAGCATCGAAACCTTGATAACCAATACCACGATTAGCTACAAGATTCGTAAACTTATACGTTTTACCAGCAGGAGCAAGATACTTTTCCTTATGTTGCTTCGACCACTTAGGATTGATCCAAACGCCGCGTTTAACCTTGCCATCACCAAGACCAAGAACAAACTGCAACATCTCATCATCCTTGACATCCGAAGCAGCTGCAACGACTTTACCAGCCGAATTAAGAAGAACAGCTTGTCCGCGAGTCAGCTTGCTAACATCATTATTAGCAAGTGTTGTCAGAAAATCATTTGCGACAATTACACTTTTCATTTTCTATTCTAAATTTGATTGTTGTTTAACAGCACTAAAACTGTCATCTTTAAGAACAAGAAGAATATCGCTAACTACACTATCTATGAAATCAGGTGTAACTTCCATATCTGACATTTGGTTAATATCAATATTAAAAAGACGTGGCTTCTTAATATATGAAATCTTAACCGCATCAACACAAAAATCATCACCGTAATAAACAAACAGCCTATCATCAACAAGCTCACTTATTGGATTAAGATGTCTGTTTTTATTACCATAGAAGTTATTTAGAGTAGCTCGAATATTTTCGGTAGCAATTAAATCATTTTCAGAAAACTTATTTCCTATATTTACGAACTCGTCATAAGTAGTATTATAAGTAATAACAGGAATGTCTATATCATTAACTTTCAATGCAATTTCATCTTTTGCATTAGAAGTAATAATAATACAATCTTTATAATAACGACCAATCAGATTCTCCCAATAAACATTATATTCATTAGAAAGAGCTTGACGTAATCTATCACAAGTCAAACCTGCGATTTCATACAAATCAATCTTATCTGAATCACTATCATAAAGAGAAAGAATATCTGAAATATCAATCTCATTCCCATTAACAATAATTTGTCCATTAAATTCATCACCAGTTAAAGCGATTTTAGACAAATCAATTAGATGATAATATAAATTCTTAACTTCATCATCAGGATAAACTTCATGTAAATTCTCAACAAGTCGAGCTTTGCCATAAGTTAATCGAGAAGTAGAAGAAATAAGTTTTAGATAATCACCTGGAAGAATAACGAAAGCTCTATTTGGATAATCCGCATCTTGCTTATCACGTTTAAGTTTAAGCCACGGTGTTTCACGTTTTAATGATTGAATATCATCTACACGTTTTTTACTATCTTCAAGACCTTCGCCTTTATAATTAGTTTTCCTATTTGATTTAATTTGTATATATTTAACGGCAGCTCGATTCAGCATCATATCAATAAACTGAGGAGCAATACTCCGATGTCTATTAGATGTTATCTGCTGTATTCGTTGCTCTATTTCGATGTGTAACTCTTTTACCGTTTCATACATGACTAACCTTTCAAACTACGATACTTCGCGTTCCACTCGGCAACAATACCTTTGTTGTTATCATTAGAGAAATACGAGATAGCATCATTAATATTATTACCAATAACATTTTCCGGATTAGAAGCATCGACAATGATAGAACTATTTGGAAGTTGTCGAATAATATTCATCCAAAGATAAATAGTAATCTTAGCTTTCATCTCCAGATGTTTATCATCAACAATACTAATAAACTTCTGTGGGTCACTGTCAATAAGTTCAAGAAGAACAGATTGCTTATCATCGGCAGTCATTGCCATAAATTCCGAATAATCGCCTACGCTACCTGTCGATACAACAACATTGTCGATAAGTGCGCTATTCGGATTATTAATAAGTTCTGTATATTTCTTGAGAGCATCAGTGCGAAGTTTCGTCCGAGCAGCTTTGAGTGCTTTACGCTCACTATCCGAAGTAAGATAAAATTGAATATTGACGCTCTTATTAATGTCTTCAACCTTATTAGCAACTTTGCTACTTAAAAGGCAATATCTCCAACTAATATAATCGGGAATATTAACAAAAGTAACATACTTATAAAGTTCCGTTTCATCAAGTTCCTTAATCCGTTTCAGAACAATAGCTTCAAGTTCTGAACCAGTTTCATTCTTAATCTTATCAGCTTTTTTAAGTTTACCAATAAGTTCGTCGATATTACTTTTCAGAGCAGGATTACCTAAATCTAAAACGTAAGAAGTATCGAACTCTAAGCCATGAACAGGAATCTCAAGAAGAAAATCATTTAAGTATGTAGTGATTCGTTCTTGCCAAGAACTATCAATAGGAGATACACCAACAACAGTAGGAAGAAGAACTCGCATTTCCTCACTACGGCTCAGCAATTCATTAACAGGACGAATAGCAGAACCAAGACGAAGAAAGTCAGTTTTGAAAGCATCTTTATTCCGAAGTTCAAAAGAAGAAGGATTGTTCCTCCATTCAATACGAACTGAACGATTAACTTTAATCATATTTTTAACATTTTAAGTTATTCAATCTTTTATATGTTAATGAGTAGTAATAACCTTTCGATTATTACTACTCAAATTGGGTGTTTAGTTCAGAGCTAAATCAAGCCAGAACGAAGTAGTAGGATTATCAATATTGATACCCTGCGAACCAAGAACTTCATAAGAAGCAATATCTTTCGTATCCGACAGTTGAGTACCACTTGCAAGTCCCCACGAAGCAGGCAGTTCAGCCATACCTTTATAGACACCTACTTTATACTCACGACCCTCTTCACAAACAAACTTAATATTACGCTCACCATTCGAACCCATAGTATGGTCAAGGAATACAGCACTATAAGAAGTAATAGGCAGACCTTGATACATATTACCGGCTTCACGGTCACGACGAGCACGAATACCGTGGTCAAACATATCAACAATCTTGACAGTAAGAATCTTACCATTAAACATCTTATAACGGTTAAAATACTTACCATAAGACATCATTTCACCATCGCTCTTAACCTCGTTATCACCAAGAGTTACAAAGTAATTCTTAAGACGAGCATCATAGTAAATAGCATCATTGAACATTCGTGCAAAACCTTTACCGCAATAAAGAACAAGTTCCTCAACGGTAGAGTCAATACGATTGTCAAAGATACGAGTGATGATACGGTCGAAACGATTAAGTGTCAGAACAGAATACGTTTCATAATTACCAACGGCTTTGAGAATATCAAGAACACCAGCACCACGAGGAATTGCCTCACCAGTCTTTTCATCTTTTAAGTGGATAATACCATTCGAATCGCGGTTGTATTCCGAGAACCATAAGTCCTCTTCGAGCATCTCGCGTCGCATGATTTCCCACATCTTCATCTCATAAGGCATCCAAAGACTACGCTCACCACCTGATGCAGTATCAAAGGCAATATTAACAACCTTATTACCCATGTTACCAGCAATCTCTTTCGAGAAACGGTAGTAACCATACTGGTTAGTTGCCTTGCTGAACGACTGGTTATTCGAGCGGTTTCCGTCAGACTTGCTACCCGGAATAGTCGAAGCACCTAATGCCCAAATAGCACCACTAATGAAGTCTTTTGCAACAGCATCAGCCGAGATAGGAGCACCTGACATATTGGTAAAACGATAAACGTATCCACCAGTCGAAGTAGCAATACCCTCATTCTGAATACGCCATTGCATACCAGACGGAGCAATAGCCGTGTGCTGATAAATAAACCAATTATCCTCCATTTCAACCTCAACAGTTCCATAAGGCTGAATAGCAGTTTTATCAGATACCAGCTTTTTCAGACGAGAAGTAACACGCTGACGAGGAGCAATTTCCCAAGTATATTGAGTATCACCACCATTCAGCTTAACTTTTGTTGTAACAGCACCTTGACCCTCAGTAAGAGTAAGAAGAGGATACTTGTCACTATCCTTACCCCAAAGATAAGTAAGATTACGATTAAGTTTAACAGGGTCAATCAAATCAAAATTCAGAAGCATATTAACATCTGTATATTGATTCGAGTCAAATTTTACAGTTCCAATTTCACGCATTGTAAATTAGATTTTTGGTTAAGTTATTATTATAAGGCAAGAACATTTGCTTTATTTAATAGGTAAAACAATTTTATCATCCTTTGCAGTCTTTTGAACTCTGGGATTACCATTGTTTTTACCAGTCTTACTTGCTAATGAACGAAGACGTTTAACTTCTTTTTTAGCAAGTTCAGCTTTAATCAGTTGGTCAACTCCACCGTCAAGATTCATAATAAATCGCATAGCCAATTCAGCAGGATTAGAAAGACGATTAATTTCATCAATCTGTGCTTGACTATAAACCATTCCATTAATCTCTTGAACAGGACGAGAGAAATAATCAAATAACTCTTGACGAGAAACAAGTTTCTCACCATCAGTTGTCTTAATTCTCAGACCTTCTTTCGGAAGAGCGTATTCTCCAATCTGACCTTTAACAACAATTAAATCATAAAGACTACCCGGTGCATTATGAACTTTGACAGTACCGTCATCTTCATAAGAAACACCAAAGTATTTAATTTCCTTTTCAAGTTCAGCCTGCATTTTTTTGGCCTCACGTTCATGAATTGCTTTAATCTCATTCTCTTGAGTTTTACGCAACCAGTTAAGACTTTCAGTTGCATCATCTTTAAGAGTATTATTTGCTTTTGCAAACTCAACAATTCGTTTGGCACGTTCCGGGGAAGTACCTTTTTGAATTTCAGCTTTATAGATTAAATCAGCAAGTAAGTTATCATCATCTTTGATTTCAACTTTGCTATAATCTACATTTGCCGAATAACCTTCGATTGTACCGAACTTACTCTTATATTCAACAAGAGCTGCAATATCAGGATTGTTAGCTAAAAACTCATTAAAACCTTTTGCAAAACCCTCTCGTTCACCAAGAGCTTTTACAGCAGCTTCACGTTTAGCAAAACCCTCAATCGTAGGTTCAAACTTAACAGGTTCACCTTTCTCATCTTTAATAACAATGCCACTGGCTTTTGAAATAGCTTCGATATAATCACCGTCTAATTCATTAGCACCTTCATCAGACATTGCATCAATCTGTTCTTTTGTAAACTTAATTTCACCGTTATCATCTACGGCGTTTCCGTTATCATCAAGTGTGTAAAGAGTACCATCAATTTCTACTTGTTCAGGTTCAGTTTCTTCTTCACCATTACCAGTAGAACCATCCTTATCACCTTCTTCTTCAGCTTTCTTACGAGTAGCTTCCTCTTCAGCTTTACGTCGTTCTTCAGCTTCTTGAGCTTCTTTAGCTTCCTTAGCTTTACGTTCTTCTAATTCTTTACGAAGACGTTCTTGTTTTTGCTCCTGAGTTTCATCATCAGGTATAACAACTTTTTCAACAGCCATATTAGTATTTATTTATAGTTGAATATTATTACATGAACAAAGATATACTATATATAATATATTATCAATAATTATAGTAGTATTATCTTGCAGGTTCTCTTGCTCGCCGTCGATAATTCTCGGTCATCATTGTTTTAACTCTTTTTGTAACTTTATTCTATTAACATCAGAAGCAGTGTAACCAGATTGAGCAGCCATAGCTTCATCTTTATCTATATTACCATTTCCATTGGTATCGACTTTAAGTCGCATATTCCAAATCTCTTTTTCACCTTCTTGTTTAAGAATCTCAAGATTAACATCATGTTCTCTATCAAGAGCATTTTGTTGAGCTTCAAATTCTTGTTTAGCTGCTTCACGCTGACTAACAATTTGTTCAACTTCTGCTTGAGCTTGTTGTTGAACTTGTTGCATTTGAAGTTCATAATCTCGACGAGCTTGAATAGCTTTCTTAATATTCTTAGCAATAGAAGTAATATTATTATTTTCAATAGCTTCAATAGCAACTTCCAGTTGGTCATTCTGACCTGCGCTAAAAGCAAGTTCTTTCATCATATTCAGCTTATTCTGAACATCGGCATTATTACGAATATAAATTCCAATATTACCAGAGAAATCAGAAGAACCATCAATATCAACTACAACAACTTTATTAGTTGTCGGGTCTACATAAGAACCTCGTTTACCGTCAATCCAAGCAAACTTACTGTAATCAATATTTGCAACATAATCACGTTCACGGAAGAGATTAAAACATTCAAGACTCCAAACACTTCCGGTCATTGCTTGAGAATAATTCGATTCATTAACAGCCTTACCTGCATAATCTTTAGCATCACCAAAGCGAGCATTATTCATATTAGCTGCTTCCCAAGCTTCTGCTTTCAAACCTTGTTTAAGATTATCAAGCATTTGAATATAATTCGTAATAGCACTTGTAGCTACTTCTCGAATAGATTGTAAAGCATTAGGTTGTGCATCAGAATCATCAAACGGTAAGAAACTATCTTTATTCGCAACAGCAAGACGTTCCTCGGTAGTCATATCGCTACTATCAGCGAGAATACTTTCGGGAAATAATAACCAAGACTTAAACTTAGCTACTGCACGTTCTTGTTGTAAAGTATAAATACGATAAAGAGCAAGATAAGGTAAAACACGGAAAGGAATAGGATTACGAAGATTATCTTTATGTAAACCTACAATACCATTATAGGGTAATTTACAATCACTATAATTGTTAAATCTTTCACGTTGAACTTCGATAGGTCGCGGCTTAATATAAATACCACTATGACAACCACCGATACGCCAACCTTCCCAAACTTGATTTATCCATTCCCATTCAATTTCAATATCACCAGCGGAAGTATCAAATTCATAATTTTCGTCTACAACACTTTCAACGATATTTCCTAATAAATCTCGATGTTTAAGAATACCTTGTTTAATTTCAGTTTTCCAAACATAATGATAAATATCAATTTCTTTACCATACAATCGAGCTTCACTACGAAGTGCTTCTGCGTTAGTATATAAGATAGCTTTACGTTCAGCAAAATCTGTTTTATTGAAGATTTGAACTATACCATCGGGAGCATCATATTTAGGAGATACAGTATAAATATCTTTAAGATAATTCATCTCTGCATCTGTAAGTTCATCACGGAATCTATCAATGATTTGTGGAATAGTCATTCGATAAACACGAAGTCCTGCATCATCATCTTCGATATATCGTTGACCACTTTCAATACGATAATATTCGAGAGGAGATATTACTTGAAGATAAACATCACCTTTATAAACTTCTCGATAAGTATAAACCTCTTCACAAGCCCACCAATAGAAATAGCATTGTTGATACTTGTCTTTTGCTTCAACAATAGTATTGATAAGTTCAAGACGTTTTTGAGTTGTAATAGTTACATCATCAATCCAATCGTTAAGAACTTCCTCAATAATATCGTTAAGTTCACCTTGCTTAATTGTCTTTTGACCAGTATTAAATTCTGCTTCATTAAGACGATTAATAATTTCTTGATTACAATAAGCCATTACTTTATCAGCAAGAACTTTATTGCGAGCAAGAGTTACAGAAGGGTCATTATTAAATACTTGATAATTAGAGAACATATTAATAAATTCTCCCATATATCGTTCTTTAATAGGAGTAAGAAAATCTACATCACGTATCTCACCATACATGACAGCTTTCTCACCAACCTTATCAATATAATTCCGAAGAACATATTCATAAGTTTTAGGGTCTACTAAACCATTAGCAGCATCAAGAAATTTCTGCGTAACAGTTTTATCATTCTGACCAATAGCAAGATTAATCCAATAATTACAATTAGAAATGTACCAAGCTTTCGTTTGTTTTGTAGCAGTACTTGCACGCTGGTCAGGCATAACAAGTGGAGTTGCTCTTAAATCACGTTCACTCATTTTAGGAATCTATTAACTTTACGACCAGTGTTATTAGTTTTACTTTTCGAGTTAGCTTCTCGTTCAAGTAAAAGAGAATCTTTACGAAATTCAAACATTGCAACGATAGCCGAACTTAATCGGTCTGCATTACGCCCAAATATAAATCTATCTAACTCTAATAAGAAACTTATATCATAAATTTGATTAAATCTATATATTGGTGTATCGTCGGACGTTTTTCCGACAATTTCGTATAAGAAATCCCGCACCATACGCATACCTTCCAACTTAATATCGCCATCACCAATGACAATACCATAACCTGTAATACGAGGGCCATCAACACTACGATTAATATAACTACTTGGGTCTTTTAATAACTTATCTCTATAACCCCATTTCTTGAAATTAGTAACAAGTTCACCAGTACCAGCCTCATAAAGAACTTTACAATTCCAACGTAAACAAGCATAAAGAACAAGTTTATCGACAGCTTCCATAGTATCAAGACGACCACAATAAGAAGCAACAAGTCGTTTACCCATGTAAGGAGTTTTGCTGTTAGTACGCATCCACACTTGAAAACTTGCAAGTGAATTTTTTGTACTAACTTCTTCTTTATTTTTATCTACACGATATGGGTCATAAGAAATAAAATAAAGACTACCATCATTTGGAATAGGAGAATAAAATTCTCTTATACAACCATGAACATCAGTCTTTGAATTATGAGGTACATCAGTTATATATTCATGGAATCTATCGGAACCAAATATAGTTCGTTCAATACATTCCTGTTTAGTAATAAATCTAACACGTCCATCATCAAGTATATACCAACCATCTTCATAAAAATGATTAGACTTATCATATTTAATAGCGTTAATATGATTAGTAAGTTCCGGACTGTGAAAAATGTTCTCTTGTGTGTTCGTAAATGCCTCATTAGGACTATTAGCACGTTGACCTACATAAATATTATATTCACCAGCATCTTTCTCTTTTTCTGCACCACGTTTCTTATCATAATCATCCTTCCAAGAAGCAAACAGTAAAGAATTACCATCTTCTATAAAAGGTTCATAATCCCACATCTGCGGAAAAAAGAAACCACAAACAGCATGTCTACTATTAGCATCCCAGATATTTTCCATAGGAAGCATATCATTCTTTCCGGGATTATAAAAACAATTACTGAAAGCTTCCCAGTTAGCACCTTTTGTACCACCCGTACCATATACACGAATAGTACCAATTCGCATTGCACCTGATTCACTATTAGACATCATAACGTCTAATGCCTTTTGAAGATTAGGACAGTTATGAGTAATAGTAAAATCTTCTAATAATACAAGATTATCACCATCTACTTCAAATCCATAATATCTACCTCGACCAATAGGTTTAATATCAAATCGAGTTTCCAATACATTCTTTTGTAATGAAATATAATTTTCTGCTTTTTTACGATTTATTTTAGTAGGAATTAAATGACAACCAGATAAAATAAAAATTCTATAATAAGTAACACCTCTTATAATCTTTTCTGAAACAGTGGTTTTCAATCCAAGACTTCTACAAATATAAACAATATCATAAACAATTGCAGGGTCTTTTTGAGCTATTTCAAAATTATGTTTTTTAGAATCATAAGAACCATCAGTGTCAATAATACCAGCTAAAAATTCTAATCTACTTTGTTTATCAGTATAAATGTACTCTTTTGGAATATATTTATTATGAAGAACTCCCATATTAAAAAGTTCTTGTCTAAACCAATTATCCGAAGCATCTTCACATTTTACTAATGTAATTCTTTTAGCATTAGAATTAGTATCTGCAATCGAATAATCAAGATTATTATTTTTTGAATATTCTTTTAAATAATCAATTACTTCACTATCTTCATTGGTAAATCTACATGTATCTTTATCTCCATCACCAATCCATAATCCAAAAACATAAGGTTCAATTTTAACATTCTTTTTATCAAAATCAATACATGTTTTTATAAGAGCATGATTATCTTTCCAGCGAGGATGTTCTTTAATCATATTTATATAATCTGGAGCAGTCATAGTAATCGGTTTACATATATTACCATAACTTTTCCTATAAATCATATAAATGTCATGCTTACTATTTACAACATGAGATTCACCATTTAAAGGAGTAACTTCGTATAAATCATCTTCACCATTTATAGTAGCTAATACTGTACGAGGGTTTCCGTCAGGTCCCATAAGTTTATCACCTACTTTAATATCTTGAACAAATTTAATTTGTCCATCAGACATTATAAAACCAGTATTTTCCCCAAAACATTTACCTGCTTCCTCAAAATCAGTTTCAATAGCTTTCTTACCTACTGCGGCACTTTCATTTTTACCAATAGCAACACTTAAAAGTTTACTACGAAACCCGAAAGCCTTTTGACCTTCTTTTGATTTCTTATATCCAAGTTCAATACCTTTATCAAAGTTCTCACTTAAATAACCTCTTCGCCAATAAGTTTTATCTTCATACCAATCAAGATTAACTTTAACCATATAAGATGTAGCACCTTTCTCAGTTAAATAATCCATTTGGTCGGCAGCAAGTGTAACAGTTACATTCTTATTTGCGTTAATAGTATTAGCTGCTTGACTACCACGTTTATATGAAAAACCTTTACGACGAGCTTTTGCCTTACATAAGTTACAACTATTATTAGCAATCAGCTCATCAATCTTAAAGTTCCAATAATCTCCATCCCAAAATCGAGGAAAGCCTTCAACAGTATTAACCTTAAATCTTCCCTCTTTATCTAACTGTTTACGTTCTTTTTCATTAGGAGCACGTTCGATACGACCATAATTAAGATAATTATAATGGTCGCCAGTTATACGAACTTTATGAAATAAAGCCTTACGTTCAGCATCAGATTTAGCTGCTAAATAAGCAGGAATATCTTTAATGTATAATTTACAATATGCTTGAACACCTTTAACTCGTCTATCCATTTCACGTTGCCAAAACTTTACGGCATTAGGACTATCATCAGGTTCAAGACAATAACATCCATGTTTTTCATAAAAGTCTGCAACACGACTAAATATTTCAGTACCTACGAAAACAAAGTCTATTTTCATAAGTACACCACCACTTTCACCTATAAGAAAATCGTTATCTCTGTCAATCCAAGGTTTACCAGTAAAACGACAAATACTTGAAGATAAAGGTTTGTAACTTTCTTTATCTTCAAGTATGTAATCTATAAACGGACTTCGACCAGTTTCATAACCATAACGATTGTCTTTACGATAATGTTTCTGTTTCGTTAGGAGCATTAGATGCTCTATCATTTGTTCCGTCATAGCTATCTCTATATTCAGCTCCACCACGAATTGATGTTACACCTTTTTCAATCTTATCCCACTTATCATTAAGCTCAGTAAGACTTTCAACTCGTGCAGGAATTTCATTAGCAATTTTAATAATTTGTTTAAGAGTATCTTCACAAAGAACTAAATCTTTCATTTCAAGTTCTTTCGACATTAAATCTTCTATACCATCAGTTAATGTACGAACTAACTTACTTGAAAGATTCAAAGATTTAATAGTAGAATTAATTAAATCTTCAACAGCTGTAATATTAAGATTTGATTTTACAAATTCAATAGCAGATAAAACAACTTTATCCGGTAGATAAGATTCATCTAAACCAGCATTAGACTTAGCATAAGCATAAGCTTCTTTTTTAGTAAGTCCTGCTTTCGTTACATAACCTTTTCTATCGGATAAATATAATATAAATCTAAATTCTTTTTCTGCAAAAGATTTATCTTTACTATCATCACGAGCATATATCTGTTGAAGTAAAGGATATTGAAGTATCTCTTCTACATCAAGAATTAGTTTATCATTTTCTATCTTAAATCCATGTACCATACATTATCTTATTTCAGCAATACCTTCTTGAATAAAAGGTGCATTACTATCTGCATCAGAAAACTTATTATGTTTGAACTCTTCTAATCTAATCCAATCAGCAGTACGAAGAAATTCAAATATCATATTTCCCATATTCTGAACAAACTTTTCATTTTCACTCAATTCTAATTCACCAATACTACTAAGCATTTGATGAACAAGTTCATGAAAATATGTATTCTGCATTTGTGTATTAGAAATCTCAATTCCATAATCTAATGATTGTAATTGAATTATACCATTAGCAATAGAAGATTTACCGAGATTTCCAGCGTTTTGTTTATTCTCTGTAATAACAGTTAAAATATCAACACCAGCTAATACACAACTCTTAGGAATATAATTTTTAATTTTACTCATCGACTTGACACAAATATTAATACAGCGTTCAAAACAATAGAACCAGCTGCAATCCAACCATTTCTACATTTCTTTTTTCGTTCAGCTAAATATCTTTCTTGATAATCAATTAACTTACTATTGAGTGAATCAAGGCCACCAAAAGAAACAACCAAAAGACTATCACGAATAGCAATATGATAAGACTGGAAGGATATAACGCTATCTTGTACCTTTTGAATTTCACTGGCAGTAAGATAAAGTTTTTCATATTTTTCACCTTCAAGAAGTTTTATAGCTAACTTACGAGTTTCTTTCGGAGTAAAAACAATAACTGTATCGCCATCAATCTTGTATCTTTTTTGCGATATAGCGGAGAACGGAATCATTATTAATGATATTACTATCATTAAAATCACTTTCAGCTTTCTCATAAATAGTAATAGTTTTTTGTTCAATTCCTCTAAGACTATCAATAACAAATTGTTGTTCATTAATAATCTTATCATATTTCTTAATGAAACTATTAAGACTATCCCTTAAAGATTTAATAGTTTCATCATGCCTTTCAATACCTAAAAACTTACGATTAATATGCCTGCCTAAATAAGTAGCTCCAATACCAATCGTAAGAATCAAAACAATATAAAATATATATCGAACAGTATCTTTCATAACTTACAAATCTAAATCTATTTCATTAATAAGAACATAAGATTGAGTTCCTTTACCAATTGCCTTATCAAATAAAGGAATAATAATATCATTCCATTGATTTATATCTTTGATAACTTGACAACCAGCAGAGTAAAGACCAATCTCGTCACTTACTTTCCAGCTTGACGCCCTATGTAAATTAATACCAAACATACCAAAGTCAGTATTATCGGTAATATCAATTTTGTCATCTCGATTATTGTCACGAATTACTTGACAAGGATTAGCTTGAACAAGTGCTTTATATTGTCCTTTATGTTTACCTATTTTCCAAAGAGCTTTATGTACACCTTCTCGAAGAACTGCACAACCTTTATTATTAACAGGAGTTTCAAGATTTAAATTACTTGGGTCAGTAGTAGCTTCAAAAACCATACATTCCCATATATTAAAATCTCGTTCATAAAACATTACAATAACATCGTTATAATGTTTAGTACAAGTACTTTTAGAACGAATACCCCAGATATTAAGATTAATAGGATATTTATCATTTTTCCTAAATATAGGATATTCTAAATCTTTCGCAATTCCAATAAGTCTATTTGGTAAATCATTTACATTAATAAGTTTATTAAATAATGCGTTATATTTTGATTCCTTAGTTGCTTTCATATTTGTAATACTTTTTGTAACTTGTGTGGGCCTCGCTCCGCTCGGCCTTTCGGGTGCTCCGCACCCTCACCCGGTGGGGGAGTGGGTTGGACGCCCACTGGCGACACCATTTGTATCATCACTTATAACATTTCTATCGTCCAAACTAAATTTTATAGTTGCCCACGATAATTACTATTAAAAATCCTAATAAGATTTACTGCAAGTTTACCACGAGTATCTATATAATAAATCTTAATAGTTTTCATAGCTTAAAAAAGTGTTTTAGCAGTTTTATAAATATGTTTACTTGAATAATCAGCAATCATCATTCCGACTTCATTTTTAAGATAAGGAATATCATACATTTCTACGACTTCTTCATCTTCTTCATTTTCGTCTTGAAATTGATTCTGAATAGTTCTAATATGACAGAGAATAATTCCTACATTTTTATAACCCCAGCTCTCAACAAGATTAGCATAAGTAGAAAGTTGCATTGCATAATGATTACCTATACTATCTGCGAGGTGGTCAAGTGGTGCACCAAAATATTCCTCTTTATAAATAAAATTATTGAGGTCAAGTGTACCATCAAGTTTCTTATCATAATAACCACTTTCAAATCTAATTGGAGCCTTATTAGTTTTCCAGTCTAAAATGATAAATTCCTTATCACGAATTAAGAGAATATCAATAAGACCGGAAACAAGATTTTGGCTATCATAAACACCAATCTCAGCGTAGATATGATAACCTTTCGTAACAAGAGCAGCAATCAGACTAAATATATCAGGATACTTTTCTCGAATACCAGTCTTAACAAAATATTCAAGATTTAGCTTACCGTATTTATGACTACCAACAATATCATCTATCGTATAGATTCTATCATTGATAAAACCATTAGCGTTCAGCTTATATCCATTACAAGTCTTAATAGCAGTTTCAAGGTAATTATGTTTCTTTGTTCCTTTATCACAAGCCTTAATAGTTTCTTGTTCCCATTCCCAAAGAATTTGTTTCTTAGTTTTACCTTTATATTTTTGATATTTTGGATGTCGAGGATTCTTACCTATACGTTCACACGCTGCGGCAATTTCTTCCTTCTTAAATTCTTGCGTATATTTACCAATAAGAGTAGTAACAGATATGTAACCATTACCTAAATCATCTGTGTACTTATGTTCCTCTTCATTAAAGTACAGTATTCTACCCTTTGGCAAAATCTTTTCTGAAACGCATTTTCTTCCCATCTTCTTCGGCAGTTCTACGTCTACGACGATTAGCAATATGATAAGCAATAATCTTTGCTTTACGTTCTTCTCGACTTAAACCTTCAAGTTCCTCAGCATGAGTTTTCTTAAAGAACTTAGCTGGACTGTATTCAAATCTACCAACACGAGGAACACTAACAACTTCATCTCCTCGCATCATAGCTTTGGCAACACTATCCTTTTGTGTTCTTTCTAATAACTCTAATACTTTCGCCTTTTGGTCAGGTCTTAATTTTTCCCAAGCCGCAACACTTCGTTTATAAGAAGCAGGTCGTTGAAGAACATAAGGTTTAAGATGTTTTTCAATACGTTCATCTACGAAAGGAACTAACTTATCATAAACAAAAGGATTAAGCATAATTTAATTATTAACGGCAGGAGATTCAATCCAAACACCTACGATAGAATATTCATCTACAAGAACAAACTCACTAAACTTAACAGTTCCAACACCAAGAATGGATTTACCTTCACGATGAACTTTCTGTTTAGCTGCAAGTGTTTGAGTATCGCCCGGCATTTGAATAAGAGTAGGAATACAACCGTTTTCCAGTTTTACTTTATCTCCAACGTTAAGACCTTTGACATTTTCGGCAACAGCCATAACAGTATAAGCCTTAGCTGGAATCTTATTAATCTCCTCGTTATTAAGAATATTAAGAGTAGATACTTCAAAATCTGCACGAAGAAGAACTTTGTTACCACGAGGACTAAATGCAATTTTTGTTTCCATAGTTTTACTTTGTTTAGGATTTACATTATTATAACTACGAGTACAAATATATAATATAATCTTATCCCATGCAAGCAAATCTAAATAAATTTCAAACTGAATTAATAAAATTATCACTATCAAAAGCAGAATTATCAATAAGTCTAATAGTAATTACAGTATTAGCGATTGCAAGACCTCACGAGTGGGCGTCCAACCTGCTCTCCCACCGGGAGTACACAAGTTAAAACTAATAAAATCCCTATTAAAAGCTCTTCAAAGTTTACCACTTTTTACATTACCAGTTTTCCCACCAAAAGAATCAATTTTGGCGACATTAGTATCTTGACCAGTTGCACTACTAAAATCACTAATTTTTGAACTAATTTTTTCGTTATTAAATTCGTTATTAATTACGTGATTATTTGATATAGTTTCTGAATTACGAGTTGGAATTTGTATATATATTATATATTCATTATTTGTAATAATATTACTTGTAATATTATTACTATATATAGGTATATGGTCAATTAATTCAAAAATTCATTCAAAAATTACGGAAAATAATGATGCAAAAATTGTAGATTTTAGTGAAGATAGAGGTCATTTTACAGGTAATTTTACAGGTCAAATTACAAGTAATATTGAAATTACATTAAAAATTAATTCAAAAATTAAGGAAAATGGTAATGAAAATAATAGAGATTTTAATAAAGAAACTAATGAAATTTTAAGTAAAATTAAAAATAAAGAAAATGAAGATTCAAAAATTAAAGATTCTTTTCATATTTTTAATAATATAGATAATGAAATTTTTAATGATAATTCAAATATTTTTATAAGTGTTTTTATAGATAATGAAAATAAAGATAAGAATGTTAAAGATTTTCATAGTTTTTGTAAAGATAAAAGAATAAATTTTAAGGATAATTTTGGTAATATTACTGTGAGTCTTTTTGTAGGTATCGGAAATAATACGAATGTTTATAATAAACTTATGAATCTTAAAATGAATAAAAGATGTAAAAATAAAAATGATAATTTTAGATATTACAATAGTGATAAAAATATTAAGGGTTTTTAAGATTTATAGATTGAATGAAATGATAATATAAAGAATAAAGATTTTAATAATTATGAAAGTGTTTACAAAGGTATAGAAAATAATATAAGTATTTGTTATAAATTTCAAAATGATTTTAATGATTATTTTCAAGATAAAAATAATAAAAATATTAATGATTATAAAAGTATTTATACAAATAATGATGATAAAGATAAATATTTTATATATTTTAGTAATTTTATAATGATAGATAAAGGAAATTTTATAGATAATTTTAATGACGAATGTGTGAGTTTTATTATGGGTATCGAAAATAATATAAGTATTTATATTGAGGAAGTACCTAATGAAACTGCCCCGTCCATTCAAGGGTTTGCGAAGCCCCCCGCTTGAGATTGCAGGAAAGAAAAAAATAAACGTTTCCTGAATAGTCTAATTAAACATTATTCAACTATGGCAAAGCAAATCAAAGAAGCAACAGAAACAATTGTTAAAGTTGTTCGCATTAGTGGTAAAACTAAACCGCTGGCAATTAATGGTAAAGAGAATACCGATAACGTTGTATTCTTGCGTGCATTTGATGCCGAAAGCGGTGCGAAACTCGACACGCCGTTAAGCATTACCGAAAGTAGGGCAAAAATGTTCGGTTTCTCATGTCTGTGTATTAGTGAGGAAACAGCCGAACGAGATAACGCCGGAAACATGGTCGAGGAACTCAACACGCTAACGAATCCGCCCAAGTATTACGAAATGACATTGCGAGTAATACCGAAAGGCGAGCCGGGAGAATGGGGCTACAAAACCAAAAAGGCCGTAACGGTGGACGGCAAAGAGTACAAGGCGGGGGAACTTGTTCCCTATCGTACTACTGGAACAATGATTGTTGAAGCAATCGGAAAAGAGTACAAAGATACTGATTTCAAGAGTGCCGCGATTAATCGTATCAATGGAGCCGCAAAGGCTGCCGGTGATATGGCATATCGCGTTGAAACTTTCCGGTTGATGTTCGGACGTGTTCCGAATATGGCTAACGAGGAAGATAGAAATATCTTGCTTTCTCTTCCGGTAGCACACTAAACAAGTAGCGTTAAGGATGACGAACGTTGTAATGATGTTCGTCATTCTTTTCATAAATTACAAGTTTCATTACGACCAACACTTTGATTTATATTACGACCAACACTATTAAAACTATGAAATGGTTAGGATTTATAGCATTAGTTCTAATTGAATCATTAATTGCATTTGGTTTACCATTAGAACAAATAGGATTTACTATTCCACAAGCGATATTAATTTTGGTTTGTGCTGCGCTATTAATTATCACAATTACGGGATTTATTATTGCGCATTTTGTAAATCTACAAAATGAAAGAGAAAAAGAATTTGGAATTTTAATACGAGAATTAAGAGAAATTAAAGAAGTAGTAGGAACATCTGAAACACGAATAATTAAATTAGAAAGTTTGATATAAAATGATGTAAGAAATGATATAGAAAAAGTAAATGAAATTGTAAGACAAAATTTAATAAGAAAAGCGTAATTAGTTGCGGAGGTATTATCTCCACTTTTATCTTTATTATTTTCACTATCAGAATCTCCAATTTTAGGCAAATAATCTCTTTATAATTGTTATTAATCATTTTTCATTATCATTTATAATAATTTCGATATTAATATTTTCATTTTCATCTTCAATAATAATTATAATAATTATTTCTCTATTTCTTTCATTCTTTTTAATATTATGTTTAACTATAAAATTTATATGAAATTTACAAATAATTTCTTTATCACCTTTACCATAATTTTAGGCAAATAGTATTCCAATCATTGTTATTATCAAAATCATTATAGTAATTGTAATAGAAATTCCTTTAATATTTCTATTCTTTTATTATTTATTGTCTTTAACATTTTCAATATGATTTATAATAACAACTACAAAAGTTTTATACTATCTATATTTGTAATATTATTTACCTAAATTATCTCTTTATCTTTTTCATTCATTTTATCATCTCGATTTTCATTATTAATTGACATTGTAATTGTAATAGAATTTGTAATATTAATTGTAATTATTTATTCTTTACTTTTATATTACTTATTTTTATTATTAATTACAATAGTTTTAATATAATAACCATTATGACTTGTGCTATCATTGGATTTATTATTTCCTATTTATTTGTTAAATTAACAGTAGGAAATTCAGTAGACATAACTGGTGAACCAGAATTTACATTAACAGAAAAACTACAAGCATCATTTCTAATATTCTTATTTGGAGGATATTGGGTTGTATTACTTGTAAAATATCTTATTTCATTAATTTAATCAACTATGAACACAACAGAATCTCCTAAACGAAAAATATCTGCATTAGAACGTACAATCGTTGCAGGTATGGGTAGTATTACAATGCCTGATATGATGGCATTACATAAGAAATTTCCTACATTAACTATCGAAGATATTTATGATATACTTAGTTCGATAGAAACATCTGCATTAGGTACAACATCACGAGAATTTATTCTTCAATATGCAGAAGTAAGACTTCTTAGTTTACGAAAATCTAAAACTATTGAAGAAGCAACAGTACAAACTTGTGAAATATCAGAAAAAGTACAAGCTCTCATATCTCGTAATGAAGAATTAAATGACCGACTTGAAAGACAAGCATCTTATATCGGTAAACTTCAACGAGAACTATCAACATTCAAATCAGTAAATAAAAATATTAAAATAGTATCTCTCGTACTATTATTCTTACTGATTGGTCAAGTTATAGCACATTTTACATTATAAATTTTAACAATAATTCAATTATGTCGAACAGTATGTTTTTTCTTCCTTGTATTTGTATCATCATTTGCTTTATTATTTCCGCTATTACTTATACCTATAATAAGGCCAAAGATAGAGCAGTTAATAAGGCTATTAATGATGATATTCAAGATGGTTTTGTATGCTTGGGGGATGTTTATATTGATAAGTATTCTATTGAGTCTATTTATTTAGATGATAATGGACATCTTGTTGATATTAAAACAGACCATAATCAATATTCTTATCGTTTTACAAGTGAAAGTTCATATCATAAATATCTTGATTATCTTGAAGATACTTGTAAAATTGATACAATGATTCATAATCAATATTAAGCAAATATGAGTAATCTTAAAGAAGCTCTCGCACAGGATTTTATCTTCTTACATGGAGATAAAAAATATAGTAAAGAACATCAGTTTATAGCTTGCGAACGTTCTCGTAACGAAACTCATGTAATTGTTGGTTACGCGTATCGCTGGTTTAGTGATGCTAAAACTACTATTTCTCAATATGCTATTCCTATTTCTGATTGGGAAGATACAGAGAAATTTATTACTTTCAATGATTATGTGAAAGAAAATCTTATAACAGGTGAGAAATATAATTTACATAATATTAATTACTGTCTTAGTATTAATGCTTTCTTTATTGAACATTTAGAAGATAGTATGAGTACTATTAATGAACGTAATCATCGTAAAAATCCACCGTATAAATGTTGTGATAAAGAGGTCGATTATTCAGATAATGATTTCATGGAAATATATGATTAACATAAAATAACTAATGTTATGACTGCTAAATTAATTGTATCTGTTAAAGAAGTAAACGGTATTGCACAAGTCGTTTACTATTGTAAAGAACGTCGGCGTATTTATCGTAAATCGTTCGCTGATACTGTTCGAGAATTTCGTGATGCTTACAGAAAAGCTAATAAAAAATAAGTTGCAACTGGAAAGGGCTACGCAGCTGGGCTACGCCCAGCCGCTCCGCTCCCCGGTGGGAGAGGAGGTTGCACGCCCACTTGTCGCACTAATACTGTTACTAATATGAAAGTTGATGTTAATATTATTAAATTTCCTGATAAGGATACTTCTCGATATGAAATTTACATTGAAGGTTATCATTATACTGATTCAATGAGATTTCCTATTAAGAATAAATCTCTTATTGAGGATGAATTTAATAGTGCTATTGAACTTTGTAAACAAGAAAATGAGAAAGATGTTTTCAAAAGAGTTTACAGAGTTGTTAAAGTAATTGATAGAGCAAAAGCTCAAATAATCAAAGAACATAAGTTTAACTAATCAATACAGATAATCATGTTATGTGAAATTATATCTGAAACAAAAGGTACTATTATTAATTTACCTATACAAGGTGATATTAATGTTAGTCGTGACGATTATATTGAAATCAATAATGTTCGATATGTAGTTCGTCGAAAAGAATATATTCTTAAAACTGAAACTGAACCTACTGGAAGACAAGTTTATATTACTCGAATTGTTATTTATGTCATGTAAATTATGCCAAATTTAGAAGATTGTGTTATTCAGTTCGAAGACCCTAATCCAACAATGACTCGTGTCGAAAATGCTCCTGCGGGTATTGGTGCTGATATAGTATTTCCAAGTGTGGAACCGGAACATTTACGAGGTAGGTCATTATCTGCTATTAGGCCTATGACAGTTACTGAATATAATAGTATTCATGCAGATAATTATAAAACTGAAAAGAATACTGGAAATATCATTCTTATTATGATTGTTGCAACAATATGTTTAATTAAAGTCATTAGAGCTGCGAAAAAATCAGATTAGCTAAATATGACTACTGAACAAGAAAAAGATTTTAAGAAAAGAGGCATATATAATGATATTATTCTGATGACAAATCTGACGATGATATATTGTTATATTATGTTCTTTGCTCTTGAAGAAGTTGTTAATATCTTTGGTAAACGTTATCGACATTCAACCAAGTATTATTATAATATCGTTCGAGAAGTTCTCGATAGAATTAATTGTGATAATATTAATTGTTTCAAAACAAGTCAGCAAGATGCTGGTCAAATGGTTTTGGATGTTGTTAAAGAAATCGAAGATAGACTTGTTTTTGATGATAAACAGTTATATATCCTATTTGTTATTAATCAAAAGGCTTACGATAATATTCATAGGTTTGAACCTGAAGTTACAAGTATATTTAAGAAACAAATTGAATACATTTATCGTAAACTAATTGATTATTGTCCTGTAACATTGGATAAAGACAAAATGGCTATTGCAACTATTGTCATTAATCAAGTTATTAATAAAATTAAAGCTCGTGAGGAATCTAATGGTTCATTCACTATTATATATGATGATGCAAAATAAATTTTAAGATTTGTTTGGTCATACCATATATAATTATTATATTTGAATCATAAATAATAAACAAATAAATACAAGAACTATGCCTTACATTATCACTCGTGCTAACGAAAATAATAAAGTTGGTAAAATGGGAAAAGGTCGCAAAATCAGTCATGTTCAAACTATCGTAGTCAGTGGTGATGAACGTAATAAATGTCGGCCGGTATATCGTGTAACACTTATTCACAAAAATGATAAGTAACAAATTAATACAACAAGTTGTAAATACATTATCATAATAAAATATGTAATGAGTAGAAATCCTCGATAGGCAATCCAGTATTAAACTACTATTTTTACAACTTGTTTTCTTGAACTATGGTGTAATGGTAACACATGAGATTTTGGTTCTCAGATTTCAGGTTCGAATCCTGATAGTTCAACTATTATAGATAATCATGGCAGAGATATAAATGCAACCGACCGTGTGCTTGGTGATACATAAGTCGAGACTTAACTGTATTTTAGGCTGGTGTAAGTCCAGCTGATTATCTATAATTACGCCGTGTTAGCTTTAATGGTAGAGCAGCTGACTTGTAATCAGCAGGTTGTAGGTTCGAATCCTACACACGGCTCACATTGGGATTGTTGTGTTCCAAATGTTGATGTTTTGAAATGGACATCTCGGAGTACTTCTGTTGTGATAATAGTGGTACTCTTTTTCATGTAAATTCTAATCTAATATATAATATTATGACTTTAATCACTCTACCTTCTGGAACTGTTTTAGCTAATGATTACACTCTTCCGATTATTGTTATTAGTAAAGTTCTTATGGCTAATGATACTAATACTCACGCTAAACTGTATCCGTATTATTTTACAATTATGTATGCTAATGGAGTTTCAATTCCTATTATAGCTAAAACATTAGCAGATGCTGAGCTTGATAGACAAATAGTTGTTAAAGCTATTACTCCTACAAAAGATTCAAACGTGAATTAACTATCTGTTGAGATTAAAAGCTAAATTAAAATTCATCGAAAGACTAAAAACAATAATCAAACAAAAAGTAAAACTATGGAACAGACACAAAAGACTTGCAAAGTAGGAATTAAGTTTGGATTTACAGTTAGTTCTTGTGCTGGAAATAATTATTCCAGTTGGGGCATACTTAAAATAGTAACTGAAATTAAACCTACTATTTTGTTTCATAGGTCAGAGAATGGTAAAAAATATAATCTGATTGAACAAATAGCTACGGATAAAGTTAAAGAACTTATCAAAACATCTGGTAGTAATACTGTTGATGTTGAGATTCATTCTGTAACTATTCTCTAATATAGTTGGCCACGAACTATTAATCGTGGTGGTTTAAGGCGAAATGGTGGAAATGGTAGACACGCCGGACTTAAAATCCTGTGACCAGTAATGGTCGTGCGGGTTCAACTCCCGCTTTCGCTACAAGTGTCCAAATGATGGACGCGAGTGTACCAAAACGAGTACACAACCTTGCAGACAAAACTGTCAAAAATCTGTAAGTTGAAAATGTGACAATACTTATGGATACTCATAAGGCTAACGCTGGTACCAAGCGGAATGATATTATGTAAGTTTCAACACGTTCATTTAGTAATGCTGTTGTTAGTGCTGACGAGCAACGAACAAGAAACGAGAGTACTCCTCGTTCTTGTCTTTTTAATGATGACGAAACCCGCGCGACA
>OLRE01000438.1_pt1 | contig 51053 bp, 42 predicted proteins | sample 1672461 | NCBI WGS metagenome assembly OLRE01 (sample SAMEA3136688, study PRJEB25190) | human gut metagenome | biome: human gut; feature: human-associated habitat; material: faeces | place: Austria | collected 2013
CGCCGAATGATCGCCACCGAAGTTAATCGATGACTTATCTCAGACTGTAATGGGCGCGGGAGGGGCATTGGCGCGCGCCATCCGCTGGGTGCGAGGCGCATTGACGCACGGCCTACCTGGGGCGCGGGGGCCATCGGCTGCTGGCTCGCAACCCACCGGAGCATGGTCACGGCTCGGGCGCGTGGCCCACTAGGACGCGGGCGTGCGGCTGCAACTCAGGCGTGCATACGCACCGCCGCACCGTCCGCTCACCAGACGTACCGAGACTGCTGCAGGTATGCACTGCGTCGGGACGGAGCCGTCAGCTTCGCGCGCGCCGTCCGTTGAGCGCGGAGGCATTCGGCCACGGGCCTTCGCGGGCGCGAGGCAATGCCGTCGGCTGCGGGCGATACCGGCTTCAGGGCCAACTGCGCTGCGAGGGCACCAATGAACCCGTTCACTCCAACATTTTCCCGTTGCGGTACTGATATCGAATTTATTTGTTACGCAACAAATAAATAGTTTTAGAATCAACCCACTTGTGAAAAAGTAGAGGAGATCGATTCTTTCGGAGAATTGATGGCCCCTCGTGATGCGGAAGGAGGCTTGCTGTGACGGCGAAAGACATGCGCACAGACCTGTTGGAACGCGTCCTCGCAGCTCACAAGTCTTTTTACGACATCAGGAGAGACTATCTTTTTGAAGGTCGCACCTTCCCCGCCTTCGCGGAGTACCACACCTACGGCGAAAAATATGTCCTGGTAAAACGCGCAAAGCTCTGGGAAGTGAACACTCACGATTTCATGTTCTTCGAATGCGTTGACGAGCTCGACGAAGCACAGCTTGCTGAAGAGATTTCCTTCATGCAGGAAAAAGCCCTTCGCAAAGTTGATGCCGGACCGAACCATATGTCCTCTGCCCTTTCGCTCGTGATCATCGCCAACCGCACAACCGAAGCAGCGCGCAAACTCGCGAAGAGAACGCGCTTCCACAAGGAATACCGCTTCGGGTTCCGCGGTTGGACCGACCTCCGCCTAGCCGTAGTAGACCTTTCCCTGCCTACGGATAAAAGCGTGGTTGTCAACAACGCTGGAAAGCAGCTGAAAGAAGTACTTTCCAGCAACTTGGCATTGATCAAGTAAGGTCCCAAAACAAGAAAGGTTCAGAGATGAACGCAATGATCGTCCTTCTGGGCGGCCTTGCCATCCTCGTAATCGGCTACGTGCTGTACGGCGGATGGCTGGCAAAGCAGTGGGGTGTTGACCCCAGTCGCCCTACCCCCGCACAAGAAATGCACGACGGCGTAGACTACGTGCCCACCAAGCCCTACATCTTGCTTGGCCACCACTTTTCCTCGATTGCTGGCGCTGGCCCCATCAACGGCCCCATTCAGGCTGCTGTATTTGGCTGGGTTCCCGTTCTGCTGTGGGTGCTGATTGGCGGCATCTTCTTCGGCGCTGTACATGACTTTGGCGCTCTGTTCGCATCCTTGCGCCATAAGGGCCAGACCATCGCAACGGTTATTGCCGAGAACATCGATGATACTGCGAAGAAGCTGTTCTGCATCTTTGCTTACCTGACCCTGGTCCTGGTTGTTGCCGCGTTCGCTTCTATCGTTGCCAACACCTTCGCCGTTAACTTGGCAAACGCAACCGAGGCTTCTAACCTGGCAAACCAGCGCACCGCGATGATTTCTGTGCTGTTCATCGTTGTAGCAATCGTATACGGCCTGGCCACCCGCGGCCGCGAGATCCCCACCGTCGCCAATATCATCATCGCCATCGCAATCATCGTTGTTCTGGTTGCCGTCGGCTACAACTTCCCCCTGATCTCGCTCGATTACACCACATGGATGATCCTGTTGGGCGTATATATCATGGTTGCTGCCGTTGCCCCCGTTTGGATTCTGCTTCAGCCCCGCGACTTCCTGAGCTCGTTCTTGCTGTACGGCATGATCGCCCTTTCGCTCATCGGCATTGTGGGCGCTTCCATCACCGGCGATGCTGCCAATCTGCAAATCCCCGCATTCACCGACTTCTACGCAACGAATGCTGCAGTTGACGCAAACGGCAACGCAATCATCGACCCTGCTACCGGCAAGGCCGTGATAAATAAGGCTGCCGCATCCGGCTTCCTGTTCCCCGCCCTGTTCATCACCATCGCTTGCGGTGCTATCTCCGGTTTCCACAGCCTGGTTGCCTCAGGCACCACTTCCAAGCAGCTGGATAACGAAAAGAACGCTCGCCCCATCGCTTACGGCGGCATGCTGATCGAATGCCTGCTGGCAATCATCTCTCTCTGCGCCGTTGGTTTCGTTTGGACGAAGTACTGCGCAGGCGGCTACGCATCCCCGACCGCCGTTTTCGCAGGTGGCCTTTCCCAGATGCTGGCTTGCATCCCTGGCCTCGAAAACATTGAGGGCATCGCCTACACCCTGCTGATCCTGGCTGTTTCCGCCTTCTGCCTCACTTCGCTCGACACGGCAACCCGCCTGGGCCGCTACATGTTCCAGGAGCTGTGGGTTCCCGCTGGTAAGTCCATGGACGAAGCCACCGGCGCTCGCAAGGTTCTGACCAACCCCTACGTTGCAACCCTCGTTACCGTAGTTCTGGGCGTTGGCCTCGGTATGACCGGCTACACCATCATCTGGCCTCTGTTCGGCGCCGCCAACCAGCTGCTTGCCGCTCTTGCCCTTCTGGCAGTATGCGCATGGCTGGGCAACGCAGGCCGCAACAACAAGATGTTCTACATCCCCATGGTGTTCATGCTGGTTGTTACGCTCACTTCGCTGGTCATGACGCTGCAGGCCAAGTGCACCGCACTTATGGCTGGCGCCGGCGATCCGTTCGCCGCCGGCGTTCAGGCAGCACTTGCCGCTGTGCTCTTCGTACTGGCTGTTATCTTGGCTGTTAAAGGCGCTAAGACCATCTTCGGCAAGAAGAAGGCTGCTGCAGAATAACGACAATATAGGGCAGGTCCCATTTTCCCGTCTAACAAACAGGGCCTTGCTTGCGATTGGATGAACTGCCTCCCATTTCTTGGACACGAGAAATGGGAGGTTTTCTTATGCGCATCGATTTCAGGGTGAAGCACGATGTCGAGACAAGGAGGCTGGCGGCTGAGCTCTTCGCGGATGGCTTAGGGCGCGCGGCGGCCGCAAAAAGGCTGTCCGTTCCGGAAGCGGCCGTGAGAAAATGGCAGCAGATATACCGCGCGTTCGGAAGCGAGGTGCTGCTGACCATGGACGGCAGGCAGGCCAGGTACACACACGAGCAGAAGGTCGCCGCCGCGAGGGCCGTCGTCGAAGACGGCATGGCGAAGCCTGCGGCGATGGCCGAGTTCGGCATCATGTCGATGACGCCGCTCGACCGATGGTGCAGGCTCTACCGCGAGGGCGGGGCCGAGGCGCTCAGGCCCAGGCCGAAGGGCAGGCCCAAGGGCTCGAGGGCCGAGCCGCGCGAGCTCACCCGCGAGCAGGAGCTCGAGAAGCGCTGCCGCAGGCTCGAGGCGAGGTCGCCTACCTAAGAAAATTGCGCGCCCTGGTAGAGCGGGACGGTCTCTGACCAGGGCGAGGGCCGAGGCGGTGGCCGCGCTGCGGTCGGACGGGCACGACCTGGGGCACCTGCTCGCGTGCTCGGGGCTCGCGAGGTCCACGTACCACTACGCGCTGGCGCACCCGGCCAGGCCGACCAGGCCCGAGCTGCGCGGGGCGGTCGCGGAGATCTTCTCGCGCACCGCCAACGGCTGCGGCCACAGGCAGGTGGCCATGCGCCTGCGCGCCGAGCTGGGCGCGCGCGTCGCCGACAAGACCGTGCTCAAGATGATGCGCGAGATGGGGATCCGCTGCGGCATCCGGCGCGAGACCGACTACCATAGGTACAACTCGTACAAGGGCGTCGTCGGCGAGACCTTCGAGAGCGTCATCGGGCGCGACTTCTCCGCCGACGGCCCGTGGCGGAAGATGGGCACCGACGTCACGGAGTTCAAGCAGCCCTGGGGCAAGGCGTACTTCGCGCCGGTGTACGACTTCGGCAGCAAGGAGATCGTGGCCTGGTCGGCCTCCACCAGCCCCGACATGGAGCAGCAGGAGCTCCTGCTCGACCGTCTGCTGGAGAGGATGCCGGAGGGCGCGAGGCCCGTGCTGCACTCCGACATGGGCTGGCAGTACCAGCACGAGAAGTGGACGCGCCGCCTGAAGAGGGCGGAGGTAACCCAGAGCATGTCGCGCAAGGGGAACTGCCTCGACAACGGCGCCACCGAGCAGGTCTTCGGCCACTTGAAAGACGAGTTCTTCAGGGGACGCAGCTGGCCCGACTTCGAGTCCTTCAAGGCGGACCTCGACGCCTACGTAATCCATTGGAACACTCGGAGACGCCAGGTTAAACTGAACGGACTGGCCCCGGAGGAGTTCCGGAGCCAGTCCCGAGTGGCGTAGTCTTTATTTGATCCGTCCAAGTTTTGGGGCGCAGTTCAGAATCCAATCGCAAGCAAGGCCCTTTCTTTATGCGCTATGGCTAAGTGGAAAAATGGGACCTGTCCCTATATCCCCAGAAACTTCAACTGCGCGCGGATGCTTCGAATGGAAGGCATGCGCAAAGCAGGGTTCACGCCTTGATACACCGCATCGAACAACGCATCAGGTTCGGCGAGCGTGCCCGCATTCAGCGCTTCTTTCACCTGGTTAAGGCGGTCGACGCGATGCTTTCGCGTGGCTTCGATAATGGGCAGCGGGTCGTCGATGGGATACCCATGCCCAGGATAGAAACGCCGCACCCTGCCTTCACGAACCAGCCGCTCAAGCGTATCAAGGCTGGCAAAATAACTGGCAAGCACCCCATCGGGATGAAATACCACCGTGGGCCCATGGCGAAACAGCACATCGCCCGTAAACAGGGACTGCTCTGCAGAGAGAAGCAAGCCCACCGAATCTTCCGAATGGCCAGGAAGAGCGATCACCTCAAACTTCGGCGCTCCTTCAAAGGGGTGGAATGCGCCCTTCGGAAGAGCTTGGACATCAGCGCCCCAGCCAGCTTTTTCCTCGCAAGAATGAGGCAAGCCCCCCGAATCCAATTCGCCTGCAGCTCCAGCTTCGACCGCACCTGCGCCCTCGGCACCCTCCGAGCATGCACGCTTCACGCCGCCGCACTTCGCGAAGCCGTGCTTCTGCAGCAGCTGCTCGATACGGCTCGTGCGCGGCGCGTACACCGGAGCGCCCGTTGCCGCAACAAGTTCGGGAATTCCCTCGATATGATCGGGGTGGTCGTGCGTGGCAACAATGGCTCCGATGCGTAGCCCTGTCTCACCGCATGTCGCCAGGATGCGCTGAACCTGCTCGCCGGCAGGAGCGGGGTCTATCACCACGCATTCCTTGGCACCCGGCTCGGCCACAATCCACGAATTGGTTCCCACATATGTCATGGGGCTGGGGTTGTTCGCGCGCACGCACCAAACGCGTGCGCTTACATGCCCACCGCACCAGGGCGTTTCATCCTCTACGAAACCCACCGCTCAACTCCTTTTCTCGCAAGCCGGCAAGAAAGCGCCCGCCTTGCCGCGTTGCCTATTTGCGCTTCGGAAAATCGCAATGCAGCATAAACGTACCGTCTTCCTTTTTGATGGGGTACGACATGAAGCGCGTAAGTCGGCGGCGTGTTTCGACAAATTCTTTCGCGTTTTGAGCCGAAGCGATGCAAGTAAGGTTGTAAACGGTTGGCGCCAGCACCAGCCAATTGCCTGCGTCACCTGCACGCATAGCGTACGCGGGAGTTACCCAGTCGGCAATCTGCGCTTCGCTTGTTTCGCCATCGGCCACCTGGCCTTCTGGCATAAGGGCAGAAAAGAAGAACGTGTCGTATCGCTTCGTTTCAAATTCAGGCGTACAGAAATTCGAAATAAGGCCCAGCAAGTCGGTGCGCAAAACCAATCCACGCAGGATGAGCATGTCGGCAAAGGCAATCTCGTGGTTTTCCAGAGCGGTGCGATCTTCCTGCCAGGAAGGGTCGCTTAAGTCCTGTACCACCGAATGCTCGTCGGGGCCCGCCAGCAAAACGCCGCACTCCTCGAACACCTCGCGCGCAGCAGCAACAACCACGCGTCGCGCCACATCCTCGGTGCAGCCCATGAGCTCAGCCCATTCGGCAGGAGTGGGCCCGCACCACGGGAGATTGGGGTTCGAGTCGCGATCATCGACCCTGCCACCAGGGAAAACAACGGCATCGGGAACGAACTCCATCGTTTTTACGCGACGAAGCATAAACACTTCCAGTTCCTGACCGGTTGGGAAATCGGGCGGAAAATGATCGCTTTCGATGCGATATTCCGTCTGGAACGGAGCCGAATCACGCACCAGCATTACCGTTGCCGCATATTTGGGCTGCACCGGCTCAAACCCCGGCTGAAGCGAAGCCTCGATCTTCGAAAGCACGCTTTCCCTCGCCTTGAACTCGACCGAACCACCCTGCAAATCAACTCGCATAGCACCCTCCTTTTCGCCGCTTCCCGTTGCGGCGCGTCGTTCGCTTTCTATGATACGGTGCGCGCTGGTCTTGCGCCAGAATCAGGATGCGAGGCAACCAACATCAACAAGCCTCGTGTGATGCAGAGAGTTGGACAACCGGTTCGCCAAATTGGGGCACTGGCCAACCGAGCCAAGCATGCCCGTTCGCCGGAGTCCGCCGCCAATGCACGCCGCCTTAGCAGCTACACGACAAAGCTGAACACTTCGCCCCAGTTTCGCCTCAAGACAAAATCGGCAGTGCAGTTGATGTTGTCATACACGATGGACCATTGCGTATTGCTGGTGATGTCTTCTGGGTTTGGCTCCTGCGAAGAACAGCGCAGCGCCTTCCAGGCAACTTCCTTCGTTTGCGGCTGCACACCATCAAGCACCTCGGCAATGGCGAGCGCGCGTTCTTTACCATGCCCTAAAGCACCGTTCTTCTGATTCGGCAGAACCTCGTTGGCATAGCACGCGTAATAGTTGGTAATTTCACGCGCATGCGTAACGACCATAGGGCGCGCAGGATTTTGCGGGTCGTACTCAACAACGCGGCTGTCTCCAGAAGCATCGTTGATGAAGAAATGGTAATCGCGGCCAGCCATGGCAACCATATCGTACGAGCCCAGCAAGTCTACCGTTTCCTGCGTGCTTGCCGCCCTATCAAGCACCAAACGAATGGCCAGTGAGGTATTGATTTTCGGCTTGCCGCTGTTTTGCCTGGTAGGTAGGCTATCAAGGGTAAGCACCGCGATGGATACGCCCTTTTCGTTGATGCCATCAAGACTCGCGAAGGGCCCCAACATCGCCGCAACTTTACTTTTCAGGCTTTCCTCGGGCATGTTAGCGCCCAAATTGTTCAGCGCCGAAAAAGAAATGGACGCATACCCGTCCTTCGGATGCGTGCGAACCAAAAGCGCAGAGGTATCGTCTTTGAAATCGTAGTTGCGACCCATCAAAACGCTGCTTGGGGCTTCGGCGCAAAACGCACTGCAGGCGAACTTCGGCGCCTCGACCTTTACGGGAATCCCAGGGAATACCTGCTTGCACACCGCGTCGATATAGGCCTGGTCGTCTTCAACCCCTGACTCGATAATGGCGTCAAGGTCGTAACGATACGCAACCGCGCTCTCGTACAGATTGTACGCACCGGCAAAACTGGACAACTTCTTCAGCGAGCAAAGTGTCTTAATACGTGAAGCGGCCAACGCCCCAGTCGCAACCGCGGCTACCGCACCGACAGACGCCGCGCACAGCAAACCCACCTTCGCCGTTTTGGAATCACCTGCGAAAACACCCATGCGAGCTCCTATCCCCAAGATCAGCAGATCACTTTTGCCGCCATCGCACCAGCAGTTGCACAAGCCGGCCCAACGAATGGCGCGTTCCTCTTCGTTATTGTAGGGCAACCAGCAAACGTCTATCCCGTCACGCTACAGGGAGGGGCAACTGCGCTATTAATGGCACAGGGGTCAATCTGGTTCCGTCGCACCACGAGGGCAACAACTACGCCATTAAGCGATACGGATGGCCCATCTGGTTCTGCCATCCCACTGGAGGGGTAATTGGTATCCGATACCCGCAAGCCGCCGCGTGGCGATTCTGATACCCACAGGAGGGCAGCAAGCCTGCGTCTTTCGGGCTGTTATTCGGCGGACTCTTCCTTGTCGCATTCTTCCTCGCCGAATATTTGTGCTTGAAGCTCAAGATCGAAAGTGTCGGACAGCACATCGAAAAGCTGTTTCACGGCAGCCTTTGCAATGGAACGCAAATCTTGCTGTTTTATGCCCTCGATGATGGTTGTGCGCTCTTCTGCCGGCACATTCAGCGCAGAAAGGCTCATCTGCAGATAGCGCTCGATTTTCACGTCAAGGGGAAAATCGTCGTCGCACGGGCGCAACATGAAGCCAAGCATCAAGCCCGATGTTCCGATGTCCATCTGGTAGAAATCCTCTTCATCGAATGAAGGGTTGTACTGTTGGAAGAATTTCTGAAGATGCTTCGCGGTATTGCGGCGAATGTACTCCAGGGAACGTTCGCTGGCATATGCCTGCAAATACAAATCGCGAATGATTTCACTTAATTCGGCAATGGTGAGCTGGACGGATGTCTCGAGCGCATACGCAAAAGCCGGGCTAGCATTAGGTCCCAGCAGCGCGGCGGCTGAATCCGCTGCCGAAAACTGCTCCGAAAACATGAGCTTCATCAGCTCATACATCACTCCGTCTTTGTTTCCGAAGACATTCTGGAACGAGCTCGAGGACGCATCGGCTTCTTTTAGAATGGCCGCCATGGTGGTGCCGTGGTATCCCCGCTCCAGGAACAGGCGAACGCTCGTCGAAAGCACGCGATTACGAACTGCTTCGCTATCGTACCTCCGGGCCATAGAATGTCCTCTTCTCTACTCCAAAACGACTAAGTTTGTCTATTTCAGCGCCGAAAAGCACTTTTGTCAAATAGTCTTTGAGAATATGTACTGTTTGCCAAAAATAATCTAATTAACAGGGGTTATTGCATTTCTCAATCATATCTGAACAAATTCATCTTACCTTGCGGGAGGTTCAGCTCAAAACATGGAATTCTTCACTCCCCGCCACGCAAGGCCAATGCAAAAGACCCGCCTCGCACTTTGCGGAAAAGCAAGCCCGAAAGCTCAATGAGGCTCAAGACCAGCCCAAAACTTCAATGCCCCGTACAAGATTTCTGAATTGAAGATCACCCCTGCGGCCAGCTTCGTTGCCGCCATTGGGGCTGGCACTCCACTCTCCTCAGGCGAGCCAGATCCACAGCCTGCCTTTTCCCGCCGCCCCAAGACCTAGGGGCTGCCGCTCCGTCCAATCCGCAGCAAACCCCTCTGCACACGGGCTGCCGCCCAACCCAATCCGGCAAGGCACGGGGGCCGCTTCGTCCGATCAGTGGCCCTAGACGTTGCTACCCGCGCTGCCACCGAGAATACGCACATCTGCGTGATTTGCCCCGTTGCGGTGATCCGCCCATTGCGATATCCACCCGTTGAGGCAATCCGCCCATCGTAAAATCTACCTGTTGGGACAATCCGCCCATCGTGAAAACAAAAATCTCGGCATCTCTGCAACTTTTTTGCGATTGCGAACTCTTCCCTGTCCCCGCAAAGCGAAAAAGGGGCCTTCACACGGCAAATTACCTGCGTTTTTGTGCCGCGATTCGCGATTGGGGAGCTCGCAACAATTGCCAATCGCAAAAAAGTTGCAATTCGGACCGATTTTTTGTTTCCGGACTCTTGGAATAGCTTTGACACAGTGATTTGGTCAGGGCGAGCCTTTGCAGCACCTCAATCTGCGCTACAACGCGGACCCAGCATAGCATCGTGAGCAGCTTCGCAGTGGCTCCCGTGGGCGCCGCCATGCCCCCCAACAAAAAAAGCGGCACCCAATTGGGTGCCGCTCCGCTAGCGATCTTACGTTCGGCGCCGTTCCTGTAGCAGCACCTTCGGAAGAAAATTTACATGTTGGAGAAGGCGAAGTTCTCAGGATGAGCCTTAACCTCGTCGCGCAGTTTCGGATTCATCTTGCGAACGCCACGACGGTTGTCCTCAGTCTGAGAAGCCAGAACCTGGTTGCGGTTCTCCATCTTGATCTGAGACTCGAAAGAGTTGTCAAGGGAAACCTGCAGGGATTCCTTGGTAAGGCGAAGACCCAGAGGAGCAGAGTTCTTAACCATAGCCTCTGCCATCTTTACGGCCTCTTCTACGACATCTTCGTCAGCAACAACCTTATTGGCGAAGCCCCATTCCTTCAGCTCTTCTGCGCCAATGCGGCGAGCAGTCATCAGAGCCTCAGCAGCGCGAGCGTAGCCCACGATGCGGGGGAGGTAGTAAGAACCGGACATGTCGGTACCGGTAAGGCCGATGTTCAGGTAGCCTGCCTGCATCTTGAAGGATTCGCCGCAAACGCGCAGGTCGCAAGCGCAAGCCAGGGAAAGGCCGCCGCCTACTGCATGGCCCTTGAGAGCACCGATGATGGGCTGCATAGCGTTGCGCATGTTAACAGCCTGGTCGGAGCAGATGGTCTGCATGATGCAGTGATCGCGCTGAGCGCGGCCCATGTCTGCAGGGGGCTCGAAGTTGAGCTCGTTCAGGTTGAAGCCTGCGCAGAAGGATTTGCCCTCGCCGGTGAGAACGATTACGCGGCATTCGGGGTCCATACGGACCTTCTTCAGATAGTCGTTGAAGTCGGCCATCTGCTGGTAAGACATTGCATTCAAGTTAGCAGCATCGTCGAAGGAAACAACGTGGATCGGGCCACGGACGTCAACCTTGAGGCGCTCATACTCATACTTGAATTCGGGCAACTTGTATGCCTCCTGATATACGCTCATGCGCACTTCCCCTTCCATATTGGAAATCTCGTATAAGATAGATAAATCGTAGTTTTTTAAAGCGTCCCTTGTCAAGGACAGCAAGGGGCTTTCAGCTTCGTATTTACTGGCTCATACTGCCGAAAGAAGGGGGAACAATGGCAGAATTTAGCCCGACCCGAACCCATGCAACCTGGAAGCCGCGCGTCAGCTCAGCGCACCTTCCCTATTACCGCTGCAGCGAATGCGGCGCCGTTCTTGCCGGCATCGACGGCAACGTCGAAATCACGTGCACCAACGACGGCGAGCGTTCGCTTCTGTTCGAACCGCCGTACGGCCATGTCGATTTCAAGCCGAACTGCTGCGGCAAACCTATGGAGCGTATCGAACTCGTAAACGCCGCCGACGTCGAAGACCGCTTCAAGCTGACCTATCAGATTCTTGGCGGCATGAACAACAACTGCATCAACGTGAACTGGCGTTCTATCGACTCCACATGCAAGCCCCGCTGGTTCGGCCTCAAAACGTTCACTGGCATGCAGCACAAGTACGTCACACCCAAGAAGTGGCCGCCCGTGGTGTTCGCTCTGGCAGATGAAGACGCGTTTGCCTACTGCGACAAGAACCCCTGCGTGCAGTGCACCTTCCGCTGCAAGCGCGAGTTCGAGATCTACGCCTATGTAGAAAACATCGGCATGGTGGTTAAGCATCTCGACGAATGGGTAGCGCCTGGTAGCGCCAGCACCGACGACTTCGATTCGCCAACCGAGATCATGGAAAAGGCTCGCAAGGCCAAGGCGGAAAAGGGCGAATAGCCTCATGCGCCGACGCTCTTGCTCTGGCGAGAGGAACGTGCCCGAAACTAATCTGGCACACCTGGGGCCGGCTATACGGTGGTGGCGTCACGCGAGCACGCCGGCACGCCCGGAGCCAACTGCGCGATAGTTGCGCCTTGCCGACGGCCACGCAAGCACCCCAACACACCCGGAGCCAACCGCCACCCAGCAAGCCAGCATCGACGGCACCGACAAGCGCTCCGACACGCCTGGAGCCAACATGCTTCACCGACATTGTCTGGCAAGCAGCCAAGAGCACGCCCGGAACCTGCATACCAGAGTCCGGGGCGTGCTTAAGCCGACAAAGCAGCCTAGAACGCAAGGCGTCTGCAACAGATAAGTGCCCTGCGTCGTTGCGAACAGCGTCCCATTTCCTGTGTCCAGGAAATGGGACGCTGTTTTATGGCGAGAAACGCTATGTTCGGCACAGGGCCGCTTTCGTGTTTGAGAAGGTTCCAATCAGGACGCCGAACGAAGGCTCTTGACGTGAGTCCCCGAGCAGGACACCAGATGGGGCATGGGGAGAAACGGGCATTCTTGCACGCACAGACAGCCAAGGATCATGGCAAGATATCGCTCAAATGTATTCTCAGAAGGGCTCGGACGGCAAAAGGGCCTCTTTCGGGCAAGATATTCGCGAAATGTATTCCCCAACACTGTTTTTCACTGCTTTTCGCCGCTTAAAACATACATAAGGAGCCTATGTTGCCAACAACATGCTGTTAGAGCATGCATTTCGGCGACATATTGCCATGAAGAGGCCTTTTTGCCGTCCGGGCCTCCTCTGGGAATACACGATAACCGTTTCTTGCCACTGTTTAATGCCCAGCCCTTTCATGCAGGACATTCAGGAGGGCGCCCGGCGAGGGGTAAACGCCGGATGGGGGGGGACGCCCGGCGAGGGGTAAACGCCGGATGAGGGAGGGCGCCTGCAAAAGGCTCGCGCCGGATAAGGGAAAACGCCTGACGAGGGGCCAACGCCGGATGAGGGAGGGCGCCTGGCGAGGATCCCGCGCTGACCGCGAAGGTGTTCCCGACTGGCGGCTCACCAGGCGGGAACAGGGCAAGCCCGATTGGCGAACCACGCTATTTAATTGGCGGCATCCTCCGTTCGGCTAGTGCGCTAGCATTTCTGCTTCGAATCCCTTTTCGATCACGGCTCCGACAAGCACTTCATTGGGCACGGAATCGCTAAGATGCACCGTGGCCTGTTTGGCCCCGAGATCGACCACCGCACTTTCAACGCCAGGCACCGCTTCCAACGCTCCGCGCACGCGACCTGCGCATTTATGGCACTTCATGCCCTCCACGCGCAAGCGCCTTTCAGGGAATCGCAAAGCGGCGGAGCGCGAATTTACAGCGAAAGCGTTCGGGCCAGTCGGCATTTCATCGCTAGAAGGAACATCGTTCGCCGTTTCGTTAGCCGATGGTAGATTGTTCGCTTCTTTGCTGGCCACAGAACCAGCAGCGGCGCCAACGCCAGCGACTTCGTTGGCTGAGGCTGGACCACTCGCTGCTTTGCCCACCGCAGCCATCGACGTTGCGGATACGCGCTGCGGCTTCCACCCGCGCAAACGCAAAGCATTGGTGACCACGCATACCGAGCTTACGCTCATGGCCGCCGCCGCGATCATCGGGTTCAGACTGAAACCCGCCCACGCAAACGCGCCCGCCGCCACAGGAATGCAGATGGCGTTGTAAAACAGCGCCCAGAACAGGTTCTGCTTGATGTTGCGCATAGTGGCACGAGAAAGATCCAGGGCAGCGGGCACATCAGCCAAATCGCTGTGCATCAGCACGATATCGGCACTTGAAAGCGCAATATCGGTGCCGGCGCCAATGGCAATGCCCACATCCGCACGAGCCAATGCCGGAGCATCGTTGATGCCGTCACCCACCATAGCAACCGGAGCCTTCGCGGAAAGCTGACGAACAATACGCTCCTTTTCGGCAGGCAGCACGCCGGCAATAACTTCGTCGGTCCCAACCTGACGCTGCACGGCAAGAGCGGTTCGCTCAGCATCGCCCGTGAGCATCACCGTGCGAATGCCCATCGCCCGCAACTGCGCAATGGCGGCAGCGCTGGTTGTCTTCGGTACATCCGCCACGGCAATAATGCCTACCAACTTGCCATCGTAAGCGAAATAAGTAACGGTCTTGCCTTCGTCGGCGAGCCCTTCAGCCTGCGAAGCATCCACCGCGATGCCACACTCGGCCATCATGCGCGCATTGCCCGCATAGCACGCCGCGCCCGAAACACAGGCGGAAACGCCCTGACCAGGAACCTGTTTGAATCCGGAAACCAGCTCGGCAGACTCTTTTACCGCATCAGCACCGATGCCACCCGCTGCGTACAGCACCATCGCGCGAGCCAGCGGATGCTCGGAAGGCTTTTCCAGTGCATAGGCAAGCCGCAGCAGCTCTTCGGCCCGCACGCCCTCCACTGGTAGAACATCAGTTACCTGCGGAGCCCCCTTAGTGATGGTGCCCGTTTTATCCAGCACCACCGTCTTCACGCCGCGCGCCGTTTCCAGCGCCTCGGCCGACTTCACCAGAATCCCGTTCACGGCACCGCGTCCCGTGCCCACCATAATGGCAGTAGGCGTTGCCAATCCCAGCGCGCAGGGGCATGAAATTACCAGTACGGAAATCGCGTACGTAAGCGCCACGGAAAGCTCCGCCCCCACGGCGAGCCACACGGCAAACACCACCACCGCGATAGCGATAACCACCGGCACGAACACGCCGCTGATTTTGTCGGCCATCTTTTCGATGGGCGCTTTGGAACTGGTGGCTTCATCGACCAGACGAATAATGCCCGCCAGCACGGTTTCTTCGCCCACACGTTCGGCACGCATCGTGAACCAGCCTGCCGTGTTCACGGTGGCGCCCGTCACCGCGCTGCCAGCGTGCACGCTCTTCGGCAGAGGCTCGCCCGTAATAACGGATTCGTCGACCGAGCCTTCACCTTCCAGCACCACGCCGTCGACCGGCACCGATTCGCCCGTACGTACCATGAGCACGTCTCCGACACGCACGCTTGCGGCAGGAACCTGCACTTCGACGTCGTCTTCCACACGTGTTGCCATTTTGGGCGAAAGATCCATAAGCTTCGAAAGCGAGCTGGTGGTTTTGCCCTTCGCACGCGCTTCAAGATACTTGCCCAGCGTAATGAGCGTCAGGATCATGGCCGCCGATTCGAAGTAAAGGTTCATGGCGAAATGATGAGCGGCCGCCATGTCGGAATGACCCATGAAAAATGCCATGTTGAACAGCGCATATGCGCCGTAGACCGTAGCGGCGCCCGAGCCTAGCGCAATGAGCGAATCCATGTTGGGGGCGCGATTCGCCAAGGCGCGAAAGCCCACACGGAAGAACTTGAAGTTGATGAAAATGACGGGCACCAGCAGCACAAATAGGGTAAGCCCGTACACCATCATGTTTTCCATGCCAGTGAGCACGCCGGGCAACGGCCAACCGAACATGTCGCCCATAGAGATGTAGAACAGCGGCACCGTGAACACGAGCGAGGCAATCAGGCGGTGCAGCATGCTCTTCTGCTCGGCTTCGGCGGTGGCGTTCGGATTGTTCGCAGCGACGCCTGAGCCTGTAGCAGCAGCGCCTGGCCCAGCGGGTGCGCCCGCCTGGCCTTTGGGGCTGGCGCCATAGCCCGCCTTCTTCACGGCTGCCTCAATGGCGGCTGTAACCTCGGCGGCATTGGCGTCGGCGGCAAGCTGCACTTCCATTGAATTCTTCAGCAGATTCACGGCAACACTCGCCACACCGGGGACCGCGCTGGTAGCTTTCTCGACACGCGCCGAGCAGGCAGCGCATGTCATTCCTTGAACATTGAAAGATATCTTCATGGTGTATCTCCTCTTGGAGTTTTGTGATTGGGGGGGGTAAACTGCCGGCCGAGCGAACTGCCAACCAAACCGGCGGCAATCGGGATCCTCGCGGACGGCAACTACGGCGGTAGTCTCAGCGACGGTCGATATCTGCACGAACGCGGCAGTCTCGGCAGCAGTCAGCAGCAGTCGGGATCCGCACGAAAGCCAACTTGACAGGCTGCAGTCGGGCACCAGCCGAGCAAACCCACCCTTAGTGGGCGAAACGCTTGATGAGTTGCATGGCCTCGTCAATTACTTCGGTATCGCCTTCGCATACGCGTTCGGTTACGCACGTTTCCAGATGGTCGCGCAGCAGCATTTCTGACACGGTATGCACAGCGCTTTCCGCAGCAGAAAGCTGAATGAGCACATCGCCGCAATAACGGTTGTCTTCGATCATACTTTTCACACCATTCAGCTGACCGATGACGCGATTCAGACGCTTTTGCAATTCGCTTTGGAATTCGGCGCTGCGTTCCGTTGCTTTATGACGGCACTCGCATATACGCTTTGAAGCTTCCGTTTTTTCCGAGCAACATGCTTTGGGCAATTCTTCGCTCATGGTGACCCTTTTCACTGATGGGAACGAGAGAGCCTCTTCTCCCCTTCTTTGTTTTACGCTGCAACTATATACCCCCAGGGGGTATTGTCAACAGGAAAAGTACCAACGGTTTAACTTTTTCTTTGAACGCGCTACTGGAGGTTGCTAGCACGCGGGCCTCACCCGGCGGGGCCGCTTGACCGGCGCCTCCTTGCCGCCGTCCCGCCCTGAACCCTCCCCGCGAATGCTGGCTCTCAAGATTCGGCGAGATTATCGGCGTCAGAGACTTGCAAGCGGAGCTTCACTGATGCCAGCTTTGCCGCCAGCGCTAGACACCCCACAACACCACGCACTCCTTTGGCAGCGTCACCCCGCCCGACAAGAAGCCGCCCGCGCCCCGTTCCGCCGCCCATAAGGGAGGCGCCGTGGTTGCGATCGCTCGCGCTGTTCGGCGGCGGATGGCAAGATCTGCGCACTATGCATGATTCAAGGGGCCCGTGCAGCGAAAAGTGCCCCTTCCTGGCAAGGTATTCGCGCGGTGTATCCTCCAACGGCGGTTTGCGGGGCTTTTCGGATACATGGCGCGCATATCTTGCCAAAGCCAGCTCATTTCGGATGCATGGCGTGCGAATCTTGCCAGGAAGGGGCCCTTTTCCCGCCCGAGGCCGCTTTCGGGATGCATGGAGCGCAAAACTTGCCCCGGATTGCCGCCCGGGAACGCACCGCGGCGGAATCTTATCACGGCAAGACCCCCAGGAACGCATCGGGGCACAATCTTGCCATCGCCAGGCGCCCGGAAACGCATCAATGAAGAACTTGCATAACCGGCATCTAACAATTGTGTATAAAAGCCTCACCCGCAACCAAGCCGAGTACAATAAGGAGATTGGATTTTAGGGAGTTTTAGAATATATGACCAATTCAAACGAACCACCGCGCCGACCAGCGCGTCGCCAACCAACACGCCGTTCCACCACGCCCCGCACTTCCGTGCCCAGTGCACGTGACGAGCTTGAGCGCGAACGCGAGTTATACAGCCAGCACGACCCCACGGCTTCGTTCATGCACGAACGCGTGCAGAACAAACCAGCAGGTCAGGAACGCGGCGCATCGTCCGCATTCCCTGCGTATGCAGGTGCCGGCAACGATCATATTGCCCATTCGCGCGTTGCCACGAACCAGCCTGCCCAAACAAACCAGGGGCACACGGCCAATAGCAACATGTCCAACGTGTCGGCCTGGGATCAGCACGCTTCCGCAAGCGCAAGCCAGCGCATGCCGCGGGTCGAGGGCCAGCGCCCCAACATGCAGGGCAGCCAGCGCATGCCGCGCGTTGCAATACCGCAAGATGCTAACCAGCACGTAGGCGCAGGCGACCCTTCCGCAAGCCAGCGCATGCCGCGCATGCAGCAAAACGGCAACGAGCAGGCGCGCCCATCTCGCCGCGCTGCCAACAGCCAGCGCGGTCAGCGCCCCAGCGCCCAGGCAAGCCAGCGCATGCCGCGCGTTGAAGGTCAGCACCCCTCCGCGGCTCAACGCCAGCAGCGCCCCGTTCGTCGCGGTGCCGCAGCTTCGCAACCCAGCCAGAGCATGCGCGTTCAGGCAGCACAGCCGCAGCAAAGCCAGCCTTCGCAGCAGATACCCGTAGTGCAAAACATGCGCGGCAACGACCCGTCTGCCTATTCGCGCGCTAAATACCAGCGCACCAAAGAAGGCGCCCAAAAGGCTTCGCCCACCAACGCATCCACATACCAGGCAGCTCGCTACCTGGGCAACAACAACTATGCGCCCAAGCAGAAGGCCGACTTCTTTACGCGCGGCAGCCTTATCGCCGTTGCCGCTGTTGTGGTGCTTGCCATCGTTGGCATATTCGCCTTCAACAACTGGATGGGGTCGAAGCCGGTTGAGGTCACGCTAAACGGCGACCAGGTAACCATTTCGGGCGCCGAGCGCAGCGTTGGCGGCCTTCTGGACAACAACGTGGTTTCGGTAACGCCTGGCAACTACGTAGCCGTCGATGGCAGCACCATCCGTCAAGGTGAAGGCACCCGCTGCACCGCAAAGGTGAACGGAAACGACACCGACGATATGGGCATGCACTTGAACGGCGGCGACAAGATCGAGATCTCCAATGGCACCGACATCACCGAGCCCTACACCGACAGCGAGCCCCAAACCCTTCCGCACAAAACGGAGCTGAAGGGCGTTGGCGCAGTTCACCCGTACAGCAACAATGCCCAGGACGGCGAGCAGGTGACGCGCACAGGCAAGGAATCGGGCATCACCTCCACGGTTACCACCAAAGAACCGGTCGACAACATCGTTCAGTACTACAACGTGAACAGCAACGGCGACAAGGTTATTGCGCTCACATTCGACGACGGCCCATGGGATAAGCAAACCGACGAGATCCTGGACATCCTTGAACAGAACGATGCCAAGGCTACCTTCTTTACCGTTGGCCAATGCATTAGCGGGCATGAAAAGGAATTGCAGCGCGCCGCAAGCATGGGCTGCGAAATTGGCACTCACACGTGGGACCACGCAGAGGGCAGTGGCGAAGGCGTAAGCCTTATCAAGATGTCGACTGACGAACGCAAGCAGGAAGTGCAGAAGGGCCTGGAGGCAATCAAGAACGCCACCGGCCAGGAAGCAAGCACTATTTTCCGTTGCCCAGGCGGTAATTTCGACACTTCTGTTGCCACCGATCTTGAAGGCATTGTAACGGCAGAAATTGGCTGGAACGTTGACACCACCGACTGGAAGAAGCCCGGCGCCGATGTTATTGCCCAGCGCATCCAGAGCGCCGGCCCCGGCAACATCATCCTGATGCACGACGGCGGCGGCGACCGCAGCCAGACCATCGAAGGCCTTCGCCAGGCGCTCCCTAAGTTGAAGGAACAAGGCTACAGCTTCATCACCGTACAGGAACTGCTGGAAAAGTACCCCTATCAAGAGAGCCAAACGAATTAGAGAAAATCAGCATAAAAAAGAATAAAAAATATACCACTGCGAGCGAGCCGTGGTACGAATAGATAGTATGGGGAACAATCGAGATGAAAGATTGTTCCCCATTTTTTATATTTTCGATAAGTAGATTTACTTTTCGATTGCATAAACGCTGTACGTAATTTTTATGGTCATGTCAGACTCAGCGATGATTGCATCGAAGATGAGCTGTGTTTTATAGCTCGATACCTGTTCCACACGGGGTGATAAGTGGTATGTCGTTTCAATGGCAGCAGCATCAGATTCCACCATGCAGTCCATGGCTTTGTATGCTGACGTTTCGGTAGGGAACGGATGTGCTGTGTAGCCGGATTCGTTGCTGGATTCACGGATTAAGATATACGTAGGTTCTGTCATAACAGATACGTCCTTTCTGAAATGTGAAATATGGTTTTACGCAGACCTGCACTCGGATGAGGTGCCGTATTGAACCGCTCTCCCTGTTCCTCGGGCACGGGAAGCAAGGAGAGCGGTCCTCTTCGCCTATGGCATAGCGGCTGACGCCGAACCTCGTACGCACGCTTCATTGCAAACGCGGCTCAGCTCGCAAAGTGGAAATCGAGCACCTACCCTTACTTTCCTGCCTGGTTGGTGCTAGTTCGGACTTCTACCGATTTCGCGATATAGGCAGGGCGGCGCTTGGTTTCGATGTAGATGCGTGCGATGTATTCGCCGATCACACCCAGCGTTACCAAAATGAGCCCGCCCATCAAAAGGAGCACGCACAGAAGCGTAGGATAGCCCGATGGCATGGCGGGGTTGATAAATTGCTCGACAATGACTTCGACCAGCAGAACCAACCCGACAAGCGTGGCAACGAGACCCGCCACCGCGGCAATTTTCAGCGGAAACGTGGTAAACGAAAGCACTCCGCCGATGCCGTAGCGCATTAGTTTCCGGAACGACCACTTGGTTTCGCCCTCAACTCGATTTGCCGGCGTGTAGGGAAACGGCAATGTCTCGAAACCTACCCAGGCAAACATGCCTTTCGAAAAGCGGAAGCTTTCCGGCATAGAAAGAAGCGCATCGGCCACCCTGCGGTGGAACACGCGAAAATCGGAGGCATCGAGCATGACATTGAGCCGAGAAGTTGCATCGAACGTCTTGTAGAACGCGTGCTTGAAGAAGCTCAGCACCGCGCCTTCGTTTCGATGCTCTTGGAATGCGGCTACGCAATCGGCGCTAGGGTTGGCCTGCAGCATGCGGTACATTTCAAGCAACGTTGCAGGAGGCTGCTGCAAGTCTGCGTCCATCAGGCCAACCGCATCCCCTTCGGCATGTTGAAGGCCTGCGAGCAGGGCGCTTTCCTTGCCGAAGTTGCGGGAAAAATCGACCACGACGATACGTTCGGCCGATGCAGGAGTGGGCAGCTCATGCAGCAGGTGCGACGTACCGTCGGAGCTGCCGTCGTTCACCAAAACCAGCTCGTACGACACTCCCGAGGTGGCAAAAGCATCATCCACCGCGCTGAACAGCAGCGGCAGCGATCCTTCTTCGTTGTAGCATGGCACGACAATGGAAAGATCCACCGCAAGCCCCCTTTTCGCTTGATTACCGCGTCCGATTGTACGCCTAGCAGCAAAACAAACCCAGCGTGTTGCCGAAATGCAACATCTTGGGAAAATAGGGGCAGGGCCCAGATTCCAACTTTGCGAGCCGAGCCGCGTTTGCGATGAAGCGCATACGCGAGGTTCAGCGCCAGCCACTATGCCACAAGCGAAAAAGCGAGATCTGCCCTATTTTCTCACCTGCCGGATTTCAGTTTCACAAATACGTTGTGCAAGGCGCCGTTCTTGGCGGCATGAATAGCGCCGCCTAGCGCCAGGCACTTCGACGCATTACGCTGCTGCAGGGGCTTCAAACACAGGCGCAACGCCTGGCTGTCGGCTTGCGCACAGGGCACCAACTCGTTGAACAGATCATCGGCAAACACACCTTGCAGCCATTCCTTCTGCGCAGAGCCGCTCATGCCGCTTTCCTTCTGCTTGTTACGCTCCAACGCCGAAAGAATATAGCGAGCATACAGCGCACCGAGCGTAGCCTTGGCGCTGGCATCAAGCAAACCCCATGAATTCAGCTGGTTACGCAACATTTCAATGCGCGCGCGATGCACCTCGTAGTAACGCGGTACAAACTTGCTGGTTAGGTTGCCCGCCTCACGCTTGGCGTAGCGATACAGCGGTGCGCCAATCGCGTTCAGGCCAGGCAAATCTTGGAACACGCGAATGTTGAATTCGATATCTTCGATAAGCGGCAAACCTTCGGTAAAGGTAAAGCCGCCCTGCTGCAGATAGCTGCGCTCGTACACCTTGTTCCAGGCGTAGCCGTAATGCGTACCCTTTTCGAACTCCAACACGTGCTTACGCAGCTTGGTTTTTCCCAAATGCGCCGATTCCTGGCTGAAAGTGAATTCCTGCACGCGTTCCACCTTGCCACCAGCGTCGTAGAATTCTTCCACATGACCCACCATAACCACTGGCGCTTCGTGCTGCTGAAGCGAGTTATACACACTCTGCAGAAAGGTGAAATCGTAGCGATCGTCGGGGTCGGGAAACCACACATAGCGCCCCCGAGCAGCGGCAAATCCCGTATTGCGCGCCGCCGAAAGCCCTCGGTTCACCTCGTGCGAAACAACGCGAATGCGCGCATCGGCGGCGGCGAACTGCTGCGCGATGGCCAAACTACCATCGGGCGAGCAATCGTTCACCACAATGGCTTCCCAGTCGGTGAAGAGCTGGTCCTGCAAATCGCCCAAGGCGGCGGCAAGGTAGGGCTCGGAGCTATACGTGGGCAGAACAACCGAAAAGAACGGGGCAGTAGAGGGTTGGGCTGGGACGTCTGCGGTGCTCACCGAGCCCGTAGCTTCTGCAGCGCCTGCACCGCTACGGGCAGCATCGGCGTAGACGACAGCATCGCCGCATCCATGCGCAGCGGCAGCATCCGCGGCATCGACGCTCACGGCGCCATTACGCCCCCGCGAGGCGGACGTACCGTTCGCTTCGCCCTTGCCGTGATGTCGTTTTCCCATATGCCCAGCGCCCCTCATGAACTCTAAACGCTTCGGCGTCAGCGCGCGCCGCTATTCCAAATACTTGCTTATGTCAGATATCTTAACAACTACAACGCCGTCGATGGTTGCCACCGAATCATTGGCTGGATACAGCGACATGTTCGCGAATTCACTGGAGCGAATAACCTTGGCGCATTCGTCGAACGAGCAGTAGTTGAAGCTCTGCCCCGCAAACTGCTTCATTATCACGTCCCAAGAACGCATGTTGTTCTGGTAGTGGTTGTCCCAAACCATGCCCCACTTCGCATAGCTGCTTGCGTGAACGTAGGAATCGCTGGTGTTCGGAAAGTTGCCCGCTTCGGGCTTGCCGGCAATCAATACCTTCGCACCCGCCTGCACATCGGAGTTCGCATCAAGCACGCCGGCAATTCGGGTGGCCAAAGAAGCAGTTTGGTTCTGGCATGCCTGCATAACCTCGGCATCTGCATTCGACTGCAGCGCATACGACCACGCCCCTACGGCAATAAGGCAACAGCAGCCGACGGACATCGCCTTTGCGGGCATGCGCAGGCGCACATTGCCTCGGTCGGGCGAATCGAGCAAAAGCTGCACCAACAGGGGCAGAAGCAGAAAAGAAGCCATGAAACCGCCCAGCATAAGCGGGGTGGGATACCCGTAGCTGAGAACGATAACCAGGATAACGTTGGCGGCAAAGGGGATAAGCACAACACAAAGCAGCGCCATAGCACTCGCCCCCAAACGCTTCACGCCGTTGATCGCAGCGAGACGGACAAACGCAACCGCCGCAACAACCATGCAGGCAGCCGCCACATACACCCATGCAAAGTGGTTCCCGAAAATGCCGTGGCTGAACAATGCGTCGGAAAAAGCAACGTATGCACTGGGGACAGACGACGTCAAAGAACCAAGAATGCTGCCAGCGCCAACCGAGGAAGCTCCGCCATAAGCGGAAAGGCCAATGCCCAGCACAAACAGCGAAATCTCGGTAAGCGCGTAGTACAGTACGGCACCAGCCGCGCACACCGCAATGGCAACACCGAAGAACACCGCAAGCTGCTTGGCGCTGAGCGAATCGGCGCTGCAGCCTTCTTCACGGTAGGGGTTCTGAGCTTCACCACGAGCATCGCATGCCAGCGACGCAAGCGATTCAGAGCCGCCGCCCATAAGCGAGCGAACCATCACCAACAGCACCGCAACGCAAAACACGCCCAGGCTCGCTTGATAGCAACCGAGCGAAAACGCCAGCAACGCAACTGCCCCAACAAGGGCAACTGGCTTGCCAACAGCCCCAACGCGCCCGATCAGGCATGCGGCCAGCACCGCGCATAAAAACGAGAGCGCGTACGAATTCGAGCAGTAGTAGTACGTGATGCAGCAGGAAACGAAGGGCGAAGCGATGAACAGAATCGAAGAAGCATACCGCAAGCAAGTGCGCTTGATGCCAAGCTTGTCTATCAGCGCAACAATGCCCAGCGTAAACAGGGCAATGGTGATTGCGGAGGTAAGAATAGGCGAGCACAGCCCAAACTTAGCGCAGGCAGCAAACAGCAGGCCCCAACGCCCCAAGCTAATATCCCAAGCATGCGGAATAAAGCTTCCGTATCCATTGGGGTTGCTCAAAGAAACAACCGCATCGGGGTTCGAAAGGCCGTTCAGGTACATCTGCGCATGGCATATCATGCCCACCGCAAAGCACACCACCAACAGCTTTAAATTGCGCACAAACCAGAGCTTCACCTTGGAAAACCCCGTTTTCTCTGCCGTTGATTCACTTTCTAACCCCAAGATAACCTCCCGATGCTTTCAGCGAGAACCTGGTACCTGTCCCTTTTCCCACCACGGAAAGTCTACTCCCCCTCAAGGTTATTCGCCTCGAGTTTCAGATCCTGTTACCAACAAAGCGTTTAACAGCAACATGGGAAACAGCATTCGTCAAACAAGCCACCGGCACATGGGGCCCATTAGCCCCAGCCCATTTTTATCTCTTTTTGCCAGAGACGCACCGGCGGAACAGGCAACCCGAGCCATAACCTTTATCATAGAAATGCTGAACAAAAACGCATGCTGCGCAGCAATAGCGAAAGGATCCACCGTGCCAGCAATTAGCTTGCTTATACCCATTTACAACGTGGAGAAATACCTGCGCGAATGCCTGGATTCCGTGCTGGCCCAAAGCTTCACCGATTTCGAGGCAATCTGCATTAACGACGGCAGCACCGACGGTTCTCGCGCCATTGTGCAGGAATACCTTGATGCGGACGGCCGCTTTCGCGTGATTGACAAGGCCAATTCCGGCTATGGAGCATCCATGAACCAAGGGCTTAATGCGGCAACGGGCGAATACGTAGCCATCTTGGAATCGGACGATGCGTTCACGCCCGACGCGTTGGAGGTGCTGTACAACCTGGCAACCACGCACAACGCACAGGCGGTAAAGGCTGACTTCTGGTTCTACTGGAGCCAGAACGAAAAGCTGGAGCCCTGCCATGTAATTAGCGAAGGGCTCTGCGGCAAGCTGGTTAACCCTCAGGAAGTGTTTGAACCTTTCTATGCAAAGCCATCTATTTGGTCGGGCATGTACAACCGCACCTTCCTACAGGAAAATGACATTCGCTTCCTGGAGACGCCAGGTGCGTCGTACCAGGATGCGGGCTTCGCCTTTAGGGTATGGGCCGCCGCCGAACGAGCCGCATTCAGCGCCACGCAAATTTTGAAGTATCGCCAGGACAACGAAGCTTCATCGGTAAATTCCCCCGGCAAGGTGTATTGCGTGTGCGACGAGTACGCCGAAATGCAGCGCTGGCTTGATGCGCGCCCGGCAAAAAAGCAGCATCTACAAGGCGTGCTGGAGCGCATGAAATTCAACAGCTACCTGTGGAACTACGATCGCCTTTCCGCTGAGCTGCGCGCCGAATTCTTGAAGCGCGCCGCACAGGAGCTGAAGGCAGATCTGGACGCCGGCCGCGTTGACCTGGCGCTGTTTGAGCCTTGGGCCGAAGCCGACCTTCGCGCGCTAATCAAAGATCCCGAAACATTTGCAAAATGCCGCACCGAATACGCAACGCCCGGCAAGCTGAATACCTTCAAGCACTACTACCGCATTGGCGGCCTGCCGCTAATTGCAAAGCTGCTGAAAAACAAGGTGGCGAAGTAGCGATGGCGAGCGAAAAACCAACTGTCACCCGCGCCGAAGGCGCCCCCGAACACCCCGTCCTTTCCATAATTGTGCCCGTATATAACGTGGAGGATTATCTGGATGCCTGCCTTGATTCGCTGCAGGCACAGACGTTCGGCGATATCGAAATGGTTTGCGTAAACGACGGCAGCCCCGACGGCTCACGCGAAATTCTGGCAAAGCGCCAGAAGGAAGATGCGCGCATCGTTATCGTGGATAAGCCAAACGGCGGCCTTTCCTCTGCACGCAATGCGGGAATTGATGCGGCATGCGGTACCTACGTTGGCTTTCTTGATGCAGACGACCGCTTCACGCCCAATGCCTGCCAGCGCATTACCGAAGCATTCACCGAAACCGATGCCGACGTGGTGACCTTTGGCGGTTACTGCAACCCCACAGAAGCCGCAACTCCCTGGATTACGCTGAAGCTTAGCCCAAGAGACGTGGTGTATGACGGCTTCAAGCCTGCCTTGATGTTCGAAGAGCAGAGCACCCCCTACATTCGCACCGCTTGCCGCAAAGCGTTCTTGGATGAATACGACATTCGCTTCGAAGAGGCGCTGCCCTTTGGTGAAGACCAGGTGTTTTTCTTCGACATCTACCCCAATTCAAGGAAAACGGCGCTAATAAGCAACAAGTTGTACGAGTATCGCATCGAACGCGAAGGGTCGCTTACGTCGAAAACCAATGACGACCTGGAAGCAAAGAGCCGCAAGCACTTACCCATGACCCAGCGTATTTTCAGCGCCTGGAAGAAGCGCTTCGGCTTGGAGGAATACAGTTCTGAAATTGTAAGCTGGTCCATCGAGTTCGTACTGTATGGGCTGTTCTGCTTGCCGGAAGGCGTACGCAATGAACTGCTGCCCGAATATGCCCATATTTTCCGCGGGTTCTGGGGCAACGAAAGCACCAGCGCATTGCAGCTAAAGAAGCACGACCGCAAGCTGTTGGAAGTTGCCCTGAGCGGGAACGCCGTAAGCAATGCCCAAGCAATACGCCTACGAGCAGGCTGGTTCCTTGAGAAGTACGGAGCGAAAGCCGTTGTAGGGAAAGTGCTGGGAGTGAACTAAAACGGGAAAGCGATTCGCTTTCCCGTCTAACCTGAATCCGTTTAGTTGTCCTTTTCCATGCCTTCGAGAACGCTTCCAGGATCAATGGCAGGAAGGACTAGAAGCCCCGTTGACGAATAGCGAGACGAAGCCTCTATCATATCTCGAATCTTGCCCCAAACGAATGTAACGCCATTCATCGCCAACGCATCACGGATTGCGTTTTCCTCTGCTGCGGTTTCAGGGCAAACAACAAGGCCGCCCATTTTACATTCAATGCGAACATCAGGTTCAGTATCTTCCTCAGATGCCGTTATCGTCCACGTTAAATCAATGGAGCAATCGCATACCACCAAGCCATCCTGTTTACCGAATGAGTTATTCACACGAGCAGTTAGCTGACTCTCTCCCGCAACAAGTTCCCCATTGCTAAGATTGCGCTCGGTCGCTCGCTCCGTATCGAACAGGAAGCGAATCACTCTTGATTCCCCATATTGAATAGGGGATATTCTCATGCTCATGCGGCTGCAACCTCCAATTTGCCAGACAGGTTAATGTTTTTTACCCCAGAAAACGCCGTTGAGGTTTCCCCGCTAAATTCCACCGTCGGCACTGAAGAAGCAAAGTCACCAAAGCCGAAATCGCTAATCACTGTTGTAATCTCGGAACTACAAGCATTAGCGCTCTCAAGCTCAAAGGACACATTCACGTCCAAAGCAAGTTCGAACTGGGCGATAGTTTCTAGTGTCATATTGGGTTGTGTGTTCAGGAGGTTGGAAAGCCTTGATTGACTAACGCCCATCTTCTCGGCAAGCTCCTTTTTGCTAAGTCCCTGTCGATCCATCTCATTTACAAATAAGTATGCAAGGTCCAAAGCATGCTCATACGCCCTCGTATTAGGCGTTTCGTTTTCTTTGAGAAAATTTGAGAGGTTCATTTTCTTACTTTCCCTTATTCGCGTTGCCTAGCTCTTTCTCCAATAAGTCTGACGCCGCAAGAACAAGCGGCTTAGCTTTATCTATCTCTTTGTGAGCATTTCCACTTCCCTGATGCCCACTAAACTGAAACAGCAAAACAATTTCAGGAGGCTTTCTGCACAGGATATATACCATCTCGCGTTTCACACCAGAATAACCTTTGACTTCATACAGCCCCGGAACCCGATTGATCTTTCTAAGTTTGCATGTTTTGCAGGACACCTCAATGCCATAATCGAGAATCCTCTTTATCTGATTGGCCAGATTAACGGCAACGGCACGGTCCTTCTTACTTAAGACCAGCTTTTCAAAGGCGGACAGAGCGTCTCCAATCGTCGACAGCTCCCAAAAGGAATGCTCGTCATCAATCGTATGGCGTATTAATTTATAACCACCATCCATCAGCATCCTTTCACTTCATTTATAAGTGAAGTATAAACAACACAAGGAAGAAAGCAAGGGCGATTAGACGCCCAGTAGTTCCTCGGGTTGCATCGTGATTCACAGCTTTGCCGCTACTGAGACCCTGGCTGCCCAAACCCAACAACTGGCTCAAGTAGCGGGTTCAACTTGTCACACTATTACCCTGAAGAATGGTTAGATTGCGCCGAATATCGAATTTGATCTGGATCTTGTTGTTGCGCGCAACAACCTGATGCTCGCCCCTCGCAGCGAGGCCTCTCTAAAGCATTTGGCGCCAACGAGCACCAGTTCGTCCATAGATTGGGTAACCTCACCCGTATTGGCAATTGTCGCAGTAAAACGCCTGCCACCGAAATCCACAAGGTGGGACAAGCTGATTTTGATGTCCTGCTTTTTCGCAATAGCAAGAATCCAACGAGCGCAATTGTCGCCGCGGTTCGAAGCATTGTAGGCGCGTTCGGGGAGAAAATACATCAACAGAAGCATTTTCAGACCGCTAGAGAGCTTTTCGGGAGGAACAACACCCATTGTCTTTGCTTCGATAGCGTTAGGGCCCAGCACAGTCCCCTTATCGGCAGAGGCAATCATCTTCTGGGCAAAAGGGTCGCTAAACCACTCGCCAGAATAGGTATTGTTGAAATAGACCGAGGTATTGTAAACAACCCCGTCCATATCGCCAAAATGAATAGTGAGCATGCGCCTCTCCCCCTGATGATTGCTTCAGAAATTATAACGTGCATAAAAAGATGCCTACGCAAGGAAAAGCAGCCAGGAGAAACATCCGCACCTCAGAAGCCCCGAGGCGGCCGTCCCGCCACAGTAAGCAGGAATCGCAGCATGACTCGCCGCTCATGGAGGCGCGCAAGATGCAAGTACGCGAGAACCGTACCTTCAGCGGCCATAAGAAAGCAGAGCAGAACAATTCAGGCAATCGATCCCTATCGCATCAGCCGAAGGCCGCACCCTCATTCGCTATAACGCCCTATACGCGCTTAAGCAGGATGCTATCTGAAAAGTTTATTTTGACTTCGACTAGTCCAACTCAGAAAATCGTCCACGTCTCCAAATTTTTGCGTTCCACTACAGAGAGCAAAAACACAACCCTCCGCTTTTTGAACCCTGCAAATAACCTCATAGCCAGCATCTGAAGGCTACCAACCAAATAAATAGTATTATTCTGCAAAAGACAGAATGCGCGACGAATCAAACCAGACAGAATGCAATGGACAAAAAACTACAGCAAGATAGCCGATGCGGAAAAAGACCTTTAAGGTTAATGCTCTTAGCCATTATTGCTTTTGCGTTTTTCCTTATCGTACCCCTTGCCATAAACCTGCTATTCCAAACTGAAGCACCCTTCGATTTATTTAAAGCGCAGTACGACGCCAGCGATTTGCTTGCCTATGCAGGCATTACACTGACGGGAACAGGGACATTAGCCATTGGCATAGCAACGTTGTACAACAGTCGGCAAACCCTAAAAATCCAATCAGAAATGCAAAAAGAGAGCAATCGACTGCAAAAGAGCATGAACATCCTGTCAGAAAGAAATATCAAACGACCTTATTTTGTAATCGATAATATAAGATTTGAAAGCATTGACATCGATGCAAACCAAAATGGCATCTACCTACTCAAATGTCATGACGATAAGCCGAATAAAAATGCGGTTGCCATTCTCCGCAACATCGGAGATGGACCTGCGGTTAAAATCAACCTTCACCCAGATTCAGCTTTCGGAATTGCAACGGGAAAGAACAGAGAGAATAGAGTATGCGAGCAAGGTGACACCATTGAATTTCGCCTACCACTCACGCCCGAAAAATACTCTCATAGCTCTTTTCAATCTGAATTCGCAATTGCCTACCACAATATAATTAATTCGAGATTCGTCCAAACGATTGAAATCATGGCCGAGGAGAACATCGAACACCACCAAGAGCACTACGATAATGGAGCTCAAATCATCCCCGTTCAGGTCGATGAGCAATACGGATTCAATGTGCTTCTCGGGCCGCTTAGCCCTCAGCATGAAGAGATGGCAGACCTAACAAAAACTCATGCTTGACTCAGACGGTGAAAGAATGACCCCATCAATCTCAATAATCATCCCCATATACAACACCGAGAAGTATCTGCAGCAATGTCTCGAATCCATCGCGGCCCAGACATTTACGAGCTTCGAAGCCATCTGTATTGACGATGGCTCAACCGATAGTTCCCCCGCTATCATGGATACATTTGCCGACAAGGATGCCCGCTTCAAAGTCATTCACAAGAAAAATTCCGGATACGGCGCAGCGGTAAATACTGGACTCGCCATGGCAAAAGGCACCTATATTGGAATCGTCGAGCCAGACGACTACATCGAGCTCGATATGTATAAAACGTTGTACGAAGCAGCAGAAGCCAACGATTTGCCCGACATTGTTAAGGGAGCATATTGGCGCGTGCTTAACGCCGATTCGCCACAACAGGAAATAAAGCCAGCAAATTACCTTCATAGGATCAAAACCGTAGGCAGGCCGTTTAAACTCGAGGACGACGCAGAATTCCTTTACCATCACCCGAGCATTTGGACCGCCATCTATAAAAGGAGCTTCCTCGACAAAAACGAAATACGCATGCCGGAAATCCCAGGCGCAGGCTGGGCAGACAACCCCTGGATGGTGGAAACTCTCCTCGAGGCCAATAGCATCGTATTTGTGGATGAATGCCTGTACTTTTACCGCGAAACCATCCCCGGGTCTTCCTCCTTGGTAAAAGACCCCGCCATCGTCTACAATCGCTGGCTCGATATGGATGCGATCATAAAGGCCCACTCACCTGTATCATCAAACATACTCGAGGGCCATTACAATCGTGGTTGCGCTTACTTGAAAGAACTAAGCGACCGATTCAACACAAACGACAGCGAGATCAAAAAAGCAATAAATCGAATGACGGCCCAAATAGATGCCAAAATAATCACGAAATCGGATAATATCCGACCTGAATATAAAAAAGCATTCTTTCAGGCAAAGAGTCCACTAGCCTGGACTATATATAGAGCCAAACATAAGCTATCGCGATAATAGCCAGAACGACAACTCAGGAGTCCTTCCATGGCAACCCCTTTAATAGACAAAATGCCCTCTTCCAAAAAAGCAGTCAGAATAGTTCAAGATCAAAACATTGAGATCTTATCGCGCCTCGATGCGATAGAAGCGCGCATCGAGCAAGCCGACAGAGGAATCAACGACAACGTCAACTTTCGCTCAGAATGGCTTAAATCAGCAAACCAGAGCGAAAACAATAGACTAGAAACAATGCTCTGGGAGCTCTATCGAAAAGAGGGGGAAGACCTGTTAGAAGCAAAATGCAGGTTCTTCTACGGGCTATCGCCAGCAACAGGCGGCTTGCGGGCTCTGCAACTCGGCTGCGCGCAGCTCCTCAAAGAATTCGATTCATTATGCTCCGAGTACAACCTTCGCTACTGGATCGCCTTTGGCACCCTGCTAGGCGCAGTACGCCATAAGGGCTTCATCCCATGGGACGACGATAGCGATCTCGGCATGATGCGCTCCGACATCGTAAAGCTAATTGAGCTCGTGCAAAACGACGGCAGATACAGGGTTTCAATAATTTACGATGCATGGAACTTCTGCAAACAAGTGCGATTCATGTACTCGGACATCAAAAACCCCTGTTTCCTTGATCTCTTTATTTTTGAAGAGACCTCCAACCCATCCGAAGGCACATTTGATTCCCTTAACCAGCTACGAAATGAAATGATCGAGGACCTCAAAACGGCATCTTTCTTCCCCGAGTGGAAAGAGGAGGAATTCATCGATTCCTCAAACCCAATTTCCAACCAAGTTGAAACGGTCTTTCAAAGCTATAGATCAAAAGCTATTGGAAAGGATCTCATCAGCGACAAAACCGACGAAAAAGGGATGGTATGGGGAATCGAAAACCTCAACGACCTAAATGGTTATCGCTGGATCTGCGATAAGGGCAATGTGTTCCCTCAACGTACATTGGCATTCGAAGGCGTAGCGTGCAAAGCGCCTTCCAACATCGACAAATTCCTTACCGAAGTGTATGGGGATATCTATCGACTACCTCGAGACATGGGGACCCATTGCCCCCATGTCTCTCAAGAGCAAATTGCCGCGCTAAGCCAACCCGACGACGAGCACAACTAACGAAGCATTCGTCGCAGTTTCCCAAGCAAACGCCTTGGGAAACTGCCCGGAGGCAGCATTTCATCCTTCAAAGAAAACTCTGGCTTCTCGGTTAAAGCAAGCAACAGGGATTCATAGGCCCTTGACTGTCTAGCCTCCGACCAAAACGGGAAGCTATACAGGGCAGCTGGATCGAATAACGGCAGGCAACCCGGAGAATAGCTCAAAGCCACACAAGGATGAGCGTTTTTCCATTCGGAGGCCTGTTCGTCGGGAACCCACCCAGCGATCTCGGAAGCATCGAGCACCGGGTACGCAGCCGAATAATCTAAAGCCTTGAACCCAAGTCGCGTCATCAAGGCGCTGCGAATAGCAACTACCTCTATAGGTAGCCAGAAAGGCTCTTTTGTATATCCACGCTCCTTCTTTAGAAGGGCATGATCGGCTCGAGCTTTCGACATCAAAGCAGCAGCATCACACTGAAGCGACTCACATAGGAATTTATATTCGCCAAAAATCTCATCAGACTCAAAGCGATGAGGCGCTACAGCCATCACCGCCGAATCAAGCGCCTCATTCCCGTCGGCAAGATCGAAGTATGCAGCATTCAACTTCTTATTGAACGGTCTGTTAAGTTCGGTTTTCAGAAAGACGCCGTTAAGGGCCCTTTTGGAGGAAGGGTCGCTGATCTGGGCAACCTTGGCTGGATCGTCGAGGAATAGAGTGCACCCTTCCAACCAGACGATCGGATCGGCTGAGTCCTCCTCGCTCTTAACATTCGCGGAGGTCAAAAGAGGCAACAACACCTGAACATCAAACTTACCAATGCCATTCGGAAAACCGCCCAGCTCTACGCAATCGACGACGGCATCATTAATTTCCAGATTCGAGGGAACGGCGCCCAGCAAGCGACTAAACTCTTCGAACTTAAATCCAGGATCCCTGATCAAAGTAAGAGAGTACCTACGCCCAGAATCAAGATGACGCACCATACTTGAAACAGAAACAGCCAATTCAGCGGCAGAGCCATCAATGTACTGCCAGAAAATGTTAACGGCATTCCGCTTTGCTTCAAGGAAAGCAGGTTTAGGGGTTTCGTCAAAGAAAACCAATGGGATTTCATTTACCGATACCCCCTCTTTGCTCACATGCGCAACAAAAACGCTGTATAGCACTTCACCGAGGTAGCCGCAAATACGTTTTTGCGTGGCGGTAAGCCCTTCGTATGAAAACTCTGAATCGAATTTGCCCAGGATAGAAAACTCAAATTCACATAGCCGATCAAATAGCCGCCTCTTCATAACGAAACAGTTGTACCCGAGGTACTTATCGCCGTTGAGATACGAAACGAGTTCATCGCGATAATCGGGCTGAAGCTCTTCGCAAATCGAAATAAGACGATCAAATGCCTCGTCTGTAACCAGACCATACGCAACCATATGCTCCCTGATGGTCTTTTTGGGACCATCAGGAGTGGGGACGCTTTTTACCGACCAATACGGAGCACGTACCAAATCATATGGCTCAACATTTTTCCTGATTGCAAGTTCATCGGCAATCATATAGTCGCTGATCGAGTAGGGAGACAGGCACTCATCTTCTATCTGAGCATGATCATTCGCCTTGTGACTTTTGCCATCAAAGCAAAAATAACGCCGATAGTGACACTGCCCAACATAATCAGCACTCAGGTTCTTCCATGCCCAGTACTGACCGCTCATCTCGCAGAAAGTGAAATTCCTGGAAGAAATATTTTCACCTTCGTCGTCACGCTGATAGCCTTCTATGGTTGCCTTCCCCAAAGAGCCCACATGAACAGGAATAAACATATCGTTCTTGGGGGTGCATACCAGCTTATGGCAAGACACCAATATTTTAATATCAGGCTGCTCTGACAACTGATTTCCTTCCGATTAAGCTTTCAGCTTAAACTGATCCCGATGCTGCGCATGGTACTCAATCATCGACTTAGTCTGAGCGCCACCATAACCAAGGTGGCCAACCACAACATTCTCGCTCACAACCATTACTCTTCCGGTAAAGCACGCATAGTTGCAAATGTGCTCTTCGTCGTCACCCAACCCATACGGACCACCAACAAAGGTTAAGGGGAAATGTCCAAATTCTTCCCAAGCATCACGCGTAAACAATATAGCGCCGATACTATAGCGAATAGGGCAGATGGAGTACGAAAATCCTTCACGTTCCTCAGAGAAACGTTCGGCCAAAGCATCTATATCACGCAGAACAGGACTGGATTCGCCCCACATATATTGGGCGACTTTCGGCTCATCGATAACCTGGCGATTATGATGCAGACCATCCGAATACTTCATATCAGTCAAACCCGTCGAACGAAAATCATCCAACAACCCAAGCTTGTCGAGAAGGCGCAAATGCCCATAGCAACTCACGTTAATTAGAGGGGAAACAAATGCCGGCTTGTAAAGAGAATCACCCTCGAGCCTTTGATAGGTTGACATCAAAACTTCAAAGAAGCCTTTGGTAAGAAACATGTCTTCGTCGAGCTTGTAAATCCATTTTGCATTTGGGTGACATTCTATTGCGATATTCTGCACAACCGAAAGATGATTTACGCCCGTAGAGAGATACGACCAGTTGTTTTTCGCAGCAAGATCCTTGAGCTCATCATTAACGAGCCCGCTTGTCATTATGCAAACGTCAACATCATCCGGAACAAAGGCGGCAAGTCGACCGAAGACGTCTTCCCACAATGTCGGCTTATAGCCCGCTAAAACCATGCATAGCTTCTCGCTGCCCTTGCTACGGTCAATGAAATCATGGGTTCCAGATGCGACTCCATCGACACGTTTACGTTGCTTGGAAAGCCTTCGCGCCTCAAATAAATCGCCAAACGCAGCATTTTTGTTCAGAGCGGCGTAAACTCTTTCCTTAAACGTCATTAATCCTCCGACCGATATGTTGAAGAGCCGCATACGGGCTTCAAAGTTGCGCTAATAAGATTAAGTTTGGTCTTAACTATCCTAATACAGAATTTTGTACAAACGGCAGTCACCCTCCGAAAGAACAACCTTCAAGCTAGGGTTGTCGTCCTTAAGCGCATTCATGCCACGCCAATTATCTGGGTCGTACGATCCGTAGTAACAACGGTCATACAAAGGTTCACCGCCATAATCAAGATTAAGGATATATTTAACCCCACTTCGGTAGAGAATCTCTTTCACCTCGGGGTTTTCGTTTATCTCATTCAGCTTTTCACAAAGCACCTGCTCATCAGGGTTGATGCTCTTACGTCTATCCCCGAGCGAACGCTTATAAACCAAATTGATATCGTAAAGAGGATAAGCGAAAACGCTCCCGTCATCAGCGTTATTGTAGACAAGATCTTCACCAACAATATCCTTTGCCTTGGAGCAGAAAGCCTTCTCGTCCTCATCAAACAAATTCGGCCTATCGTATGAATTTGAGAACGTTGCACACCATCTATAATCGCCAAAGCCCGTTGTAACGCCAGCAAGCCCAGGAATCGAATAGTTGCCAACAAAAGAAAAGAAAACAGCAACAGCGGCAAACGCCCCAACACAAAGCAACGTTGGAACCCGCTCGAAGCGCAATGCCTCAAACCCCATCTTTAATAAAGACCCAATAGCATATGCGCCAATCGCAGCTAGGGGCATAGCCATAAGACATGCGCTCGCTCCTAATCTATAGGGGTCCGTATACCAGAAGCCTGCCACTAGACCTTTGAGGATCCCATCCGACGAAGCCCCTACAATATATATGGCGCAAGCAAAAACAAATGAGCACGATAGCCACGCATAGCGTCTCCATTCCTTTATGGAATACAGAACACCGGCCAAAACAATCACCGGAAGAACAAAACTGCACGCTGGCAAACGGAAAGAAAGGGAAAGGCAGTTTATTATTGCCTGGCTCGACGATGCAGTAGAAGCCCATCTGAAATGAGTCACCCCATACAAGAAAGGCGAACCGTAAAGTAAGACCCAAACCGCGAGAAACACCGCTATGGCTCCACCAAGAATCAAAGCCCTCTTAAGGTTGCTCTTGAAGCGATCCGTATATACAAAAATTCTATAGAGGGTAAACGGAACAACAAAGACAGCCATAGTGAATACCGCATTCGGATGAGCTAAAGACATCGCCACGAATCCACAAATCAGTAAAACGATATACGGCAAAGCCGATTTCAACCGAAATTGCTCTTCGGATACCAGATTAACGAATGCTATGAACAAAGCAGCACAAGCGGGAACAAGGGAAAAACCCAAGGTGTTTGGGAACAACGGACCAGAAACCGACAACAATGTACCCCAGGGGAAGGAGCTGAAGGCAAACGACAAAACCACGCCAGCAACTTGAGCCCATTTCTTATCGGGAAACAAAACGGAGAAAAGAAGCAAGCTCGAGAAAGGAAACACGATGAACAAAGTCGTAAAATTGACCACATTTGCAGCAATGCAAGGATCGCCGCCCGCAATGCCGCAAACAAATGCAGCCAGCGCATGCCATACCGCCGGGTAGAAACCGCCCCCAAATGGGGCAATTTGATTTTCGCCCATACCAGAATAAACAGACACCCCAAGAGAAGACCAATTGCCGCTTTCAACAAATGAACGTATCAAGGAAAGGTGAAAAGAATTGTCCGAGTCCTGAGCAAAAGAAGATGATCCATCTAGAGGAATTACATAGTTATAAATCGCGATAGCGAAGGAAAAAGCAAGGGCGAATACGACAACTTTAGAAGCCGGAAGATCTGGCACCGTAAAAGCAAAGCCGAACCTGCTACGGGCGATAGCGCCAATAATAGCCACAGCTATCGCAATGGAGAGTAATTCAACCATGATGAATCCAGGGCTCGTAAAGAGCCCTAATGCGCTATTTAGAATGGAGACGGTAGCCAGCAGAAAGACAGCGCACAATGGCGCACTCAGCAAAGAAAAAAGGCGATCCCTGGATATCCCATACGCGAATAAAAAACCCGGACATAGCAATAAAGTCACCAAGCAAATGGACAAGCAGAAAAATGAAAGCCACATATATTATTTCCGTTCTCCTATGCGGGGGGGGGACAACTCGCAACTGCGATATTTACTTCAAGCCCCCAATAATCTCAAAGTCAATTCGAATCAAATACTGTTCGTACGCGCAAACCATTAAACCATGATGGTCGCGTCACTCGAACAATGCCTATACCGGGATGCCAGCAAATGGCTCAGGCTGCTGCTTGTCCGCATTCAGCCACATGACAAGCAATTAAATGTAGTGCAAATAACGACTCGTGCATGCTTATATGCCCAAACACGCGCGAGAACACTAGGGGAGCCGCTGTTCACGTCCAGTTTCCCCATCGCCCTCATCCCCTTTTAGGAGATCATTGGAGTATCTCTCAAATTTCTCAATGGCAAGAAGCTGAGTGAGCTCTTTTATTTTTGTATCCATTTGGGAGACCTTCATATTTAAACTGAAGCACAGAATAAGAAGAACGAAAATAAAAAAGAGGAATACAAAATTGACCGTCGAATAGACTCCTGCAAGCTCAGCAAGAAAGTCAAAGATTCCAGGAAAAACGCTTAGAACAAATAGAACCCCTGAAAAAAGGATCCATGCCATCGAGTCCTCAAGCCTTATTTTCGAGCTCCTGACCTTCCTCATAACAAATAAAAGAGTCATAAGGGAAACAAGAACCAAAACGACACGCAGCGTTAAAGTCATTTAGCAACCACCACCAAGGCGCTTGCGAAATAGCTGGATAAAGAAGATAGAGATGGTCATGCGCGTCATGTAAACTACGGATCTCCATGGATTAAGATAGCTTTCCCCAGCATACCTATCAGCCATTTTTACGGGAACCTCAATAACTTTCGCATCGGCGCGTTTTATCAAATAAGAAACTGTGTCGGGTTCCGGCCCGCAATTGAGGCCATTTGCCATATACGCAATCATCCTCGAATTAAAGGCCCTCATTCCCGAGGTCGGGTCTTTTATTACTTTGCCTGTCGTGATTCTTATCGCCCAGCTAATCAAATTACTGCCAAGCATACGCATCGAATGAGGTTTCTTCGTATCTACGAATCTTGAACCAATCACGATGTCAGCATCAGAAACAGCTTTAACCATTGAGTCTATGTACTCGGGCAGATGCTGACCATCAGCATCAAATTGAATTGCGCAATCATAGCCATGTCTGTATGCATATTTCATTCCTGATTGAAATGCCCCAGCAAGGCCAAGATTGGTCGGTAGATCGAGAAAAGGATACCCATTGTCTCTGCAGACTTGAGCGGTACCGTCTTTTGAACCATCGTTAACGACAAGGAAATCAACCTGAGGGCTTTTTTTGATCACGGAATCGACTGTTTTCTTCAGCGATTCTTCCTCGTTATATGCCGGAATAATAAGAAGTATTTTCAAGATAGCCCACTCATTGACAACATTCCACGTGTATTAATGTTGTAAAGTATACCGCACCTTTATTAACGGTGATCTATTTCGCCGTCGAAGGAGCAGCACCAATCGCGCTCACGCGCTCTACTCAAGTTGCTCCCACAAGCGATTATTGATGCTAGTTAATGCTTTACGATACCCAACCCGTTGACAACCATAGATCAAACCTCTTTTGCGACCTAGCAAATAGAAGCACGTACCATTCTTATCAATTTAACAAAATACGACGGAGACAAAAGAGGGGCACTAGCAATATCTTTCACTGCAGGGAAATTGAAGCCCTGGCGCAATGACGCCAACCCTGAATTAAATCGACGATTCGCTTCCGAATAATGTCTGTCCTTATCCTCGTCGTACATCGAATTAAGAAAATGATTCAATTCGTCAATTTCAGCCTGTTCCCCTCGAGAGTAAAGCTTCGTAAGATACTTTTGCGTTAGATATTGCTTATACATATTCGAGCGAGAGATGCTATTCGGACTCATCCTATAATCGACAAGCTCGTCAGGCACGTTGCCAATTTTGAAACCACGTAAAACCGCTCTTATCAAAAAATCATAATCTTCCGCAAAAGATACCTCTCTATACCCTTCTCTAAACACAACAGACCTACCAAACCATGAAGGATGCGGAACACAGTTGTTGTAGCGCAAGGCACTACCAATAGAACGAGGTTGTGTCGGAATATTCGTTACCCGATACAGAAAATCAGAATCTTCGTCAACTACGTCAAGATACGAGCCAACCAAATCTAGGTTATTATCCCGCAGATACGAAAGCTGTTTTTCGATCCTTATTCTTTTCGATATATCATCAGAATCCATACGGCAATAGTACTCACCTCTTGCATGGCGAATAGCCTTATTCAAAGACGAAGCCAGCCCAAGATTGCGCTCGTTAAAAATGGGCACAATTCGATTATCACCAATAGAATAGCTGCGAACTATCTGCTGCGCCTCACGGTTTCGAGGGTCATCCACAACAAGTACTATCTCAAGATTGTCGTATGTTTGATTTAGTATAGATTCAATTGCTAGTTTAAGATAATTATCTGGCTCTCTATAACAACACATAAGAACGGAAACAAGCGGTTCTTTATCACTCAAGCTATCTCCAAACAACCAAGTCACGGACAGACAATGAAACAAGTCAAGAAGAACGTAATTCTCCATATCGCCCATATCAGTAACGACTATACGTCAGGTGTTTCAACCGTAGTACCCCAATTGTTAAATTGGCAAAGCAAGACTACCTCGCTGAGGGTTGCACTGCTAAATCTGACCGAGTATACGCCTAGCAACGCCACCTTCCCTGTTTTTTTTAGCAATAGACTGTCCAATCTGCCTGCTCCCTTTAACAAACCGGACCTTGTCGTATTCCATGAAATATACCGAACACGGTTTCTTCCTTTTTTCGTCGAGTTAAAGAAAAGTGATGTAAATTACATCATTACGCCGCATGGATCCTTGAATGCTACAGCGCAAAAACAACATCACTTTGCAAAAAACATCCTTAATATTGCCTTTTTCAATAAATTTATCAGGCAAGCACAAGTTGTTCATTTCCTCTCAGAGCGGGAAATGAACCAATCGAATAAATTTGCGACAAAGGGGAAGCGCATTATCCCAAATGGCGTTCCTATGCCAGTAAGGCTAAGCGCCAACGCCTCTCAAAAAAAGGACATTGTCTTCATCGGCCGTCTTGACATATACGTAAAGGGACTTGACCTACTAGTTGAAGCGGCGGCTCAAGTCGCCGACGACCTCAAAAAGCGCAAGGTTGCCATCAATATTTATGGGCCCGACTGCAAGGGGTCAATGCAGGAATTGCAAAGCCAAATCGATAAAAAAGGCTTGTCAGAGCTATGCAAACTATGTGGCCCCATTGACGCAACGAGTAAAGGCCGGGTTCTCTCAGATGCACTTTGCTATATTCAATTGTCCCGAACGGAGGGATTCCCAACATCGATCATCGAGGCGCTATCTTATGGCCTACCAATCATTGTTAGCGAAGGAACCACTTGGAAAGATCTCGCTGAAGTATACGGCGTTGGCTTTGGAGTCTCAGATGACGTCGGAGAAATCGGGGAAAAAATAATCGCAATAGTCGACAATCCCCCACTCAGGCAATCAATGGCAAAAAACGCAACAGAGATCGTAAAGAAACACTTTCAGTGGTCAGCCATCGCAGAAAAATATGAGAATTTTTACTCAGAGGTAATCTCACACAAGGCAAGCGGCTAAAAAGGTCAGTGCAAGCCAACTCGACGAAACGCCGCTGACCCCCGTCCTGACAACGGCAAGGTTCAAAGGGGATATACGCATATCGCGTTACTCAAAAAGCATTTATGCAGCTGCGCAGACCCCACCTATCGGGCTACGCGATACCTAGCCCCAAAAAGTTTTGGCGCATTACCTGCATACGAGACTCCCCGCGATCGCATAGAACATAGACGGTCAACTGTAATCCCTGCCTCAAATTACCGCAGCGCAATAAGACATTTTATTGCAGCATAAGTGGCAATACTATATGATCCCCTTTTTCTCAAGGGACGGATCAAGTGACTCAACGCGGCAAAACAAGCTCGCGGCAAACGATCTGCAGAACCGCACATTACGTTGAAGTATTCTTTTTCGGATGAAGACTTATTGATGAAAGCCATATGCCGCGAATATTCTACAGGGTGATCTGAGCCACTCGGCCCATTGCTCACTTTCACGTTTCCCGAGCGAACGCTATCAAGCAGAAACTCAAGCGAATACCCACAGTCCCCTTCCGCGAGGAACAGGCTGTCTGTATCGCCAATGCTTCCCATGATTCCCATAGGTCGTCCATCGGCGCTATATTTGATGGTTGGAACACCATGCTCGGCAAGCGCACGTGCGGCGCCAGCACTCGCAATTGCCGCATCCCATGTTTTTATTAGTTTTTCAGGGACCGGATTCAGCGTCCCCAGCATGGAGTAGCTTACGTTTCTGCATCGCTTCAGGGAGTTCACTATGTACGAAGCTCTTTTGGGGTCCTTAGTATCCCCCACAATGCAGAATAAAAATGCTCAAATTTTTATTCTGCAAAGCATATTCGACAATTGAATCAATCATCTTAGGAACATAGTCCTTATCAAGGCGCCCCAGACTTCCCAATTTTAAATCGCACAGCTCCGCTCCCCGAACTCGGCTATCGTCAAATTCGACATTTGCCACACAGTCCGAAGCGCCAAATGCGCTCAAGATTTCAGCGGATGCAATATGGCTCGTGTCTTTGCTTCCGTCCATTGCTTCTTCTAGCCCTTTTCTTTGGATGCACGTTAACTCACATCTGGCAAGCTTGAATTCATAAAAGCTAATATCTCTTTTTGATGGCTTTTCATATCTTTCATTTATTAGATAAACAATATGCTTTGCTTTTGTTTTGCTTGCAATTAATTCACCCCATTTCGCTGCAGTAGGGAAATGGGGTTCGATCACGCAAGAGCCAAATTGGCTAATATAGTCAACAACCTTCTGACAGACCCTCTCGCACCTTTTTCTCCTATAGGAAGCAGGGTCATATTCGAGCTCATAGAACGAAAACTCCGTATCACCAATGATAGGCCGGCTCATGTCGTTCCAAAAATAGCCATCAATAGTAAGCGAAGAAACCGCCCAACCGTCTTCCCTTAATTGCTTTGACTTTGCTGCTACATACAGGAATGAACCGCCCATGGTCCTTAACGTTGGCGTAATGAAAAGGTACAACTCAGACAATTTGCCACCTTAACTATGCTATTTAGGTATGATTTTGGTTTGGCCTATCATGGTTTAAAATATTGGCAAAATTATCTTTCTTGCTCTATACAACAAGGATAATTGATGTTATTTACAGTTGTAATCCCTGCTTATAACGCTCGAGATTCAATCAAACGCACAATAGAATCTCTTGAAAAAAACAATCCTGCAAAGATTTTGAAGTAGTTTTCGTCGATGACAACTCCTCTGACGACGCACTTGCCGTCATATCGAGCCTTCGGTCCACTCTCAAAGAAACCACTGTTATACATCGGCAAAACGCTGGCGTATTCCAAGTAAAAAGAATCGGTGCCTCTATGTGCAAGGGGAGCTATATCCTCTTCCTTGATACAGACGACCAGCTGCAGCAAGATACGCTTCTCCTACTCGCAGAAGCAATGCAATCCAGCCACGCAGATATTATTTCCTTCCGCCACACGAGAAACCAAGACTTCTCAAAAGACAAATATATCGCCGCGCCATTGTCGAACAGGTTATACAATGGCGCCTTCGGCAAAACGACACTCGTCTCACAACAGCTCTTCCCCATTTAGCCTTATTATCTATAGCCAACGCCTTATCTTAACGAGAGGCGATCTTCAACAACAGCGACTCAATCACATTCATTAATCCAAGTTTATCAGCACTCATCTTCAGACAGTATTTGACAGCGAGAGAAGTTCTCAAGCCGATGCCGAGCAATGATCTATCGAATCGTAATTGGGCAATCGCCTTAGGTATGCTTATCGACTCCCTAAATGCATAATCATAGACATACACTGCTTGCTTTTCGACTAGCCCACTCTCATATTTCGGAGGCAGTTTATCTATGAGCTCATCGAGCATTTCCACCATGTCTTTGTCGAAATCGGCTGCAAGTTTTTTATCTCGAACCCTGGTTCCCGTCCAGGACGTCGAAACACCCGTTCGATACCGGCCCATAACGTACGGAAGGCAGCATACTTCACCCATCAGCGAGAGAAACAGCATCAAAGGCCAGTCTCCAACAGGATACACTTTTGGGCGCCATGACAAATAGCTATCCAAATCACAGTGCCGAGCAAAATAACTGCATGTCGCCAATACGGCTCCCCCTTTGTCAATTATTTCAGAAGTCGAAATTTTAATAACATCTTTGCACGGGTTCGACACCCCTTTAACTGATCCAGCAGAATCATCGAAAAGCTCGACGGAATGAGAGCAAAGCGCACAACTCGCATTGGATTCCATAAAATCATATTGCCGCTGTAGCTTATTCGCGTCGGTCCAGCAATCATCACATTCCAACTGGGCAATGTATGTACCTCGTGCAGCCGGAATCAAGAAATCACATAGCGATGATTTTCCTTTTGAGTACTGGTTTTCTTCGGGGAATATAGTGCGAATCTTATTCGGGCATTTTTGTTGGTATTCGTTTATTATTTCACGAGATCTGTCGGTCGATTTATCATCGAAAATTATGATTTCATATTCAAACGAGGTTATTTGGGACAGAGCGGATTCAATGGCTTCGGCAATATAGGGTTCATGGTTATAGGAAGTCATCAAAACGCTTACTTCAGGATGTTCCATGCAAACGCTTCTTTCTATTGTTGTATGCATCAATATTAGAATTATATCTGCTCGGAAGTAAGCAATGGAGCATCTGCTCGAAGGGGAGCAATGGAACAAGAATCGCTAGAAAAACTTAAGAAAAAAATAGCGTCCTCTTTCTTGTGGAACCTGCTGGAAAAAGCCGGTGGGCAAGGGGTGGCGCTTCTTGTCCAAATCATTATGGCGCGAATCCTATCTCCTGAAGACTTTGGATTCATGGCAATAATGATAGTTTTTGTTAACGTGGGGAATGTCATCGTTCAATCGGGGCTCAACACAGCATTGATCCAAACAAAGAAGCTTGACGAAAAAGATCCCGATACGGCTTTCTGGATGTGCTTTTCAACCTCCCTCTTGTTATATATTGCCTTGTTTTTCTTGGCACCCAACATAGCCGAGTTTTACCAAATGCAAAAACTAACAGAACCACTACGGGTTCTATGCCTTGTTCTCGTATTTAACTCTCTTTACTCCATCCAAGCCGCACTTGTCACCAGAGATCTTGCTTTTAAGAGAATATTCATAGCAACGTTTACTGCAATGGTTGTTTCTGGCATCTCTGGAGTAGCAACCGCAATTCTCGGTGGCGGGATCTGGGCGCTAGTCGTTCAGCAGGTGCTGTACAGCATTATCGCCTCAGCAGTTCTGACCTTAGAGACAAAATGGTTTCCTCATTTTCGGTTCTCTCCGAAACGAGCACGAACGTTATTTCAATTCGGATGGAAGCTTCTTGTTTCTGGGCTTCTCGAAACGCTATATGAATCTCTCTCTGACTTAATTGTCGGAAAGCTATTTTCGGCGGGATCCCTGGGTTTTTTCAACCAAGGGAAAAAGTACCCCCAAGCTCTAGCATACACATTAGACTCGACCATTCAGCCAATCATGCTCTCAACTGTATCACGCGTTCAAGACAATCTCGATGACGTCAAGGGCTTAACCAGAAGAGCACTAAAAACCTCAACTTATCTTATTATGCCGATAATGAGCTACATGGCAGTAGCAGCAAACTCTCTTGTGACAACGATACTCGGAAGCCAATGGGCGCCAGCAGTACCTTACTTTCAGGCTTTCTGTATTTCATTCATGCTGATCCCGATACATACGACAAATCTGCAAGCCCTTAATGGGATGGGGCGTTCCGATCTCTACCTGAAATTAGAGTTAATAAAAAAAAGCTACGGCATCGTAATGATTCTGTTAACCGCTCTTATTATGCAAGATCTTTTTGCAATTTGCGTTGGCTATGTTATTACTGGTGTCATTTCAACATTTGTAAACGCCTATCCAAATAAAAGAATAATCAATTATTCTTACAGAGAGCAACTGGTCGATATAGGACCCACCGTTATTTCTGTTGCTATTTCATCGGTTCTGGGAATTATCGTTGAATGCACAAACCTATTCCATGATGGATTCTTGGCAATAGTCCAATTAGCAGTGATGGCAGCTGGCTACTTTGCTCTATCGGCGCTGACAAAGAACGAGTCTTTCCTCTTCTTGGTAAAAGAGATAGGAAAGAGGGTCCCGTTGGATCGCAAATAGCAACAAGCCATCTAGACGAGAGAAATATAGGATCACATTCCTGCGATTCTATATTTCGCCTCAGTTGCTTCTTTTGCAGGACGCCACCAAGCCTCATTCTCAATGTACCAGCCGATGGTCTGCTTAAGCCCATCGGCAAAATTGATCTGCTGAGGTCTCCAACCCAACTCACGTTGAAGCTTGGTTGAGTCAATCGCGTACCTTCGATCGTGCCCGGGACGATCGCGAACCCAATCAAAGTCATCGGGATCCTTGCCCATTAGGTCAAGGATCATTCGTAGCACCGTGATGTTGTTTTTCTCACCATCGGCGCCAATAAGATAAGTCTCACCTATGCGGCCCTTGGTCAAGATGGACCAAACTGCGGAACTATGATCATCGGTATGGATCCAATCGCGAACGTTCTCCCCCTTGCCATATAGCTTTGGACGTTCACCATCAATAATATTAGTGATCTGACGGGGAATGAATTTTTCCACATGCTGGTATGGACCATAGTTGTTCGAACAATTGGAAATAGTGGCTCTAAGACCGTAGGTGCGCGTCCAAGCGCGCACGAGCATATCAGAACTGGCCTTCGTGCTTGAATATGGACTGGAAGGGCGGTATGGCGTCTCTTCAGTAAACCTAGCGGGGTCGTCGATTGCCAAATCTCCGTAGACTTCATCGGTGCTCACATGATGATAGCGAATGCCGTACTTCCTCACAGCCTCAAGCAAACAAAATGTGCCCTCGACATTCGTATGAAGGAATGGCTGCGGATCAACAATAGAGTTGTCATTGTGCGATTCGGCAGCGTAATGCACTATGGCATCGTGACCAGGTACAAGCTCGTCCAGCAGACCCGCATCGCAAATATCGCCCACCACAAGCTCCACACTATCAGAAGGAAGCCCTGCGATGTTCTCTGGATTTCCCGCATAGGTCAGTTTGTCAAGAACCGTCACATGCACGTCAGGGTGGTTTTTCACCACGTATCGCACGAAGTTGCTCCCAATAAAGCCACAACCACCAGTTACGATGATGTTCTTGGGCGTAAAAGCGTCTGTCACGCCTATCCCCTTTCCGCCTCATCGGCAATCGACAGCAAATATCTGCCGTAGTCGGTTTTCTTGAGCGACTCGCCCAAGTCACGTAGCTCATCGCTATTGATGAATCCGCGACGAAATGCGATCTCCTCAAGGCAAGCAATGTAGTAACCCTGCCTACTTTGAACGGCTTCAACGTACTCGGCAGCCTTCAAAAGACCTTGAGGCGTCCCTGTGTCCAGCCATGCCATACCGCGCCCCATCAGCTCGACCGAAAGCTGACCACGCTCCAAATAGGCGTTATTAACACTTGTGATCTCGAGCTCGCCGCGCGCGCTGGGCTTAACGCCAGCGGCGATATCGGAGACCTGGCCGTCGTAGAAGTACAGGCCCGGCACTGCATAATTGCTCTTAGGGCATTCCGGCTTCTCCTCAATGCCCACAACACGCCGATCCTTGTCAAATTCCACTACACCGAACGCTCTAGCATCCTGCACTGGATAGCCAAACACCACGGCACCGCCCTCGCCCTCTACCTTCTCTTTTGCGCGTACAAGCACGCGGGTAAGGTCCTGGCCATGAAACACATTGTCGCCCAACACTAATGCGCAGGGTTCACCTGCCAGAAAATCACGCCCAATAGTAAACGCCTCGGCAAGGCCGCGCGGCTCCGCCTGTTCGGCATACACTAGCCGCATGCCAAGCTCTGTACCAGCACCAAGTAACTCCTGGAATGCCGATAGATCGCGCGGCGTAGAGATAACAAGCACCTCACGAATACCTGCCAGCATTAGCACGCTCAGCGGATAGTACACCAGAGGCTTATCATAAATTGGCAGCAGCTGTTTATTCACTGCCTTAGTTATGGGATGAAGACGGGTCCCCGATCCGCCCGCAAGTATTATGCCCTTCATGGAGTGCCCTCCTACCCTTCAGCCTTTCGGCCAAACATGAGTTTACAAGCTATTAGCGCCGCGACGGATACCGCGATCAACGTCACCGAAAAAGCGACACCCTGCCCCGCTAGCACAAACACCGGAGCAAATGCCACGAGCAGCGCATCCATCACCGACAGAACAATCCACGCCAGCCCGAAGTCCTGCAGCACACCCGTTCGGAACTCGGGATCGGTAATACGCAGCAAGATGACGCCCGTAGCAAGAACGCCAGTAGACATGCCGAAGATATAGATGCCGTGTTCAAACCAGTAGTCGCAAAAGAAGCGCCGAGACACCAGCAGCAACCATGCAGTCACAAACAGGAAGCCCAGCACGGAAAGAACGACAATGGGGACCCAATATTGAACCACGACACTCACTTTAATCGAGGCAATGCCAAACACTACCAAGAAATCCGTCGCAGAACTGCCAATATGAGTGATCACATCCTTGTCAACGCTGCTATCAAGCTTGACGGCTTTCAATACCAGCTGAACTACCACGCCACACAGAAGCGCCAAACCATAGGTTGGAAATGAGATGCCTGGCATAACAATTTTCAACCCTTCGTTAACCAGATATGCCATTCCTACCGAAACCAGCACCAGACACGCGTGCCACGTCAGCGAATCTATGCTCACGCCATTAGTGGTGCTTCTGCCTAGAGACGCCGCCTTTCCTTCGGGAACGACCCCCGTCAGCATCTCCTCGGGCAACTCGTTGATACCTCTGATTACCTTGGTCCAACCCTTGCGCGCACCAAAATTAATAAGAACCACACCAAGCAAAATGCCACCGAGCAAACCTACAGTAGCGAAAGTCTGCCCTATTGTTGAAGCGTCCGCCCATCCGGCATCACCCAGCACGCCACCAATGGCGGCAGCCGTGCCATGGCCGCCCACAAACCCCGCAGGAAGCATTAGCCCGAACGCATTGTTAATGCCTGAGAATGCCACAGGAAGCACCGCCACGCCTACCAGAATAAACACGGCAAATTGCATCATTTCGGAAGCCCCATTGATGAGCATCGTGTCGCCAGCGCCCTTCAGCACCGATTTGACTGACATCTTCCCCCTGGTGCCTACAAACATCGAGCCAAATAGCACAGCAATTAGGATCGAAGGGTAATTGGCTATCTCAGAGCTAAAAGGGAGAATGTCTAGAAACTGCGGACCCAGAAACAAGCCGAGAAAACCCGCCAAGAGCGCAGCTGGAATATAAGCATGCTGGATAAAACGAAACTTGCAACGAATAATCTTAGCCACAAACAGCAGCGCTGCCGCAACGGCAAAGTCATACAGAAAATTTACCGCATGCAGCTCCACTGCTTTCCCCTTTCTACCGAAGTCACATACTCCTCGTACTTACGCGCAACGATGATGGGTGATCCCATATCGAAATCGTCAATCTCGCGGCAGCCGAAGCAGTCGAGGTGGTTAGCAACGCAATCATAGCCAGCAAGGCAGGAGAACTCCAGTCCAGCGGAATAGCGGGGGTTACACTCTACCAAAAAGAACCGGCCATCTTCATGCTCGATAAACTCGAAATTGACACAACCATTTATCCCTAGACGTTCTGCAAGCACGCGGCTAGCCGTCTCGAGCCCAGGGTTAGCGTAAACGCGCACTGTGGTCGCGCAACCATGCGGGGTACTCAAGAGCTCTCGTCGGGGAATGCAGATGCATTTGTCAGTAGACTCCTGGCGAACGACCTCCACCATAACAAGACAACCGCCCACAAAGGGCTCAACTATGCTCTTGGCATCCGCACGCTTCTCCTTGTATGTCTCCCATTCTTCGTCGGAGTTGAGGTATTCACGACCCTGACTTGAACGCCCGTCGTAAGGCTTCACCACAACAGGATAATCCCATGGAAGCTTATCGACATCATTGACCATAAGAGTTGGGATACCGTTCACCTCAGGCACATTCGCTTCTATAAAATCCTGCAAACTCTTCTTATTGCGGATAATGTCAAGCGAACGCTTCGTTGAGATGCACAGCGTCACACCGTGATCCTCGAACCATCCACGACTTTCATTGAGCAAGTCAACCTCTGGATCGATAAGCGGGATAAAATAATCGACACCTTCTTTCAAGCAAATATCGTGAATTGCCGACAAATAGGAGTCGGCATCGCTCACGAGAGGAACACGATAAAAAGCATCAACATTGTAGGCATCCGCCACCCATTCGCGAGGATAGATATCGGCACCAACAACCCGATGCCCTAGACGCTTGAGGGATTTTATTGCTATATCGGCCGCCACTGAACCGATCGACGTGAGAAGTACGTTGCTCATTTCTCTCTCCTAATCATTTCGCTTCCCTGTTGCCAACACAACATCGCAGATTCTGTCAACATCCTCGAGCTCCAGGTCGGCATACATGGGCAGGGTCAACACCTGCGATGCCGCCTTCTTGGCAACGGGCGTACAGTCAGATGAGTACGCACTGCAATAGCACTCGAAATCAGAAACCAGCGGGTAAAAATACTTTCGAGCACCCACGTTAGCGGCATCGAGCGCATCAAACACGTCGTCGCGCGTGGCACCAAAAACCTCAGGATCAAATAATACGGGCAAATATGCGTAGTTGGCCTTCACGCCACCAGCGGGACGGAACACCCTTACGCCGGGAACGCCACCTAAATGCCTCCAGTACCGTTCAGCCACAATGCGACGCTTAGAGATCTCGCCATCCAGGTGGCGCAAATTGCATACCCCCATTGCTGCACAGAATTCATTCATCTTGGCATTGCCACCAACATGAACTACGTCTTCAGGCCCAGCGATTCCGAAGTTCTTCCATCGGTTCAAGGCATCATAAAGAGCAGGATCGCGAAAGCACACACAGCCACCCTCGATAGTATTAAACACTTTAGTGGCATGAAAGCTGAACATCGCCGCGTCGCCAAAGGCGGCGGCGGAAACATCCTCGCGTTCAACGCCAAAAGCATGGGCAGCATCGTAAATCACTTTGAGACCATGACGGTCAGCAACTTCTTGGATGGCATCCACGTCGCAAAGGTTGCCGTACACGTGCACCGGCACTATAGCGCAAGTGCGCGCGGTGACCAAACGCTCTACCGACTCTGGGTCGAGCGTCAAATCGCTGGGGCGAATGTCGGCGAACACAGGCGTAAGCCCCTTGCGTACAATCGCGTGCGTGGTTGAAGCGAACGTGAATGGCGTTGTAATAACCTCCCCGTGAACGGGAAGCTCCATAGCCTCAAGAACGCACTCGAGTGCATTATGCCCATTTGTGAACAGCGCCAGATTAGCAACACCCAGTTTTTCTTTGAGTGCAGCCTCCAGCTTCTCGTGCTCAACGCCCATGTTGGTAAGCCAGTGGCTCTGCCACAAAGACGATATCTCTTCGCAGTACTCCTCAAAGGGTGGCATCGACGAACGAGTCACCAAGATCCTATCTGACATATGCAATCTTTCCTTCAAGCATCATCGCAAATCGCGTATCCGCAAAAAACGATATTTCGGATTTATCCATACAGACGGATTCTTTATCGAGCATAACGGCATTCTCGGCATTAGTTTCTAGCATCTAGCAGCGTGCTTCCCAACCAACCGAGAACTTCGGCGATAAAGCCCGCCACTACTGCAAACAGCCGTTTCGGCTCGTCGACACAATCCTATCCATCCAGCAATACCAAGCATAATAAAGAAAGGCGCATATAAGTATAAATACCTCGCGCGACACTCGAATATCATCAAGGATATCGCCAAGAAAACTAATGTTATTACACGCAGTCAGTCCTTATAAAAGCCGTTCATCGCCTTGTACACGTCGATCTCCCACTGGCGGCGGTGGCTCT
>OLRE01000453.1_pt1 | contig 50231 bp, 40 predicted proteins | sample 1672461 | NCBI WGS metagenome assembly OLRE01 (sample SAMEA3136688, study PRJEB25190) | human gut metagenome | biome: human gut; feature: human-associated habitat; material: faeces | place: Austria | collected 2013
CATATCCCGGTTCAGTCAGCGCTCCAGATCAGGTGACACTTCGCTGCAAGCTCCTGTTCTTTTTGCTGCGCTTTGTCCGGCTCATCCTGATAATCCCAGAGAGCAAATGCCTCTTTTATATTTTCCGGATCTACATAATAAACATGTTCAATTCCTGTTGGAAAAGATGTTTCATCAGTAACTGTATCTGCTCCACGTTCATATGCTTCCTGAAAATCCTGCAGATTCCAGAGTTCATTTTCTGTGTTTGAATCGGATGGATATTCTTTGTGGGTCCACATAGTTTCTGACAGCATGTAAAACATGTTTTTTTGGTCTACGGACAGAATTGATTTCATCCTTCCCAATGGATTTACCGTAGAATATACTTTTCCATCCTTTACAGATATGTTTGCCTCGTCCCAGGAAATGTAATTTTCCTTATCATAATACCAATAATGCCCGATTCCACCGGCTGCCAGAACAATGGCAACTGCCAGGAGTACCGACGCAATTCTCTTTTTACGAATCTTACAGCGAATTTTTTTGAGCAGTTCTGCTTCCATTTTATTTGTCTGTACAGAATCACTGCCTTTTTTAACATCTGTCAGATGATTTTCCCTCATTATTTCTTCCTGCATTCTTCGGCATGTCGGACACGCTTTCAAATGCTCTTCCACAAGCTGTCTGCTGTCCTCACTGACCATATCGTCCACATAAAGCGGAAGCAGGTCCTCAATAATATTACAACTGATCTTCATGATCCAATTCCTCCCTGATTTTTTTACATGCTCTGTGATAAGTAACTCTTGCCCAGCTTTCGCTTTTGCCAAACAGCGAGGAAATTGTACCAAATGACAGTTCTCCAAATACACGAAGTGAAAAAACTTCTTTATAGGGTTCTGAAAGTCTGTGAAGAACCTTATGAACCTGAAGTGCAGTTTCTTTATCTGAAAAATTCTGAAGCAGATCTGAGGGAAAGCTTTCTTTCTTTTCGTCCTGAGATTCCGGTGCATACTTCTTGTTTTTCTTCAGATAGTCATAGTACGTGTTTTTGGAAATCTGGCAAAGCCATACACGCAGGTCACAGTCACCTCTGAAATCGTCGACTTTTTTCAGTGCTTTGAAGAATGTTTCCTGCGTCAGTTCCTCTGCAATATGGGTATTGTGCGAAAGCGAGAGCAGATAACGGTATACGACAGTAAAATACTGCTCATATACTTCCTGAATATTCAGCATTTGTTTCTCCTCTCTCTACCAGTTTTGTCCTCCTTCACATATATGACGATATATGTATGGGAAACGTTACAAAAAATTTCACAAAAAGAAAAAGGTCTTCCGATTTATGGAACACCTTTTTCTTTTTTTATAAATTCCTGATCCATGTACACGCAAGTTCCATCCATGACTGGCATTCCGGCTGAATACATCCACCATCTTCATGACATGTCTCTTCATTTGCAAGACTGAGCCCGTGAACACCTGTCGGGTACAAATGTAGTTCTACCGGCACTTTGTATTTATGCAATGCCTCAAAAAATAACAGGGAATTCTCAACCGGGACACAATCATCCGTGACCGTATGCCAGAGAAAAGTCGGCGGAGTATCCGTTGTTACCTGAAATTCCAGCGACTGCTTTTTTCTTTTTTCAGGATCACTGCTGTCAGCTCCAAGCAAAGCCTCAAAAGACCCCGTATGTGCAAATTTCCCGGAGGAAATGACCGGATAACTGAGGATCATGCCGTTCGGTCTCACTATTTCTGTTTCTGTATGCAATACTTCGGAGATAAATTTTTCCTTCCAGAATACCCCAAGACTTGCAGCCAGATGGGCACCCGCCGAAAATCCCTGCAGGATAATTTTAGCAGTATCAATATGAAATTCTTCTGCATGTTCTCTTAAATATGCGACAGACTTCGCAAGCTGCAGAAGTGCCAGTGGATATCTCGCCGGGGCTACACTGTAACGAAGGATCACTGCATGGTATCCTCTTGCAAGATACTGCATGGCAATTGGTTCTGCCTCCCTGTCAGAGGTCATTGTATAACCGCCACCCGGGCAGATCACAATGACCGGGCGCTTTCGATTCGGACGCATTTCCACAGAATTGTCCAGAATATAAGTATACAAATCCGCAGTTTCCTGATAACCTTCTACTTTAATCTCAACTTTCTTGTAAATCATTCAAACCTCCGTTTTTATAGCACATAATAAACTTTCTCCTCGTGAAAAATCTACAGGCCAAATTTTTCCCGCACTTCGTCAAAATCTCTGATTGGCGGCATCTCTTCCTGTGGAATTCCAATCTGTTTATCCATATACAAAAGTGCATACCATCTATTGAATTTATAGCCACAGTCTTTCAGCTCACCAGCATGCTTATATCCCATTTTTTCATGAAACTGTACACTATTAAAATCAGAATATTCATCTGTCGGCTTTGTAATCAATGAAACAGCATTTACAACGCCCTGCTCTCTCAGGATGTCTTCCATAAGAGTATACATATGTCGTCCTAAACCATTTCGTCGTATATCCTGTTTCAGATAAATTGTCATCTCCACATCCCATCCAAAAGCTGCCCTCGGACGCAGACGGTCTGCATAAGAATAGCCAATAATTTCTCCCTCTTCCTCTGCGATAAGATATGGATAATGAGAAGAAATATGCCGGATTCGTTCCTGAAACTCTTCGACCGATGGAACTTCATATTCAAATGTCACCGCTGTCTTTTTCACATAGTAGCTGTAAATGTCGAGCAATTTCTCTGCATCTTCTACTTTCGCTGTCCGAATTTTGATCTCCATAATATCTCTTTCTCCGTCTGAATTGCAATTTCCCTATCTGACGTCTTTTACTTCTTTTCTAATACCTTTACTATTTTGCGAAGTAATTTATCAATTTCAATCGGTTTAGCCAGATAATCATCCATTCCTGCTGCAAACGCCGCCTGTCTGTCTTCTTCAAATGCATTTGCGGTCATCGCTATGATCGGAACCTGAGCTCTTTCATCCGGAAGCTTTCGAATCGCCTCTGTTGCCTGATACCCATTCATCTTCGGCATCTGTATGTCCATTAATATCACATCATAATACCCGACAGGAGCCTTTTGCAGCATTGCAACTGCAATCGCGCCATCTGCAGCTACTTCCACTTCTGCCTGTACATCCTGAAGAATTGTCCTTGCAATTTCCACATTTAATTCATTATCTTCTACAAGAAGAATTCTTTTGCACTTCAGAAAGTTCTCTGGCATGCTCTGTTCTGCCTGGTCAATACGTTCTTCTTCCGATACGATCCGACATGGAATCTCAACAATAAAACTGCTGCCTTTTCCAGGTTCACTTTGTACGATCACGCTTCCATCCATCAAATCTACAAAGGATTTTACGATACGCAGTCCTAGACCAGTTCCCATTATACCACTTTCCGAAGAATTTTTCTCGCGTGTAAATGCCTCAAATATATGTGGAATATATTTCTGGCTGATACCAATTCCCGTATCCGAAACACAAATCCGCAGAATTATGGAATCCTCTCCGACAGCCTCCATTTCCTCGATATCTACGTCTATTTTTCCTCCATCCGGTGTATATTTAATTGCATTACTTACAAGATTCATGATAATCTCCTGAATCTTCAGCGAATCACAATATACATCTGCATGCTGAATTTCTATATTTCGTGCTACATGTAGCTGTTTATTCAGAATTTCTCTGTCAAGAACGATCTCCAACGTATCATTTATTTTCTTCAGATTCCATGGTGCTTCATTCAAAGTTTCCTTACCACTTTCAATACGGGCAATTTCCAGTACATTTCCTATCAATGCAAGCAGGAACTGGCTCGCTCCCTTCAACTTATGCAGATAATTTGTCGTAAGCTCATTGTCTCCCCAGTGCCGCTCCATGAGTTCTGCATATCCTATAATTGCATTCATCGGAGTCCGCAGATCGTGTGACATGGCAAATAAAAAGGATGATTTTGCCCTGTTTCCCTCTTCCGCCTTCTGCAGTGCATTCTTAAGTACTACCATCTCTGATACATCAAGAAATGTGGTGATCACGGCTCTTTCTCCCGATGGAACACGGATTACTTTCGTTGTAGCAAGTGCATGACATTCATTCGGCTCACCTTTTCCGATGATACACTCATAATCAACCATATCATCTACTTTGTGAAGTCTTTTCAACTTCTCTATTACGTCCACATCCGGATAGATTACTTTTTTCAGCATAGTACCGAGTTTGGACTGTGCCTCTTCAATGTTCTCCACTCCATACATCCGCAAAGCCTGTGCATTCATATGAATGATCTTATGCCCGGGAATTGTATATGCAAGGACACCACAACTTTGCATTTCCAGCAGTTCTTTGTAATAATCTTCCTGTTCTATCTTTTCTTTACGAAGTGTATCATTAAGTTCCGCCAGACGACGTTCCGCTTCTTTTTCTTTCTCCAAACGTACCGTCTCTGAAATGTCCTGATGTATTCCCATAATGGAAATACCATCCACTACAGACCTATCTCTTATGCCACTGCAACGTACGAACATCTCTCCAAATGTAGGATGAATATAGCGATATACGATTTCTGATTTTGTCTCTGACAGTTTATCTGAATATTCCAGAAATAACTGCATATCATCCGGATGTACACGTGCCCGATGAAATGTAAATCGCTCTTCCGGTGAGATTTCTCCCTGGATTCCAAGTAATTCATCCATCACCGCATCTGCATAAAATCTCGGTGATTTCCCATCCTCAATTTCTATTCTCCATGCTCCTACTCTGTTGACGCGAAGAATTCTTTCAACATTAATCTTTTTCTGCTGTATCATGGACAGCTCCTCCTCATGCAGCTATTTACTGTGCTTCTTCCATATATTATAACGACAGCGAAATCAGATGAACTTCGCCATCACTCGGAACAGAACATTCATATCCACCGGCTTTGATACATGTGCATTCATGCCTGCATCAAGTGTCTTCTGCCTGTCCTCTTCAAAAGCATTCGCTGTCATGGCTACGATCGGAACAGCAGCTCTGGAATCCCCAAACCTGTTCCGACTACTTTGCTTTCCGTACTTGTATGTTCTCTGGAAAATTCTTCAAAAATATGTGGAAGATAGTCTTCACTCATCCCAATTCCAGTATCTTCAACTACAATCTTATATGCAATATAATTTTCCCTGTCAAACGGAATCTCCCTGATATCTATGGTGATCTTACCACCTGCCGGAGTATATTTCAGTGAATTTCCACTCTCAATTCGGGCTGTCTCCAGCACATAATTGATTAGCGATAACAAAAATTCACTGGAACTTTTGATCTTGCTTTATCGTATCTCTATTTTATGTTAATCCTTCTGCTTTTTCACGCTTTCACATCTGGTCAGGATTTCTCTGAGTTTGCTTTCATCAATCGGCTTCGCAATGTGTCCATTCATTCCGGAAGCCAGGCATTTATGTACACTTTCGGAAGAAACCTGCGCCGTCATGGCATATATACGCACCGTTTCTGCATCCGGTCGCTCCAGTGTCCGTATACGACGGGCTGCTTCTCTGCCGCCCATAACCGGCATCATAATATCCATCAGAATCAGATCATAAGTTCCCGGTGCTGACTCTTCAAACTTGTCAATCGCTTCCTTGCCATTCCATGCCTTATCAACCACAATTCCCAGTTCCTTCAGATAGAACTCTGCAATCTCCATGTTGATCTCATTATCCTCAACCAGAAGAATCTGCTTTCCTTCCAGCTTCTGTTCGCCTGAGCTCTGCTCTTCTTTTTTGGTTTCGATGGCATTTTCATCAACTTTAAACGGAAGGCGGAAAGTAAAAGTACTTCCCTCTCCAAGTTGACTCTCTACTTCTATAGAACCTCCCATTTTATCCAGAAGCGCCTTGACGATCGACATTCCCAGACCGGTTCCTCTGTACAGTGTTCTGGCGTCATTCTTTTCCTGTGTAAAAGGTTTAAACAGCTGTTCTTTTATAAATTCTTCACTCATACCGATTCCGGTATCAACGATTTTAAATTCATACCACACGGTTGTACCGTCACAGGAAAGTTCTTCCGCATATGTATCAATTGTTCCATTTGATTTATTATATTTGATTGCATTGCTCAGAAGATTGACCATGATACGCCGCAGCTGCAGGGAGCTTCCCTTCAAGGCAGTATGCTGAATATTACTTCTGTGCTTGCAATGTGTAATACCGGATTCAACCAGCTGAGCATCCACAAGTGCAGCAACTTCATCCATAAGCTCATTCATATCAAATACATCTTCATGAATCTCAAACATACCAGCTTCCAGTTTGCTCATATCGAGGACATCACTGACTAGCTCCAGCAAATGTCGGGTAGACAGCTGAATCTTATCCAGACTGTCATCAACTTTTTCCCGGTCATCCCTGTTTTTACGGATGATATCTACCATTCCCATGATTCCATTGATCGGCGTACGAATATCATGACTCATGCGATTCATAAATTCCGTCTTGGCTCTGTTTTCAGAATCCGCTTCTTCATAAGCCATCTGCAAACGCGCTTTTTCCTGCTGTTCCTTTTCATGGAAATCTGAAGTATTCTTAAACAGAACAATTCCATGGACTACGGAACTCTCTTTATCTGTATTCGCATCATACACCATATCTCTGGACATCAGAACTGTTTTCTGCAGCCATACCGGCTTATTTTCTTTTCCCATCGTTTCGCAGTATTCTACTGTAACCTGCTTCGCACCTGTAGCAAATCGCTTCAGTAGTTTGAAAGAAGAATCAACGATTCTGTAGTTCTCCAAAGTATCTTCGGTCACATACCGACTCCGTTTATTGCAATAATCGCTATAAGAACATGGTGTCTGTATATCATTTTCAACCTTAAATGCTGCCTCATGATAATAAACATTCTCCAGCTTATCATTCGTCAGATCCACAGTATAGACTGCATTTGCAGTCTGAAGGAGTGCCTCCGCATAATTCTCATTTTCAACAATGGACTGTTTCAGCTGTTCATAATATCGATTCAGTCGAGTCCTTTCATCTGCTGTGTTTTCATTTTTATTCTGGAATGGTTCAAATCCCAGAATGAAATGATGAAGCCTGCCATCTTCGGTATTATTTACAAACAGTGCTGTCATTCGTCCTCGACAAATACTGTCCTCTTTCCTGTACTGATATGGAAGCTCCAGCTTCTCGCCTTTGTCCTTGATCTGTTCTGCAAGATAAGAAATCTGCAATTTCTTTCTCATACTCTTGCGATTCTCATCCGTTCCCAGTTCCTGCACGATCTGCTCAACAGCTCCGGAATAGCTTCCATCCTCGGCCAGGAAAAATCGTGAGCTTGCGCGCAGTACATAATACTGATCCAAAAGCGCATCGCAATAAATGCAGTCCGTAAACTGAAACCCCTTTTCTGTAATTTCTTCCAGAAGACGAATATTCATCCTCTGTTTCTCTGCTGCTTCCTCCATCTTTGCACGGTTTTTATCAATATACATGTTTTTGTCAGCCAAACGGAAGAGTTCTCTCATCGTACTGCCTTCAAAGTCACTTGACAGTGCATAACCGGCTGCATAGCTGATTGGCATTTCCGGATGCTGTCTGGAATATTCTGCAGCCTGGTTGCGGATGTTCTGCAGACATTTCCGAACGCCCTCATGGTCCAGTCCCTTCAGAACCGCAATAAATTCATCACCACCATCACGACCTGCAAAAAATTCTTCCGGTACCGCCTCACGGAGCTGGATTGCAAAAGAGCGAATATACTCATCCCCTTTGTCATGTCCCAGATTGTTGTTGATCGTTCGCAGATTGTTCAGATCAAACACACACATTGCCACCAGCTCATTCACCGGTATCGGCTCCGTCTCATTCAGGATCTCCTCACACTTATTTTTGTTTGGAAGGCCTGTCGCCTCATCCAGATAGACTTTTTTCTGCAAAATCTTATTCTGTGCAGCAAAACGTACCACCTTTATCAGTTCCGTAGCAATGATCAATACCAGTCCCAGAATATCAACCAATACGATTTTTTCCAGATGATCCAGTCCGGTCGCTTTTTTCTGTGAATAGACTTCTGCAAAACCTACTGCCTCATCACAGATCTGGAAAAATTTTTCGCTCTTTTCTATAATTTCTGTATTCTCATAACCCTTCTCGCGAACAAGGAGGATTTCACTTCTCAATTCATCAAAATATTTTTCCAGTTCATCCATCTTAGTCTGGAAATCTTCATCATCCAGACGTACAAAATTCAGTTTCTCACTGCCATTTCGGAGCCCCTCTATGTAAGAAGAAATCGTCTCATACATCTTATCCTGTGGTTCTCCGGAAATCTCCAGTTTGACCATCCTCTGTGTACCACCCCGGACAAGTCCCGCATAATTCACAACCCTGGCTGTTCCCTGGATTTTACCAACCATCGACATGATCACAAGAAACAATACGATTAATATCGTTGTCAGAACCATCATCGCGGCTCTCAAAAAATAAGTCAGTTTCTTATCTTTATCCTTCTTCATTCTGTTTCCATCCCATCAATTGCCCCGAACTGCCGGCAGATCTTATTCTCTTCTTTATTTTGAATTCTGATTTCACACCTGATTCTATTGTAACTGATTCCCTATTTTTCTGCAACATATTCAAAATATGTGGTTCAAGCAACAGCAAGTGCTAAGTATGTGTATTTTATACAATTTTTATGATGTTTCATCTGTTTTTCATTGCTTTTTGCACAACTGCACTTTATAATAAAAATTATCAATTACCACATACATTTATTATGGAGGGAACATTATGAACGAAGAACTTTTTAACGAAGCGGCCAAATCAAATGTCCTGACAAAAAAGCTGATCGACCAGCTTCAGGAAAGCATGACCTACAGCAGTATCTCCTTTATCAACTGGACGATCGAAGTTCTGACTCTGATCAAGAACCGTCTGGAGCGTGGAGACAGAATCACTGATGAAGTATCCGGAGAAGTTTATACCACGAAAACCTTCCAGAAATTTGTAAAGGAGAATTTCTCTTCTTACATTACCAGTCAGGTTTTCAAGGAAATTGTAAAACCTGAAAAAATCTATTTCTCTCTCAAAGCCTGTGACGGCGGTTACAGTCTGCTTGCAGCTGACTCTGACAGCGAGAAGACCTATGCGTGGATTTCCAGCCTGAGCAAACGTTTCTCTCTTGTTGAGATGATCGCAACCGGTGTTGTCTATGTCAAAGACACCCGTACCGATACATATCAGCCGTTCATCTCCGCAAATGGCAAATACTGCCATTATGACAAAGAAAAAGGAATCCTCGTAGAAATCTGAGTTCTACAAGAATTCCTGTTATAAACCAACATTTTTAAAATACTGTCTCAGTCGGGGATCCAGCTCCGGCTGAGATATTTTTATCTTCCCGTAATCCTTCCAATGCCATAAGAAATCAGAAATACAGCAATATCCACTGCCACGATCGTGGAGCCAACCGGAGTACCTGCCAGAATGGAGATCAGAATGCCGGCAGTAGCACTTAAAACGGACAACACTGCCGCACTGATCGTTACCGAACGGAAAGATTTAAACAACCGCATTGCTGACAACGCCGGAAAAATTACAAGTGCTGAAATCAGAAGTGAACCTACCAGATTCATTGCAAGTACAATGATTACTGCAATCACAACTGCAATCAGCAGATTATAGGCATTCGCTCTCGTTCCGGTCGCTCTGGCAAAATTCTCATCAAATGTTACTGCAAAAATTTTATTATAAAAAAGAATAAAAATAGCAACAACCACAACAGAAAGGATTCCACACAGCCATACCTCGCCTTTTGTCAGTGTCAGGATCGATGTGGAGCCGAACAATGTACTGCATACATCTCCGGAGATATTTGGGCTGGTGGAAAAAAGATTCATCAAAAGATATCCGATTGCCAGGGCTCCGACAGAGATCATGGCAATCGCCGCATCGCCCTTGATTCTTGTGTTCTGACCAGCACGAAGAAGAAGGATCGCACAGATTACTGTTACCGGCAGGATAAACAGCATATTGTTGGTAATATTCAGGACAGATGCTATCGCCATTGCCCCAAATGCCACATGAGAAAGTCCGTCACCGATAAAGGAAAAACGTTTCAATACCAGAGTCACGCCCAGAAGTGAAGAACATAATGCGATCAGTACCCCAACGATCAATGCATAACGCACAAACGGGTATTGAAAATACATACGAAGTGTCTCAAACATCTTATTCGTCCTCTCCTTCCTGTCCAGTAAACGCCTTTCCCAGACTGCTTTCCAGATACTGTTTCTTTGTTCCGAAGAAGCAATGCTCCCCGATATGCAGGATATGTGTTGCATATTTTACTGCCGCCGCAATATCATGTGAGATCATAATGATCGTAATTCCATCTTTTTTATTCAGATTCCTGATCAGCTGGTACATCTCTGCTGTCACTCTCGGATCAAGTCCCGAAACCGGCTCATCCAGAAGCAGGATCTTCTGTGCTGCACAAAGAGCTCTTGCAAGAAGAACCCGCTGCTGCTGCCCTCCGGAAAGTTCGCGATAGCACTGATCTGCCAGATCCTGGATCATCATTTTTTCCATGGCTCTCTGGGCAACCATTTTTTCCTCTTTGTTATAAAAAGGTCTCCATCCACAACGACTCTGGCATCCAGATAACACAATTTCCCTCACGGATGCCGGAAAATCTCTCTGCACCAGCGTCTGCTGCGGCAGATAACCAATTTCGTTTTTTTTCAGGCCATCTCCCAGTTCAATACTGCCGCTGATCGGTGCCTGCAGATGAAGAAGTGTCTTCATCAATGTAGATTTACCGGAACCATTTTCACCTACGATGCAAAGGTAATCACCTGCATCAATAGAGAAATTCAGGTCTTCCTGAATTGCCCGGTTATCATATCCCAATGTAAGATTTTTACATGTAAGCTGTGCCATTGTTGTTCCTCTTTTCCTACTTAAGTGCTTCTTTCAGAACCTTCAGATTATCTTCCATCACAGAAAGATATGTCACTCCGTTTTTAATCTCATCCGAAGTGATCGACTGCATGGAATTAAGCTCGAGGATCTTCTGATCTTTCTTTTTTGTATTTTCAATCACGGTCTGTGCTATCCTGTCATCGGACTTCTCAATCGTCAATACCGTTTTTATTCCCAGTTCATCCAGTTTACCCGCAAGAAAAGTCACAGTCTTGAAGCTTGCTTCCGACTCTGCAGAGCATCCGGAAAAAGCTGCATAATAGTTCAGTCCATAATCATCGACCAGATAACGAAATGCAAAACGATCGGCAAAGATCAGCGTATTCTGTCTGTCTGTATCTACCGTTTCCTGATATTTCTGATCCAGTGTAGAAAGTTTTGCTTTGTAGTTCTCAGCATTTGTCTGATAGATTTCTTTATTCTCAGGATCCATCTCCTCAAGCGTTTCTGCAATCGCGTCACAGATCACAGAAGCATTTCGCATGGAAGTCCAGACATGCTCGTCATATTCCTTCTCATCCTCACCCTCATGGGCATGCTCGTCCTCATGACCATGTTCGTGTTCACTGTCCTGCATACCCTCAACTGTTTCTTCTTCCTTAATCGTATCGCCAAGGACTTCCATCAGATTAATCGTCTTCATATCTTTATTCTGAGCCGATTCCAGTGCATCCTCAATCCACTGGTCGGATTCTCCACCCACATAAATCAGGAGATCACAGCTGGATACTTTCATAATATCTTTCACTGCCGGCTGAAAACTATGAAGGTCTGTCCCATTATCCAGGAGCATCGTAAGATTCACATCCGCTTCCCTGTTCCCCAGAATATTTCTTGTCCAGTCATATTCCGGAAAAATGGTTGTCACAATATTCAGTTTCCTGTCTGTTTCCTCCGTTGTTTTAGCTTCTGCTATGTGCATTCCTGAAAAAGGAATCGCAATGCTCATCACACCCAGCAGAATTGCTAGCGCACCAGTGATCCATTTTTTCATCCTTATACCTGCTTTCTTCTGTCTCAGCATTCTACTCCGTTACCTTATATTCCGCTTATTTTGCCCTGATATGTACAGTCTCTGTTTCTTTTTTGTCATCTTCCAGTCCTCTGCATTCTTCACAGATTCCATAAAAAACCGTTCTGCACGGATCCATGCGAAATCCGTGACTGTCCATCAGGTGCTGCTCCAGTTTAACCACATCCTCGCAGTGAAGATGAATCAGTTTTCCACATTTTTCACATTTGCAGTGGAAACAGGAGGTCTTATGACAATGTTCTTCTGCTCCGAGATATTCAAAACAGGCACTGCTCGTCCCATCCACGTTATACTTGGCAACAAGCCTCTGTTCTACCATCTTCTCAAGATTACGATAAACTGTCGTTGTTCCGACATTGATTCCCTGCTCTTTGAAATAGGAGCAGACATCTGCGGCCGTCACATGTGTACCCTCTATCGTCTGAAGATAAGCCAGTATCTGTTTCATTTGTTTTGTCTGATAAGGTGCTTTCGTTCCCATAATTTCTTCCTTCTTTTTACCCAAAATGAAAACCGTTTTCATATTATAGCACATTCTGATAGAGTGTCAATATGAAAACGGTTTTCATTTTTGATATTTTTTCTTATTTACTTATTCTTCTACTTTCATCTCGCGAACGATTTTACGAAGCTTCAGAACCATGGATGGTGCTACAGAGAGTTCATCCAGTCCCATACGTACAAACTGCTCGGTAAGAGTTGCATCTGCTCCAAGTTCTCCGCAGATACCTGCCCATTTACCACATTTATGCGCATTGTCCACAACCATCTGGATCATACGCAGGATTGCTTCATGATGTGGATTATAGAACTCATCCAGTTTTTCATTCTGGCGGTCAATTGCCAGTGTATACTGGGTCAGATCATTCGTTCCAATACTGAAGAAATCAACCATCTCTGCCAGTTTATCACTGATGATCGCTGCTGCCGGAGTCTCAATCATGATTCCCTGTTCCGGAATCTTATACTGAATCTCCTGTGCTTTCAACTCTTCTTCTACTTCTGCTACGATCTCATAAATTTTCTTTACTTCTTCTGTAGAAGTAATCATCGGATACATGATAGAAAGATTTCCATAAACGGCTGCGCGGAGAAGTGCACGAAGCTGAGTTTTGAAAATTTCCGGCTGTCTCAGACAAATACGGATTGCACGGTATCCCATAGCCGGGTTATCTTCATTACCAAGATTGAAATAATCTACCTGTTTGTCGGCTCCGATATCCAATGTACGGATAATAACCTTCTTACCTGCCATCATCTGTACTGCCTGCTTGTAAGCCTGGAACTGTTCCTCCTCAGTAGGGAAATCGTTTCTTCCAAGATACAGGAATTCACTTCTGAAAAGTCCGATTCCGCCGGCATCATTTTCCATCACATAACCAATATCGCCAACGCTTCCAATGTTTGCATAAATATTAATCTTACGTCCGTCCAGAGTAATGTTTTCTTTGCCTTTGAGTTCCTGAAGAAGCTTCAGTTTCTCAGCTTCTTCCTGTATTTTGGTTTCAGTCTGTGCTTTTGTCTCTTCATCCGGGTCAAAAGTAACCATTCCCTGGAAACCGTCTACAACCGCTGTCACTCCACTCTGAAGAGCTTCCAGATCCATTTTTACTCCGATCAGTGCCGGAATATTCATCATACGCGCAAGAATCGCTGTATGAGAATTGGTAGATCCGTGAACTGTTACAAATGCAAGGATCTTATCTTTGTCCATCTGGACTGTCTCACTTGGGCTGAGATCATCCGCTACAATTACAGATGGCTCGATTTCGCTTAAATCCACATCTCCCTGTCCACTTAAATTACGTACAAGACGTTCAGAGATATCTTTGATATCGGCAGAACGTGCTTTCATATAATCATCGTCCATGGAAGCAAACATCTCTGCGAAATTATCGCCGGTAACCGCAACCGCATACTCGGCATTGACCTGTTCTGTACGGATCATATTCTGGATTGCCTCCAGATAATCCTCATCCTCCAGCATCATCTGATGTACTTCGAAGATTGCAGCACTGGCTTCGCCAACTTCTCTGACAGCCTTGTCATACAGTTTCTGCAGCTGTTCCTGAGATGCTTTTAATGCCTCATCCACACGTTTTACTTCTGCTTCTGTATCTTCGATACGGGTACGTTTTACCTGATAATCATTTTTCTTAAGAACCACGATCGGTCCCATCGCGATTCCTTTATATACAGATTTTCCCTGAAAACACTGCATTCCTTTTCCTCCCTGAATTCAAATGTAAACTGATTCTGGTCGTTCCAGCGAATTATAAGTTATTCTCAAAGAATTCTTTTAATGCAGCAGCTGCAGCTTCTTCATCAGCGCCTTCTGCTGTTACAGTAACAGTGTCACCCTGTTTTACACCAAGAGACATAAGCATCATAAGCTGTGTGAGTTTTTTTGTTTTGCCGTCTTTTGTGATGGTGCATTCAGATTCGAATTTTTTTGCTTCTTTTACAAGAAGTCCTGCCGGTCTTGCGTGGATTCCAAGTTCGTCTTTAATTGTATACTCAAATGTTTTCATAGTTTTGTTCTCCTTTTATATTATGTTTTTGTATTTATATTTATCCTACAGTTACCTTCGACAGTGACATTTAACTTTATATCTTACTCATTGATATCCGTATCTAACATTCTTTCCAGATGCATGGCAAGATATCCGATTTCAATGTCCGGAATCGGAAGCTTCAGGCTCTTTTCCATCTGACGGCAGATTCGCTCTGCTGCCATAAATGCTTCCGGGAACTTTACGGACATATATTCATTCAGATTCATTTTTAATTTCTCACCATGGATTGCACGTGCTACCATATAGCGCACATGATTCATCAGACGATTGTATCCGAGTGACATGACGTCGATAGAATTTCCGGTTTCTTTCTCTACAAGAGAAATACATTCGCGGACTGTTCTGGCAATCTCCATTGCCTGGGAAACATTTTCATCTACGATGGCAGCATGCACATGCAGGGCGATATAGCCAATCTCATGTTCATCTATCTCCAACTGAAGTTTTTCCTTCAGAAGTTCCTGAATACAACTGGCTACTTTATATTCTTTATAAAACATAACACGGATGTCATCAGTCAGCGGGTTGCTGATCTGCTCTCCATTCTGAATGCGGCGGATCGCAAAGTCCAGATGATCTGCCATGGTAAAAAGAATTGTCCGGTCTACTTTGCCAAATTCCTGCTCCGCCTGATTCAGCACTTCGTTTGCAAACTCCAGACAAAGTGGTGAAACCGATTTGAGGATATCTTTTGCCTCTCCTCGCTCTGTCATTTCTTTCAATGAATAAACCTTTGCTTCCGCAGTGACCGGAACAGTTTGTCCCACTTTCTTGCCAAAAGCAACTCCTTTTCCCATAACCAGACATTCCTGGTTATTTTCATCCTGGATTCCCATAAAGGAATTATGATTTAAAATTTTTGCTATCCTGTACAACATCCGTATCTCTTCCCCATCCGGGTAGTTCTTACTGAAGAACCTCGATTTCGAAAAGCGGCTCTCCTGCTTTGACCTGACCCTCATTTAACAGATGGATTCTCTGGTTATCCTCCAGCTCTGTACAAAGAACCGGTGATACAATAGAAGGTGCGTTTTTGCTCAGATAATCCAGATCCAGTTTCAGCATCGGATCTCCTTTCTTCACTTCCTGCCCGCTTTCTACCAGTGCCTCAAATCCCTCACCATTCAGTTTTACAGTATCGATTCCCACATGAATCAGAAGACTGATTCCGGATTCTGTTACAAATCCAATTGCATGTTTTGTGTCAAAGACAAAGGCAACTTCTCCATCTTCAGGAGCACGTACATAAGGATCTTCCGGTGTAACTACCGCACCATCCCCCATCATCTTCTGGGCAAATGCCTCATCCGGTGCTGTAGAGAGCTCAGCCGCTACACCAGTGATCGGGCTGGAAATCACAATGCGGTCGACAACTTTCTGTCCGGCATCTTCTTTCTGCTCACTTACTTCCGGTGTTTCAACACTTTCCGCCGGTGTTTCCAGAGTATCTGGTGCTGTTTCCAGATAATCCTCAAGATTTGATTTGATAACGGTAACATTTGGACCATAAATAACCTGTACGCCAAGTCCCTTATGAACCACACCTGATGCACCTGTTGCCTTTAAAATACCATCGTTTACCAGAGATGCATCCTTAACCGTACAACGAAGACGTGTTGCACAGCAGTCCACATCACTGATATTTTTCTTACCACCAAGACCTCTTGTGATTGCCTCGCTGACCGGATCAGAAGAACCAGCTTCAACAGCACCATTCTGTGCCTCTTTGCGGGCATTTACATCAGCCTTCGTATAAAGCTTTGTTTCTACATCATCATCCTCACGACCAGGCGTTTTGAAATCAAACTTTTTGATCATGAATTTGAAAATAAAATAATATAAAAAGAAATAAATAATACCAACCGGGATAACTCTCATCCAGCTTGTCTTTGCGTTTCCCTGAAGAATACCAAACAGGAAGAAATCAAGGAATCCACCGGAGAAAGTAAGTCCTACGGCAATATTCAGCATATGTGCGATCATGTATGCGCTACCTGCCAGAACTACCTGAACAGCAAACAGTGCCGGAGCTACGAACAGGAATGAAAATTCCAGCGGCTCTGTAATTCCGGTTGCCATACATGCAAGCGCTGCAGACAGAAGAAGGCCTCCTGCCTGTTTTTTCTTCTCAGGTTTTGCACACTGATACATAGCCAGTGCAGCTCCCGGAAGACCGAAGATCATAAAAATAAATTCTCCGGAAAAATATCTTGTTGCATCAGCACTGAAATGTGCAATATTTGCAGAATCAGCTAGCTGTGCAAAGAAAATATTCTGGCCGCCCTGTACCATCTGTCCTGCAACTTCCATTGTACCACCGACAGCAGTCTGCCAGAATGGCATATAAAATACATGATGAAGACCAAATGGAATCAGAGCACGTTTAATAAGTCCAAAAATCAGTGTTCCAACATAACCGGTTCCTGTTACAAGACCGCCCAGAGCGTAGATTCCGTTCTGAACTACCGGCCATACAAAATACAGAAGAATTCCCACAAACATATAGACGATCGTGGAAATGATCGGAACGAAACGGGTACCTCCAAAAAATGACAGTGCATTCGGCAGCTGTATTCTGTAAAATTTATTATGCAGAGCTGCTACTCCAAGTCCTACGATAATACCACCAAAAACGCCCATCTGCAGTGACTGGATACCGCAGACAGAAGTGATCGTTCCCTCAAGAACGGATTCTGCGATCTCTCCATTTGCAAGAATCTGTCCTGTAACTGTCAGCATCGCATTGATCGCTGTATTCATTACGAAAAATGCGATAACTGCTGATAAAGCTGCAACTTCTTTTTCTTTCTTTGCCATACCAATTGCAACACCAACTGCAAAAATCAGTGGCAGGTTATTAAAGACTGCACTTCCTACGCTGTTCATGATCACCATCAGGGAATGAAGCAGTGTTCCGTCACCCAGAATCTTTGTCAGGCCATATGTCTCAATCGTTGTTGCATTGGTGAAAGAACTTCCGATACCAAGAAGAAGTCCGGCTACCGGAAGGATTGCGATCGGGAGCATGAAGCTTCGTCCAACTCGCTGTAAAACACCAAAAATCTTGTCTTTCATCTGACACTCTCCTTCTATATATTTGGTAGAAGTGAGTATGCATAAGTGCCTTAATCAACCGGTTTTTGTTACTGTTTACAGCAACTTTTGTACAAAAAAAGGCACTAATATACATAAACACTCCTAGTTATGTATAGTTAATGCCTCCTGAAATCGAGTTACACACTACAACTGATGAAAATATAACACGTCAGCCCAGAACTTGTCAACCCGCTATTTTATATTTTTACTGATTCTATTTTTACTGAATTACTGTCCACTCCGTTCACAGCAGCTTTACTGATACATAGCATTCAAAAACATTGGCTTAATCGCAACTACCTCATCATATTCTTCCTGCGATACTTTCACATCACTGTTCAATGCTTTGAGATCTTCCTTGACAATTTCAAGTGCCTGGCCTTTTTCTTCTGCACGTCCCTGTTCGATCACTCTCTGCATCCGTTTCAGTACCGTCGGGTGAGCATATCTGGCAGGTACCGGAAAATCCGGATAACCTTTAACGTAATCTTCCATTTGCTTTCGTGCCTGTTCATCCTGGCTCATGATTGCTTTTCGATTATTACGTGCCGTTGGCAGAACACTGAAACCGGCAAAAGTAAAAACAGCAGCGATACCAAACAAAAGAAAGTATACTGCAAAATCATTGTGTACAATAAATGAATAAATTCCTGCCGCCACTGCTACAAATCCCAGCATAGTAATTGCCATTGCCACCCAGCGATAGCTTGGGCTTGTGCACTGATAGGTCCGTCGTCTTCCCGCCGCCCGGCTCAGATTCTCACTTAACTGAGGTTTCTGGTCCAGGTAATCAATGGCCCTCTGAAGCTTTGCCACTTCTTTTTGTGACTGAGTGGTTATTTCCGGTCTGGAACGCAGCTCCCGTTCTTTCTCTGCTTTCTGCTTTTCCAGCTTCGCTTCCGCGGCCTCACTGAGCAGCCGTATCTGTGGCTGCTCAGCTGAAAGCAGTTTCAAAAGATCATCTACCTGATTTTCATATTTGAAATTGCATTGTTTCTGCTGTCCGTCATCATACTCCACAACCAGATACGGAATACTGGCAAACATTCCTTTTCCAGAAAATCCACCCTTACTCATAGCCACGCGTTTAAAGACGCGTCGGACCGCCGTAAAAGGAATATAATAGCACCTGTCTACATAAAAGCTGTTCAGGTAAATTGCTTTCTTTCCGATCCCACAGGGGCCGACCTTACGACAGGATTTTCTGTCTTCCTCAAGTTCCGGTGCCGGAAGCTGAGATGTACTAAGTGGATGTGGTTTAAAAATCATGATATCAGACCTCACTTAAAATAGTTTCAGGCAGCTGCATGTTTCTTCGCTGCGCGAAGGAAAATAACAAGAAGTACGATTGCAAAAATAATACCTATCGGATAAGCTACAGCTGTATTATAAACAACTGCGCCTTCTGCCGTTTTGGAATTGATCAGACCGCCAAGACATTCCGGTGCAAGGATGAAATATGTACTGGAAACTGCACTCATAAAAGTGGCCGGAACTGCTGTGATCCAGAAGTTTTTCTTTTCACTTACCAGATACATGGATGCTGCCCAGAGAACGATCATTGCAAGTGTCTGGTTTGTCCAGCTAAAATAACGCCAGATAACTGTATAGTCAATTGCGCCAACTGCATTACCAATACCAAGAACAGCGCCAACACCAAGAACCGGAATACAAAGTTTCAGTCTGTTAGCGTATCTTCCCTGATCAATATGGAACCAGTCAGACAGAGTAAGTCTTGCTGAACGGAAAGCCGTATCACCTGAAGTAATAGGACATACAACAACACCGATCATCGCAAGTGCAATACCAACACCACCCATTGTCTTGGAACATACATCATAGATAGCTGCTGACTGGCCACCGGAAAGAATTTCTGCAAGACCTGTATTCAGTCCGCCTGTAACTTCATAAAGAGCACATCCTGCTGCTGCCCAGATCAGAGCAATGATACCCTCAGCAACCATTGCACCATAAAATACAAAGTGACCCTGTTTCTCACTCTTCATACAACGAGCCATCAATGGTGACTGTGTAGAATGGAAACCGGAGATTGCACCACAGGCTACAGTAATAAACATAAAGCTCCAGATTGGTGTTCCTGCCGGATGCATACTGTACATATGACTCCAGATTTCAGGAATCGTAAATTCAGGGTTTGTATAGATTCCTATGATAACACCAACTGCCATAATGATCAGGCAGAGACCAAATACCGGGTAAATCTTACCGATGATCTTATCAATGGAAATAAATGTTGCAATAAAATAATAAACCAGAATAAGAATAAGCCAGAACAGTGTAGTGGTAAGAACACCTGACAGCCCGCCATTCTTACACAGTGTAACAATAAGACCTGCAGGACCTACTGCAAAAACAGTACCAACCATGATCAGGAGTACTACTGAAAATACTCGCATGATGTTCTGCATAACACCGCCGAGGTATTTACCTGTAAATTCTGCTACTGAGCTTCCCGAATTACGTTCGCTGATCATTCCAGAGAAGTAGTCATGAACACCGCCGGCAAAAATTGTACCAAACGTGATCCAGAGAAATACGATTGGTCCCCACAATGCACCCTGCATCGCACCAAAAATAGGTCCCAATCCTGCAATGTTAAGAAGCTGTACAAGGAACAGTTTCCACTGTGGCATCACTACATAATCCACTCCGTCGTTGATGCTTACCGCCGGGGTTTCACGATCATCTGGTCCAAAAGTGTTATCAACGACCTTACCATAGGTAAAGTAACCGATAATCAGAAGTGCCAGACACAAAATAAAACTGATCATTTAAATCCCTCCCTCTACTGCAATTCACAGTTGTCATATTTTTGTCAAAGTATGGCAGATCAGCTTACCATACACTCTGCTTAGCAATTATTATTATAAAACTTCTCGTTTAAAAAACAATAGTTATTGTTAAATTTGTCTATTATTCTTATAAATATACAGGAATATTGTATACAATTTTATTTGTCTATTCCATAACATCTTTGTTATTTATTTATCATATTTATAAATCAATTTTACTTATTTCCTTCTGGATCAGCAAACCTGCTGCCCTGGCCAACTGTCCGACCTCCTGTATTCTGGTATATTCTTTTCCATAAATTATTTCTGCCTTCAATGCGCCTGCATCCGTTCCCATAAATACAGCAGAAACACAGATGCCTTTTCGTTGCAATGCCCGCACTTCAGCCGCTGTATCATTAACAGCTGCCTCATCTCCATAGTCCTTTCCAAATGGAAACTGTTCTGAAGACTGTATACGAAAACTGTCATTTGGTTCCGCATCCGTCAGTAAAATAAGCAGATGACGGTCAGCTGATTCACTATGGGATCTCAGAAGTTCATTCATCTCCCGCATGACAAGTCCGTCACGATTCCAGCCAGTTGCAAAGTATCGAAAAACGTCATCACTTTTTTTCTCCTCAAATGCCTTCAGAATCCGAAGCACTGTATATCCGCGTACACTGCAGAATTCCGAAACTCTGACCGGAATATGACATGCCTGAAGACTTTCTGAAAGAATCACTCCCTGCGCAGCGATCATTTCCTGATACTGTAATCTTGACGCAGACGCATCCAAAAGAAGATCCACCGTAAACAGTGGCTTTTTCTCTTCATAATTAGCATGAAAGACCCGATTATCCATGACATATTCCGATCTCCACACTCTCGCAGGATCCAGGCGTCCAGATCTGCCAGGCAGTATATCCGGCTGCTGATGAACCATCATACAATTTCTTATCTGTGACGAAAGCTGTGCGATAATACTCTGATACAGTTTTTGATTTTTATAATAATATATTCTGTTTCTTTCCATCTGAAGCTGTGCCTGATTTCTTAGATAACGGTTTTCTGCTGATATTTTCTCTTTTGGAATATATTTTCCATCCGTAAACCATACGTGGCAGCCTGCGTGATTTCCTTTACAGAGTTCTTTCTCGGTCCTTGCCAGTTCCTGTTTTGAATACAGTGACCTTCCAAAGCAGTTTTCTATATATGCATGATCGGTTTCTTCTTTTTTTAAGATCATATGACTGCTGCTTTTATTCTGCATGATTCCATTCTGGCTGCTGTCAGCCTGTGAAGAACGCATTACCACAACCCGGTCTGTCTTTACCAGTTGAGCCGGCATGATTCGAGTCAGCAGCCTGGCCGCTGTTCCAGTAAAATGGAGCATTAATGGTTTTCTGATATGCTTTTTCCCATCAAATAAATAAAAAGTTTTGTAAATACTTACCAGTTTCTCTATAATTTCTTCCTGTGACACTTTATTTTCCGGAGTCAGAGCCAAAAGCAATTTTTTCTCAAATGGCGTCATCACTGGAAGTTTTCTGCCTGATACTCTGCTCCACCTGGCAGACTGCAGGGTATATACCAATTGATTTTTGCTCATCCATTCCTGCCGTGACAGCTTATACTCTCCTGCAAAAAAAGCTTCTGCGTAATCCATCCGCACATCTTCCAGTGCCGGTCTAATCGGAATTTCAAGCTTGTACACGATCGGTTCTATATAAAGCCAGGCCAGATCATCCAGCATCTGCTGCCGGCTATCTCCCTGCCATCGCACAAAAAGTTCTGTAAGTGTCTTTTCGCCAAAATATTTATATGCAAGTCCTATGACCAGATTCATATAAAAATCCGGCCTGTTTTCCTGACTGTGTATTGCCAGAAACATTGGTTCAAAATCATAATGACCAGCAGCACCCCAAATCTGATTGGCGGCCCGTCTCTGTACTTCTGTATAAGATCCGGTCATCCATCAAACACCTCCGAAGCTTTGAGTTTCATGGAAATCCTGGCATTCATCACATCGCTGAGCAGAGCCTGCTCATAACTGTCAAATATTTTATTTGTCACGCCAAGATCAAGAGCATCTCTGACTGGAATTCCTTTGTGCATCAGGCTGATTGCATCCAAGAGTCCACGAAGATCCATTGCTTTTGAAGTCAGTTCTCCACTTTCACATTTTTTCTGGATATCCATAAAAAGTAATCCAAACTGCTTATTATATTTAGAAGAAAGATCTGGAAACTGTTCTCTTAAAAGCCTCTGCAGATCTTCCAGTGTAAGTGCAGGCATACGGATCACTACAAATCTTGACGCAAGTGCTTCATTCAATTCTCGTGTTCCTGCATAGTTATAGTTCATCGTTGCAATAAAGCGAGTATCGTCTGCCAGAGTTATTCTTTCATATCCGGGAACGTCTATAACCCGCCTGAAATCCAATGCAGAATGCAAAACTGCAAGTGCTTCATTTCTTGCCATATTGATCTCATCGAATATACCAAAGCCTCCATTGCACGCACAGCTGTATACTGGTCCTGGTCTGAATTCAACCTTCCCGTTTCTGAAAGTATCCGTGCCGATAAGCGAAGACGCATCCATATTGACATGAAATGAGATATCCCAGGCAGGACGGCCGAAAACTGCTGCCAGATTTTCCGCAAGTACATTTTTCCCCGTGGCTTTTTCACCTGAAAGCAATAGATTCTTTCCACACAAAAGTGCTGCCAGGGCTTCCTCCCACACTTTTTTGCCATAATAATAAAAATGAGGTACAGGAATCCTTCCATTCAGCTCCTCCTTCACCGGATGAGCCGCAGAAAACTCCTGTACCTCCTGAATCAGCTTCGGACTGATTCCTTCCTCTTTTAAAAAATCCATTATTTCTTTCATCTTTAACGCCTCACATTCATGTGTAAAAAAAAACTGAAATGTCAATCCACACAAGGCGGTCATGACATTTCAGCTATATTAGTTCAAAAACTCAAATGGATCCTCATCCTTTAAAAAATGCATCAGCATATAGGCACACATAATTGCCACACGTTCTTCTTTGAGGATTCGTTTTACTTCGGTACGGTCAGCGAGTACGATTTCAATTTCCTCACTGTCTTCCTGTGCTGCCTTACTGATCTCACCGCTGGCATAGCCGTATACAGTTGCACAGGATTCATCTGTCATACCTACTGTTGTAAAATACGGCTTTTCGAATGCAGGATCTACTTTCAAAGGTTCCAGTTTAAGACCAGTTTCTTCATACATCTCACGGACTGCACCTTCATGGAAATCTTCGCCTGGCTCAACCAGACCTGCCGGAAATTCATAAATGTAATCGCCCAATGTGTAACGATACTGGCGTACCAGAACAACCTTGTCCTTCTTTTGTCCATAGATACTATAAATGATCACACCATCCGGATCATTACGTCCGGTCTTCAGTTTCAGCGCCGGAACATCCTTTGCTCTGGATGCCACGTAATAAGACACCGGAGTGTTATGAACGCTTGTGGCATCCACATGATACAGATTGACAAAACGGTTATCTGTCATTTTTTCTACATTATGAATCTTTCCCATGGGTTTTCCTCTTTTCCGCACAATTCAGTAAACGCGCCTGAATCAGTCTCCCTTAAGGATAACACGAATTCTTTTATAAATAAAGAATACGATTACAGAAATCAGGATATATTTGAATAAATTAAATGGAACAATGATCAGTGCCACAAAACCAAGAAGGCTGTTTACAGAATGGTTTACTGCTGCTCCCATTTCGATGAATGCTTCGATCGGCATGCCAAATGCTTTGCCATATGCCGGAAGCAGTACAAATGCATTCATAAGGCAGGCTGCTGCTGTTGTCAGTACTGTACCTGCTGCCATTCCAATAACGGCATGTTTGCGACTCTTGTTATGATGCAGTCTGTAGATGATTCCTGCCGGTACAACAAATGTACATCCAAAGAGGAAGTTTGCAAAATCACCAACCCCTGCTGTCATAGTTCCCATTGTCACAAGATGCACCAGAACTTTTACCACTTCGATCAGGATACCTGCGATCGGTCCCATTGCGAAGGCTCCTACCAGTACCGGAATCTCAGAGAAATCCAGCTGATAGAAGGATGGTGCCAGGAATGGGAGCGGGAATTCAAAATTCATTAATATTCCGGCGAGGGCTCCAAGCATTGCGATCTGTGTGATCGTTCTTGTACGACTCCTCTCCATTACGTTTCCACTTTTTAAAACCTGTTCACTCATACTTATCTCTCCTTTTTGAATTGTTCTTTTTTTCTAAAAGAAAATTCTACGCTATGCTGCAGATAAGTTTAGTGGGGAGATTAGTTTCTGCTGCATAAAAAATCCCGGGAATAATCTTCCCGGGGTACTGAGCACGTATGAATTATTCGTGTTCTTCTCTCATCCAGACTTTACTGTCGGTTCCGGAATTCTGACTTGTGCCAGTCACCGGATCAGCCGCCTTACGCGGGTCGCGGACTTTACCGCCGGTAGGGAATTCCAACTGCGTCGGTCACCCTGCCCCGAAGAATTTTCTTTTATATTTCTGTATTATATAACTAACTTTATAAGAATGCAATATAAAATTGAGGAAATATGGCTACTCCCCACCCTCACCGGGAATCCTTTATTATCTCTCCTCACGGAAATACGGTAATCCAAGTCCCGCCGGCGGCTGGTGCTCCTTCTTCTTTCGGAAGCTTGTAAACACCAGTACAATAATCGTTACCACATACGGCAGTGCCTTAAACACCTCCTGCATACTTCGTCCCAGTCCCGGGATATACAGATACAGGATATAAAGTGCTCCGAAAAGGAACGCTCCCCAGATTGCATTCAGTGGTTTCCACAGTGCGAAGATTACCAGTGCAACTGCAAGCCATCCACGGTCACCAAATCCATTGTCTGTCCAGGTTCCGCCGGAATATTCCATTACGAAATAGAGTCCGCCAAGTCCTGCAAGCCCTGCTCCGATACAGGTAGACAGATATTTGTATTTGATAACATTGATACCTGCTGCATCTGCTGTTCCAGGATTCTCGCCAATTGCACGAAGATTCAAGCCTGCTCTTGTCTTAAATAAGAAGAAAGACAAAACCACCGCTACGATCACACAGAGATATGTCATAAATCCATAATTGAACAAAATCGGTCCGATCACCGGAATCTTAGATAATCCCGGGATTTTGGCTGTGTAAGCACTTCCTGTTACTTTTACAGAAATCTGTCCGACACCACCGGCAAGTTTGGAAATAGAACCACCAAAGAAGTTACCAAAACCTGTACCAAAGATTGTAAGAGCAAGACCGGTTACGTTCTGATTTACACGAAGAGTAATGGTCAGGATACTGTAGATCAGGCCACCGATCATTGCACATGCAAAGGCACATACAAACGATATCAGGACACCTATAAATGCATTCGGATTCGGGTTATCTTTTTCATAAAGAAAAGCTCCCATCAGGCCGGCAATACCGCCCATATACATAATTCCCGGAATACCAAGATTCAGGTTTCCGGATTTCTCCGTCATAATTTCACCAAGCGCACCATAAAGAATACAGATGCCCTGGACAATTGCTTTTTGAATAAAGATGGTCAGTACACTCATTGCATCTACCTCCTATTTTTTTGTACGCTTTACTCTGTAGTTGATAAAGAATTCTGCACCGATCAGGAAAAACAGAATAATGCCGAGAATAACATCGGATGCATTTTCATTCAATCCATACTGAGTCGCAATCTGAACAGCACCCTGATTCATAAATACAATACCAAAAGATACAGCCACCATAATAAAAGTATTGAATTTGGAAAGCCATGCAACGATGATTGCTGTAAATCCACGTCCTCCTGCTGTTGCAGTAGAGATTGTATGGCTCGCACCACTTACAATAACAAATCCTGCGATACCACAGATTGCACCAGAGATTGCCATGGTACGGATAATAACTTTCTTTACATGAATACCGGCATATTTTGCAGTATTCTCACTCTCACCAACTACAGCGATCTCATAACCCTGTTTGCAGTATTTCAGATAAATGAACATCCCAACAGTCAAAATCAGAACGATCAGAACATTCCAGCCGTATTTCTGTCCAAACAGTTCCGGCAGCCAGCCTGCCTGTGTTGCCTGATTAATAATACCAACGGTATTGGAACCTTTTGGATTTTCCCAGAAAACGATACAATATGTAACCACCTGCATGGCAACATAGTTCAGCATCAGAGTAAACAGAGTCTCATTGGTATTCCAGTATGCTTTAAACACTGCCGGGATCATACCCCAGATCATACCACCAAGGGCACTTGCAATAAACATAACAATAAGTAAGATCACCGGTGACATTTTATCACCTGCATAGATCATCACCGCTGCGGAGCAGGCTCCACCAATCAGGATCTGGCCTTCTGCACCGATATTCCAGAATTTCATTTTGAATGCCGGAGCAAGTCCGATTGCAATACACAGAAGAACCATCGTATCACGTATTGTCTGCCAGATACGACGTTCCGATCCCATTGCTCCATCCCAGATTGCTTTATATACATCTACCGGATTCATCTTGACAAGTGCGACGATTACAGCACCGCACACGATCAGTGCAAGGATCAGCGCAATAAATCGAATCAGCAGTCTTTCCTGCCATCCGGCTTTGTTTCTTCTTTTACTTACCTGTAAGAAAGGTTCTTTATTCATTGACAACCCCTCCTTTTTCATGTTTCGTCATGAGAAGACCGATTCCTTCTTTGGTTGCAGTTCTGCCATCAACCACTCCGCTGATTTTTCCTCCACACAGTACCGCAATGCGGTCACAGAGTTCAAGTACTACATCAAGATCTTCAATTACGCAGACAACTGCTACGCCTTTTTTCTTCTGCTCATTCAGAAGCTGATAAATAACATGAGAGGTATTGATATCCACACCTCGAGTCGGGAATGCTACAAGAAGAACTTTTGGATTCTGTGCGATTTCTCTTCCTACCAGAACTTTCTGCACATTACCACCTGACATCTGGCGAACCGGTGCAGAAATACTTGGTGTCATAACTTCCAGCTGATCTTTGATCTTCTCTGCAAGTGCTCTAGGTCCCTTACGATCCAGGAAAGGTCCCTTTCCATTACGATAGCTTCGGATCATCATATTGTCCGTCATATCCATATCACCGACAAGCCCCATACCAATACGATCCTCTGGAACAAAAGCAAGGCTGATTCCCGCTTCGTTAATGGAAATTGAATCCATTCCGGAAAGTTCCATTTCGCCTCCGTTATCATCCAACAGACGTATGGAACCACTTTCTACATTCTGCAGTCCTGCAATCGCCTCAAGAAGTTCTTTCTGTCCACTTCCTGAAATGCCGGCAATTCCAAGAATCTCCCCTGTATTGACTGTCAGATCCACATCATCCAGTGTCTTGACATTTTCTTTGTCCTTACAGTTGATTCCCTCAATGATCAGACGCGGTTTTACATTTTCAGGTTTCGGACGTTCGATGTTCAGATCTACTTTGGCTCCAACCATCATTTCTGAAAGACTCTGCACATTGGCCTGTGCTGTCTCTACCGTGTCAATATACTGACCCTTTCGAAGAATTGCAACGCGGTCAGACAAAGCAAGAACCTCCTGCAATTTATGGGTAATGATAATGATCGAACATCCATCGTCACGCATGTTTCGAAGAATATCGAACAGCCTGTCGGCTTCCTGTGGTGTCAACACTGCTGTCGGCTCATCCAGGATCAGGATCCTTGCTCCACGATACAGCATCTTCACAATTTCAACTGTCTGTTTTTCAGAAACGGACATTTCGTAGATTTTTTTGGAAAGATCCAGATCAAAACCATATTTATTGACCAGTTTCTGAATATCTTCGGTTATTTTTTTCATATTGAGTCTGGCCTTACCAGGCAGGCCCAATACAATATTTTCTGCTGCCGTAAGTACATCTACCAGTTTGAAATGCTGATGTACCATACCTATTCCTAATTCATAGGAGTCTTTTGGCGAACGGATTTTTACTTCCTTCCCATTTACAAAAATATGACCTTCATCTGGATAATAAATTCCATAGATCATATTCATCAGAGTCGTTTTACCGCTTCCATTCTCACCTAAAATTGCGAGAATCTCTGATTTCCTCAGTGTAAGATTTACATGGTCATTCGCCTGGACTGATCCAAATCGCTTGGAAATATCTCTAAGCTCGAGTGCATAAGTTTCTTCCACTATCGTTCCCTCCTTTTATCTGATATATTGTCATATCTGCAAAAGAAACCTCCGCCCTGAAGACTTCCTTTGCACGTATAACAAGAAAAAAAGCAGAGCTGCTGACCCAGCAGCTCCGCCTGTTTCAGATCTTATTCTGTGATAGATGTGATTCCATCGATAGCTACATCGAATGCCGGTGCAGAACCATATTCTGATTCATGGAAATATCCGTCAGAAACATATTCTGTATCACTGCCATCTTTCTTATAAGTAGTAAGTTCTTTGCCATCTACTGTAAATGTAGAAGTATCGAATACATGAAGGGATCCGTCTGCAAGTGCATCTTCCACTTCTTTTACTTTTTCGTCTGTTCCTTCTGCTACAACTTTCTCATTGAGAGGTGTGATCTTGTCAGCGCCGTCGGAGAAGCCTTTGCACCAGTCAGTATCAATTGCTGTTCCATCAAGCATGCACTGTACTGCATATGTGTAATATACACCCCAGTCCATAGATGCAGAAGTAAGAGCTGTATTCGGTGCAACAGATGTCATATCAATATTGTATCCAACGCAAGGAACGCCTGCTGCTTCACATGCTGTCGGAGCACCTGTTGTATCTGCGTGCTGGCTGATCAGAACACATCCATCAGAAATCAGCGCATCTGCACATTCTTTTTCAAGGTCGAAGCTTGCCCAGCTGTTTGTATATTTTACTTCCATAGTTACAGACGGGCATACACTCTTTGCGCCAAGGTAGAAAGAAGTATATCCGGAAATAACCTCTGCGTACGGGAATGCACCAACATAACCCATCTTGCAGCTATCTTCTGTGATCGTTCCATCTTCGATCATCTGATTCAGTTTAAGGCCAGCTACTACACCGGACACATAACGAGCTTCATAAATGTTTGTGAAGTAGTTGTGCATATTGGAAAGTCCGCTTGATGCTGCCTGAGTTCCGGTTGCATGACAGAACTGTACGTCCGGATATTCTCCTGCGGCTTCAAGGATATAAGTCTCATGTCCGAAGCTGTTTGCAAAGATGATCTGACATCCCTGATCTGCAAGGTCTGCTGCTGCATCGTAGCATCCTTCATCTTCGCCGATCAGAGTTTTTTCGATAACCTGTGAATCGTCAAGGCCAAGTGCTTCCTGCATTTCATCAATACCAGCCATATGAGCTGCTGTGTAACCTTCATTCTCATCACCGATGTAGATTGCACCAATCTTGAGGTCTTCCTTTGCAATACCCTTGCCACTTTCGCTGTCGTCACTTGCGTATACAGGTGCAGTCATAGTAACTGCCATAGCTGCTGCAAGTCCAATTGCCAATGCTTTTTTCATTCTTCTTTCCTCCATTTTCTGTGCTCTTACTCCTGTTGCGGAACAAAAGAGGCACAACTTTCTCAGTTACGCCTCTTTGCAAGTACTTTTACTATACATGGCACTTTTTAAATTGTCAATAAATTTGCAAAAAACGTACTATTTATTTGATAACCTAATTTTTTTTGTATATTAATTAGGAAATAATAATTTTCTTGACTTTTTCACGTTAAAGCGTTATACTTTAGAAAGTTAATTTGATTCGAACATGAATCAGTAAAATCAGGAGGTTTAAAAATATGAAAAAGCAGATTTTAGCAGGCATTCTGTCTGCAACAATGGTAGTTGGCATGGGTGGTGTCAGCGTATTTGCAGCAGATAAAGCAGATGATAAAACATACAACATCGGTATCTGCCAGCTCGTACAGCACGAAGCACTGGACGCTGCAACACAGGGATTCAAAGATGCGATCACAGAAGAACTTGGCGATAAAGTAACTTTCGATGAGCAGAACGCTCAGGGTGATTCCAATACATGTTCTACAATCATCACCGACTTTGTTTCTAAAAACGTTGATCTGATTCTTGCAAACGCTACACCTGCACTTCAGGCAGCATCAGCAGGAACATCTGATATCCCGATTCTTGGTACAGCTGTTACAGAATACGGTGTAGCACTTGATCTGGATGATTTCGATGGAACTGTTGGCGGAAACATCTCCGGTACATCAGACCTTGCTCCGCTTGAAGATCAGGCTGCAATGCTCAACGAACTGTTCCCAGATGCAAAAAATGTTGGTCTTATCTACTGTTCAGCAGAAGCCAATTCCCAGTATCAGGTTGATACAGTAAAAGCAGCTCTTGAGAAATTAGGTTACACATGTACTTACTATGCATTCTCAGACTCCAACGACCTCTCTTCTGTTGCTACAACAGCAGCTACTGAGAGTGATGTGATCTATGTTCCGACTGATAATACTGTTGCATCTAATACAGAGATCATCAACAACATCTGTCTTCCGGAAAAAGTTCCGGTAATCGCAGGTGAAGAAGGTATCTGTGAAGGATGCGGTGTTGCCACACTTTCCATCAACTACTATGACCTCGGTGTTGCTACCGGTAAAATGGCTCTCAAAGTTCTTGTAGATGGTGAAGATATTTCCAAAATGCCAATTGAATATGCTCCACAGTTCACAAAAGAATACAACCCGGAAATCTGTGAAGAACTCGGTATTGAAGTTCCGGATGATTATGTAGCAATCGGTGCAGACGAAGAAGAAGCTTCTGATGATGATGCAGCAAAAGACGAGACATCTGAAGAGGAAACAACCGAAGAGGCTGAATAATTTTCGAAGATAATCAAACATTACAAATTTATACAGGCAGCGGGAAAGGAATTATCCTTTCTCGCTTTCTGTGCTATCAGGAGGAACTGAAAAATGAATATTCTTACTTTAATCAATGCACTTCCAGGCGCTGCTGCGCAGGGTCTGATCTGGGGAATCATGGCAATTGGTGTTTATCTCACCTTCCGTATCCTCGATGTAGCCGACCTTACTGTTGACGGCACCATGTGTACTGGCGGTGCTGTCTGCGTTATGATGCTGATGAGCGGTCACAGTGTGTGGGTTTCTATGCTTGCTGCTACCGGAGCCGGAATGCTTGCCGGTCTCGCTACAGGTATCTTCCACACATTCATGGGAATCCCTGCGATCCTCGCTGGAATCCTGACTCAGCTTGGTCTTTACTCTGCCAACCTTAAGATCATGGGAAAAGCAAACCAGGCAGTAAACGGAAACAAATTTGATCTGCTTGTTTCCCTCCGTAATGTAAAAAATGTTCCATTTTATCAGAATACAATTTTCATCGTTGCAATCTTTATCGTTGTTCTGATTGCAATCCTTTACTGGTTCTTCGGTACAGAACTTGGATGCTCCCTCCGCGCTACCGGATGTAATCCGAATATGTCCCGTGCACAGGGAATCAATACGGATGTATGTAAAGTTCTTGGTCTTATGATCTCCAACGGACTGGTTGCGCTTTCCAGTGCTCTCCTTGCACAGTATCAGGGATTTGCTGATGTCAACATGGGACGTGGTGCTATCGTTATCGGTCTTGCTGCAGTTATCATCGGTGAAGCAATCTTTGGAAAGATCTTCCATAACTTTGCGCTTCGTCTTCTCAGCGTTGCTTTTGGTTCTATCCTCTACTATCTGGTACTCCAGACAGTTATCTGGATGGGTATTGATACAGACCTTCTGAAGATGCTGTCCGCACTTGTAGTTGCAGTCTTCCTTGCTGTTCCATACTGGAAAGCAAAGTATTTTTCTAAACCAGTAAAACGTGGAGGTAACAAATAATGCTAGAACTTAAGAATATATATAAAACCTTTAATCCTGGAACCATTAATGAGAAAGTGGCTCTGAATGGTCTGAACCTTACACTGAACGAGGGAGATTTCGTAACTGTTATCGGTGGTAATGGTGCCGGTAAATCCACGATGCTGAACGCTGTTGCAGGTACCTGGATGGTCGATGAAGGCCAGATCATCATTGACGGAATCGACGTTACCAAATTATCCGAGCACAAAAGAGCAGCTTACCTGGGACGCGTATTCCAGGATCCTATGACAGGAACAGCTGCCACAATGGGAATTGAAGAAAACCTTGCCCTTGCTAAACGTCGCGGCAAAACACGTTTCCTGAAACCAGGAATCACAAAGAAAGAACGCGAAGAATATAAAGAACTTCTGAAGATTCTTGGCCTTGGACTGGAAGATCGCCTTACTTCCAAAGTCGGACTTCTCTCCGGTGGACAGCGCCAAGCACTTACTCTGCTGATGGCAACCCTCCAGAAACCAAAGCTTCTGCTCCTCGATGAGCATACCGCAGCCCTTGACCCGAAAACAGCAGCCAAGGTCCTTGAGATCACTGAGATGATCGTAAACCGCGATCATCTGACAACAATGATGATCACTCATAACATGCAGGACGCTATTACACACGGAAACCGCCTGATCATGATGATGGAAGGAAAGATTATCCTGGATATTCAGGGGGAAGAAAAGAAGAAGCTTACGGTAAGAAATCTGCTGGATCAGTTTGAGAAAGCCAGCGGACAGGAGTTCTCCAATGATTCTGCTCTGCTGAGCTGAGATGGGGATTTCGTAAAAGATATGGTTTTTCTTTTACGCAAACATTAAAGAAGTAATATTACTATTGATATTACTATTAATATTCACGCAACTAATTAAAGATATATGATTTTTCAACGGCTTCATCATCCGGAAGTACTAAGGAATAACCCTCGTGTTAAATACATTCATAAAAATCACAAACTCGCTGACGCTCAAACAGTGTGATTTTTATGAATAACACACTCGGAACATTCCTAAGAACTTCCAGGATTCTTGCAGATGTTGAATTAATCATATATCTTTTTTAGTTGCTGTAATTTGGAAAAAATATACTTTATGTTCACAGTAAGAAAATTGTCTCAAGTCCTTCTATAGTTTCTATAATAACGCCAATCATATTCCACTCATATTTTCTATAATATTCTTAAGTCTATTTTAAATTCCAAATATTTTATCTTTACCTCCTCCCCCATCTCGCTCAGCTGCCTCCTTCCCGGAGGGATCCCGACCACACGCCGCAGAAGGCTATAGCAAGGAGCAGGAAATCGACAGCATGGCTTTGATAGGCATAATCCGGTTATTTTCCCCGCACGATACTATAAATAGCGCTGTCCAGGTCAAGGGGCTTTTATAAAGCTTGCGAAAACGTAAAAACGGGCTGCAGATGGGATGTATGTTTGCGTAAGTACCAGTATGTTAGAATGGCAGGTATAATGTGCATGAATTCCAGAAACCTCTGCAATCGTCCGTAGAAATACTTGAATATAGCCAGTCTGTGTTATGAAGCATAAAGTGCATTGTCTGAGCCGTCAGGCGAGTTATGCACTTTTGATTCATGTTTTTAACAGACGGGGGATATTCTTAGTATTTCTGGGCGATGAAGCCGTTTCAGGGATTCATGCACATTCATCCTGCACACACATCCTTCTCTTACGCATCATTCATCCTATCTGCAAGCCCGTCATATATTTTTTCCCTGCTTTATTTGATCCCCTTCATGGACAAGCTGATTCGCTTCTTCTTCAAATCCACTCCAATCACTCGTACATCTACAACATCCCCAACAGACACTGCCTCCAGTGGATGTTTGATATATCTCTCTGTCATCTCAGAGATATGCACAAGTCCATCCTGATGTACACCGATATCGACAAATGCCCCAAAGTCAATTACATTACGTACGGTTCCTTTAAGGATCATGCCTTCTTTCAGGTCCTTCATATCAAGTACATCTGTTCTCAGTACCGGCTTCGGCATCTCATCACGAGGATCTCGTGCCGGTTTTTCCAGTTCTTTGACAATATCACGAAGTGTCGGTTCACCAACTCCAAGCTCTTCTGCCAGTTTTTTGTAATTCTTAATCTGTCTGGAAATACCACTCAGTTTGCCGGCTGTGATATCTTCTGGTTTGTATCCCAGTTTTTCCAGAACCTTCTGCGCAGCTTCATAGCTTTCCGGATGAACACTTGTCGCATCCAGTGGATTCTTTCCGCCTGTGATACGTGCAAAACCTGCACACTGTTCAAATGCTTTCGGTCCGAGTTTTGCAACTTTGAGAAGCTCACGACGACTTTCAAATCTTCCGTTCTCTTCACGATAAGCCACGATGTTCTTCGCAATCACTTTACTGATACCTGAAATATATTCCAGAAGGGATGCAGATGCTGTATTCAGATCCACCCCAACTTTATTTACACAATCCTCTACGACTCCACTCAGAGCCTCTCCGAGCTTCTTCTGATTCATATCATGCTGATACTGTCCTACACCGATAGACTGTGGAGTGATCTTGACCAGCTCTGCCAGCGGATCCTGCAGACGTCTTGCGATAGAAGCCGCACTTCTCTGTCCGACATCAAAATTCGGGAATTCCTCAGTTGCCAGTTTACTTGCGGAATATACAGAAGCTCCTGCCTCATTTGTGATCACATACTGTACCTTCTCCGGAATTTCTTTCAGAAGTTCTACAATGATCTGCTCAGATTCTCTGGATGCTGTTCCATTGCCCAGAGAGATCAGAGAAACATTATACTTTTTGATCAGCTTCTTAAGTGTTTCTTTTGCAGCGCGGATTTTTGCATCATTTGTCGGCGCTGTCGGATAAATAACAGTTGTATCAAGGACCTTTCCTGTCTCATCTACAACAGCCAGTTTACAGCCTGTACGGAAAGCCGGGTCCCATCCAAGAACTACTTTACCAACGATTGGAGGCTGCATCAGAAGCTGCTCCAGATTCTTTCCAAATACATGGATTGCCCCGTCTTCGGCCTTTTCTGTCAGATCACTTCGGATCTCACGCTCAATCGCAGGTGCGATCAGACGTTTGTAACTGTCTTCCACTACTTCTCGAAGAATCGGTTTTGTAATTGGATTTTCTTTTGTAATGACCTGCTTCTGAAGCCATCCCATTGCTTCCTCTTCCGGCGCATTGACTTTAACCGTAAGGATTTTCTCTTTCTCACCACGATTCAGAGCAAGCACGCGATGTCCCGCAAGCTTTTTGATTGGCTCTTCAAATTCATAATACATTTCATAAACAGAAGCTTCTTCCGGTTTCTTCGCCGCAGAAGCGACAGAACCCTTGTCCATAGTCAGTTTACGAAGATAAATACGGTAATCTGCCTCATCAGAAATGCGCTCCGCAATAATATCTTTGGCTCCATTGATCGCATCTGCTACTGTTTCCACACCTTTTTCTTCTGATACAAAATCCTGTGCTTCTTCTTCAATCGGCTTGTCTGTCATTTGAAGCATAATGATATTTGCCAGCGGTTCCAGTCCTTTTTCCTTCGCAATGATTGCACGGGTACGACGTTTCGGTCGGAATGGACGATAAAGATCCTCTACTACGACCAGTGTCTGTGCATCAAGGATCTGTTTCTTCAACTCTGCCGTCAGTTTTCCCTGCTCTTCAATACTTCCAAGTACCTGATTCTTTTTTTCTTCCAGATTACGAAGATAGGTCAGTCTTTCATGAAGAGTACGAAGCTGTTCATCATTTAAAGAACCAGTTGCTTCTTTACGGTATCGGGAAATAAACGGGATAGTACAGCCTTCGTCAATCAATTTGACTGCAGCTTCTACCTGCCATTTTTCCACATTAAGTTCTTTGGTTATCACCTGAATAATATCCATTATAGTCTCCTTTTTCATGCATGATAATCATTGTATCATTGTATCTTTTATATTTTGTTTTCTGTTCTATGCTTCTGAATTATAATCATCACCGGTTCGGTCAGATATCTCCTGGATTCCCGTATGCTGCCGGTCAGTTCTCTGCTGATCGAGTTCTCCTGTTACATACATATAAAATGCGGTTTCTGTAAACTGCATATACGGCATCAGCCACAGCAGCCCAATATAAAGAGTAAACAGTGACAAAAACAGCAGTGGGACAAAACTAAGCTCCAACATCAGATACTGCCAGATGTGCCCCTTCATGGCATGTGTACTTGCTTTCAGTGCCTCTATACCGCCCATTTCCGGATCATCAGCCAGAAAATAGAATGCCAGTGCAAATGGCACTGTAAAGATTACACTCAGTACCATTGCAAGAAGCCACGCCCCCAACAGAAGCTGATACCAGTGAATCATGCTTTCCACAGTCTCTCCCGGATTTACCATATAAGTCACATAATAGAATGGAATCTGCACCACTGTGTCGATCAACGCCACGACCAGTCCGGCAACCAGCACTCTGTCCGGCTGGTTATGAAACATGTACAGCAGATCACTCAGGCTGTAATCCCTGCCTCTGCAGATATTCAGCTGCATATAACTGTATCCGGTACTGAAGATCATTCCTATCAGAGATACAATAAACACAAAAATTTCGCTTAATACCAATGCAAATACGGAATCTCCCGGAAACAGCTGTACAGCAAAAATATTTCCGATAAAATTAACAGCTACAACGGCCAGCATTGCAGCAATTGCAATCCCCCAGTTTCCTTTCAGATTACTCTTTGCATAGGATTTCCAGTACTTTCTCTGTCCAGTCATTTTTCTCCTATCTGCCTTTTTTCAGGCATCAGACAAAAATTCCACCTTCGCAAAACCGAAGATGGAATTTACATATTTTGAATTTTACTGTTCCTTACTTCTGCAATGATCCCGACATCCTGTATCAGTCTGCAAGATTAAATGCATCATGTACTGCATTCATGGCTCTCACACCATCTTTTTCATTGATCAGAACAGTTACTCGAATCTCAGAAGTTGAGATCATATTAATGTTTACACCCTCATTATAAAGGCTTTCAAACATTTTTGCAGCAACACCAGGGTTGCTCATCATTCCTGCACCAACAATAGAAAGTTTTGCAATATTTCTCTCTGAATGCAGTTCCTGATAGCCAAGTCTGGCTTTATTTTCTTCAAGAGCCGCAATTGCATCATCCAGATCTTTGCCATCTACCGTAAAGGAAATATCCTTTGTACCTGCACGTCCGATAGACTGCAGAATAACATCAACATTAATATGTTTTTTAGCAAGAACATCAAATAATTTAAACGCCATACCCGGTACATCTTTCAGACCGATAACGGCAATCCTTACTGCCTCTGTATCAAGTGCAACACCGCTGATCAGCATTCTTTCCACTGTAACTTCCTCCTTTACGACAGTTCCCTCACTGTTATTCAGACTGGAACGTACCACAAGCGGTACTCCATATTTCTTCGCCATCTCTACAGAACGGTTATGAAGTACTCCTGCCCCAAGCGTTGCAAGATCCAGCATCTCATCATACGTAATTTCTTTCAGCTTACGTGCTTTCGGAACCTTACGTGGATCTGCTGTATAAACTCCATCTACATCTGTATAGATTTCACAGGCATCTGCATGAAGAGCTGCTGCAAGAGCAACTGCAGTCGTGTCAGAACCGCCTCTTCCCAGAGTTGTATAATCATCGTATTTATTGACTCCCTGGAATCCTGTAACAACGACGATCTTATGATTTTCCAGTTCTCTGCGGATACGTTCTGTATCAATTCTTTTGAGACGGGCATTTCCATGCACACTTGTCGTATGCATAGCTACCTGAAATGCATTCAGTGATACCGCCGGAACTCCCAGTTTGTCAAATGCCATTGCCATCAGAGATACAGACATCTGTTCTCCAATCGTAAAGAGCATATCCATTTCTCTTTTTGGTGGTTTTTCATTAATATCTTCTGCCATGGAGATCAGTTCATCCGTATATTTTCCCATTGCAGAAAGAACGACTACCACATCATTTCCTTTTTTATATTCTTCAACACATCTGTTGGCAACATTGTAGATACGTTCTTTGTTTGCTACAGATGTACCTCCGAATTTCTTTACTATTAACATAGTTTCCTCCCGGAATACGATTTTATCAATCCTTTACACGGATCATTGCGATCACTTCACCATTCAGTTTACTGATCTTTTCTTTATATTCTTTCTGTTTCATGCACTCTGTAATGAATCCGAATTCATCTGGAAGAGAAGCAACTTTTACAATCTGAAGTTTTCCAAAAGCGGCTTCTGCCTGTGCTTCCGTCACACCTTTGACTCTTACGAAAAATCTTCCCTCTGTCTCCTCCATCGGAGTCAGTTTCATCGGCTCATTTGACCAGTTTGTTGCAATATTTTCATGAAGATTCTTCGCTTCATCAACAACATCTGCAACTACTGCACTTGCTGTTGGAAGCTTTCCTGCTCCACTTCCGTAAAACATGGCATCTCCAAGCATGTTTCCATGTACAAAAACTGCATTGAATACATCATTGACACTATACAGCGGACTCTTCTGGCCAACCAGGAACGGTGCAACCAGTGCGGTGAATGTGTCCGCGCCCAGTTTTCGGCTGGTTCCGAGAAGTTTAATGGTCATGCCAAGTTCTTCTGCATATACCATATCTTCTGGTGTGATCTTTGTGATTCCTTCTGTATAAACATCTTCATAATTCAAAAACTTTCCATAAGCCAGAGAGGACAGGATTGCGATTTTACGGCATGCATCATAACCTTCTACGTCTGCGGTCGGATCAGCCTCTGCATATCCCTTCTGCTGTGCTTCTTTAAGAACCACATCAAAATCAGAACCTTCTGTTGCCATCTTGTACATCATGTAGTTGGTAGTTCCATTTAAGATTCCTGTGATCTCATCGACTTCATCTGCTGTCAGAGATCCGTTAAGTGCTCGAATGATCGGAATTCCACCACCGCAGCTTGCCTCAAACAGGAAGTTGATGTTCTTTTCTTTTGCAATCTCCATCAGCTCCGGGCCATGCTTTGCAACCAGTGCTTTATTGGAAGTGCAGACACTCTTACCTGATTCCAGCGCTCTCTTTACAAAGGTATATGCCGGTTCAATACCGCCCATAACTTCTACTACAATGTCTACTTCCGGATCGTTGGCAATGATCTCATAATCATGTACCAGAACTTCCTGTACCGGATCTCCCGGAAAATCTCTGAGGTCAAGAACATATTTGATATTGATCTCCTGACCTGCCCGCTTATTAATGCTTTCGTGGTTTGTGTTGATAACCTCCACGACACCACTTCCAACTGTACCGTATCCTAATACCGCAATATTAACCATATCTTCCTCCTGTGTAAAAAAATTTCTATTCTCTTCCAAGGATCTTCAGATAATGAATTCCTTCCCGACTTTCGATTTCTTCAACCATGGCCTCTGCATCTCCCTCTCCCGGAAGAATATCTACACTGAGTGTGAGAGTTGCGATTCCATTGATTGGAATACTCTGATGAATCGTAAGAATATTTCCATGAAAATGTGCAATGGTCTGAAGTACTACAGATAAAAGTCCTGGTTCATCATCCATCTGAATAATGAAGGTAATGGTCTTTCCTCTTGCCTCTTCGTGAAAAGGAAAAATATCATCCTTATATTTATAAAAGGAGCTTCGACTGATTCCGGTCTGTTCTGCTGCATCCTGCACAGTCTGTGCCCTGCCTGAATCAAGCAGGCGCTTTGCCTGTACCACCTTCAACAATACTTCCGGAACTGCCCGCTCCCTGACTACAAAATACTTTTTCTTCTCTGTTATTTTTTCCATTCCAATCTTCCTGTTCCTGTTGAGTCCTTAATCCTTTTACAGTGTATATCCGTCACATTATGGATACTACTTGTAACCAAAATAATACATATCCCTCTTCGGGCATGTCCATATATCAAGGACACGTGTTTCCCTACGAGGGATATGTTATCATACCAGCCCACACTCTGCAAGGATTTTTTGTCGCTCCAAACAGGCTGAAAACTGATTTTGTGTTACTGCTCACCTCGTTCGCAGCACACGCCGGGATTACTGCTGCTCTGCTGGTTTATTTGACAGAGCGATCCATTTCAGATATGCATTAATGAATGGATCAATGTCTCCATCCAGGACGGCATCCACATTACCGGTCTCTTCACTGGTTCTGTGGTCTTTTACCATCGTATATGGTTGCATAACATAGGATCTGATCTGGTTTCCCCAGCCGATATCAGTAACTTCACCACGAATACCGGAAAGCTTTGCCTCTGCTTCCTGCTGTTTCAGAAGATACAGCTTCGCTTTCAGCATCTGCATGGCCTTATCTTTATTCATATGCTGAGAACGTTCATTCTGGCACTGTACCACGATTCCTGTAGGGAAATGTGTGATACGGATCGCAGAAGATGTCTTGTTGATATGCTGTCCGCCGGCACCACTGCTTCGATAGGTATCAATACGGATATCATCATCATTGATCTCAACATCCAGATCTTTTTTAATATCCGGCATAACATCGCAGGACACAAATGAGGTCTGACGTTTACCGGCTGCATTAAACGGTGAAATACGTACCAGACGATGTACACCCTTTTCGGATTTCAGATAACCATAAGCATTTTCACCATTTACCTGGAATGTAACAGACTTGACACCTGCTTCATCTCCATCCAGATAATCCAGAACTTCCATTGTAAATCCCTTACGGTCTACCCAGCGGCTGTACATACGATAAAGCATTCCGCACCAGTCGCAGGCTTCTGTTCCACCGGCTCCGGCATTCAGCTTAATGATCGCATTTTCACTGTCATATTCTCCTGATAATAAAGTTTTGACACGAATACTGTCAAAATTCTTCTGGAATTCATCCAGCATTTCCTGAATCTCCGGAATGATTTCCGGATCATTTTCCTCATAGCCCATCTCGATCATGGTCTCCATATCTTCCATCTGGGTTTCCAGACTGTGATAGATTTCCATATCGTCCTTCATGCTCTTGAGTTCTTTCATCTTCTGCTGGGAAACTTCTGCATTATCCCAGAAGTCCGGCGCTTCCATTTCACGCTCTAATTCTTCAACCCTCTGCTCTTTATTAGCGAGGTCAAAGTGAATCCCTCACTTCCACTAATGGTTCTGTGTATGTTGCAAGAATACTCTTGAACTGATCTAATTCAACCACAGCTTCACCTTCTTTCTATATAATAAATATAAATAATCATATACTGTTATACAATACCATAATTTTGCCTATAATTCAATCTTTTCCAGATCTTCCGGCACATACAGATTACCGCTGAAATATTTCTTTCCCTCTTCTGTATATAATTCTTTACGACGTACAATATTTTTATCCTCTGTGTGATAAAGGATTAGATTCTGCACTCCCAGCTGTTCTGCCAGTTCACTGGCATCTTTTGCCGTTGAATGATGTTTTTCATATGGATGAAAAACATCTGCCTGATCATAAAGGCAGAAAGCTTCATGAAGCAGCCATTTGCTGTTCTCGGCATATTTTTTCTCACATTCATTATACGGTTCATCTCCACAGCAGGTAAGCTTCCCACCGTTTCCCATATCCATACAGAACCCGTACTGTTTTGCTTTTGTAGACTGAATGTCAAAAAAGGTGACCTTATGCCCCATCAGTTCTCTTTCTTCGCCATCGTTTACGACAACCAGATGCAGGCGGTCTCCGATAAAACAGGTCTGTTTTGCCGGGTAAAGCATCTCTGCCATTTCTTTGAGAATTCGGATGACTTCCTCGTGTCCATAGATAGTTGCTTCTCCATCATATTGTCCCTGTTTCATATTCTGACAGATCATACGGATCATCCAGACAACCCCCATGATATGGTCTACATGTTTATGTGTCACAAAGATCTCGCGCATATCTTTCCAATCAAAACCTGCCTGTTTCAGCTGACGAAGCAGTGTATTTCCACCACCACCATCGACAAGAAGATGTTTATCCCCATCCTCCAGAACAAAACATGTGTTATAGCACTCCGTAACCATTGCATTTCCTGTTCCAAGCATTGTTATATTCATCGGAAAGTTCCTCCCTCGTAAGTCTTGATAATATCAATTTATCTTACCATAAGTCAGAAAGAAAGGGAACAGTCGTCCTACACTGTTCCCTTAAAATATATCTCGTAATTATGTTTTATATTTTTTATGAGAAAAAGCTTTCCGCCACACTCATATCCGCCACATATCCGACTGTACCAGTCATATAGATCGTATCATCATCTTTAATATCAATCTGAATCATACCGCCCGGCTGATTTACATTGACTCTGTTTTCAACAAGTCCAAGTCTGTATGCTGCCACAGCTACCGCACAGCTTCCTGTTCCGGAGGCTTTTGTATATCCCGAACCTCTCTCCCAGATTTCAATGTCCAGGTTGCCTGTATCGATCTTGCGGCAGATCTGAAGATTCATTTTTTCCGGAAATTCATCAGCATTTTCGACATATGGTCCGAGCTCTTTTGCAAGCTCTGGTGTCACCTGATCCATAAAAATAATGCAGTGCGGATTACCAACGGTCAGACAGGTAGCTTTGTACTCTTTATTATGAAAAGTAAAGGACTCATTGATTACTTCACGAACTTCTCCAGTTACCGGAATTTCCCTGGAGATAAAAGAGGCTTTGCCCATTTTTACACGAAATTCAGTAGCACGATTGTTCAGGCATTCCACCTCGATCGGTCCAGAAAGTGTCTGAATACTGAATTTCTGCTCTTTTACATATTCATGATCCATCAGATACTTTGCAAAAATACGGACACCGTTTCCACTGATGGCAGCTTCACTTCCATCTGAGTTAAAAATACGAACCCCCATCTTTCCATCAATTTCAATCGGTCCATAGAGAATACCGTCTGCGCCAAGTCCAAAGCCTCGCTGGCACAGCAGTGCGATTTTCTTGCCCTGAAGTTGTACACGGTTTTTGTTTGGATCCAGCACCAGATAATCATTTCCAAGTCCCTGATATTTTATCATTGTAATACAGTTATCCATAACCATATCCTCTCTTTCCGAATTAAGTAATCGTATTTACATACGTCTTTTGTTCCAGTATATAGTTTTCTTTTTGCTATGTATATAGAATAAAATGCGTGCCATATTGCAAAAAATGCTATAATATAATAAAATGATTATACAAAATCCTAATATATAGCAAACATTCGTTTTCTGAGGAGGTATCTCATGGATTATTCACAGTATAATCTCGAGAAAACCGGATATCTGAAAGAAGATTTTCGACTGTTCCATATCAATGACCAGACAAAGAAAGATTTTTCTTATCATTATCATGATTTTCATAAAATCATTGTTTTTATTTCCGGGAAGGTAACCTATCATATAGAAGGAAAAGCGTATCATCTGAAACCACGGGATATTCTGCTTGTCAGCCAGGGTGCGATCCACAAACCAGAGATTGATCCATCGGTTCCGTATGAGCGCTATATTTTCTGGATTCGTGATGATCTTTCCTGCCAGGAATTGAATACCTGCTTTCAAAAAGCAAACGATCGCAGTTTCAACCTTGTAAGAGCCGATTCTGCCCTGCAGGAACGTCTGAAAGATCTGCTTCCAGAAATAGAGCAGACCTTACAGAATAAACGTTTTGGAGATCCCGTACTGAGAGATGCGCTGTTTACTCAATTCATGATATATATCAACCGAATTTTTCTTCGTACGAGCAGTTCCCCGGACAAAAAAACATATTCCTCTGACACACAGGTAGAACAGCTCCTGAAATATATCAATCGCAATCTGTCAGAAAATCTCTCAATTGATCAGCTTGCCAATCGATTTTTTTTCAGCAAATATCATATGATGCGAAAATTCAAAAATGAGACCGGTTATACTATCCACAACTATATTACCAGTAAACGGCTCCTCATGGCGCGCTCTCTCATCAGTCAGGGAATGCCCATTATGAAAGCAGCACAGGCAAGTGGATTTCATGATTATACAACATTTGTCCGGGCATATAAAAAACAGTTCGGTAAAGCACCTTCCTGTGAATAGCTGTCAATATCACTAGAAAAATATACCAAAATCCCGATTTTTATTGCGTCCTTTTTATCAATATGATACAATTATAAGGTCGGGTGATGGCGACGAAGGCATTGCGTTTATTTGCAATGCCATTTTTTATACCTAAACCTGAAAAGGGAGAGAAAGAGAGGAAATCCTAATGAAAGAAAAGAAAAAAATGTCACTGGCCATGCAAATTTTTATCGCACTGGTCCTGGCGATCATTGCCGGTCTGCTGATGCAGAACTATACTGATTTTGCCGAGTCTTATATCAAACCTTTTGGAACAATTTTCCTGAATCTAATCAAGTTTATTGTCGTTCCGATCGTCCTGTTTTCCATCATGTGTGGTATTATTTCAATGAGTGATATCAAAAAAGTCGGGTCTATCGGTCTGAAAACGGTTGTTTTTTATCTGTGCACAACAGCTTTTGCTGTAACGATCGGTCTGGTCGGCGGAAACCTGTTCAGAGGACTGTTTCCTGTAGTTGCAACAACAGACTTGTCTTATGAAGCTGCAGAAGCAACTTCTTTTATGGACACACTGGTAAATATTTTCCCGTCCAACTTCATTTCACCAATGGCAGAAGCCAATATGCTTCAGGTCATCGTAATGGCCCTGATCCTTGGTTTCGCGATCATTCTAGTTGGAGAGAAAAATGTCCGTGTTGTAAACGCATTTAATGACCTGAATGAGATTTTCATGAAATGTATGGAAATGATCCTGAAACTGTCACCGATCGGTGTATTCTGCCTGCTGTGCCCGGTTATCGCAGCCAATGGTCCGGCAATCATCGGTTCTCTGGCAATGGTCCTTCTGGCAGCATATATCTGCTACGTTGTGCATGCTGTTGTTGTATATTCTCTGACAGTCAGAACGCTGGGTGGATTAAGTCCTTTGAAATTCTTTAAAGGCATGCTTCCGGCAATCATGTTTGCTTTCTCCAGTGCTTCTTCTGTAGGAACTCTTCCGATCAACCTGGAATGTACCGAAAAACTTGGTGCCAAACGCGAAATCGCATCTTTCGTACTTCCGCTTGGAGCTACGATCAACATGGACGGTACAGCAATCTATCAGGGTGTCTGTGCTATCTTTATCGCATCCTGTTACGGAATCCATCTGACACTTTCTCAGATGCTGACGATCGTACTTACTGCAACACTTGCTTCCATCGGAACCGCCGGTGTACCTGGAGCAGGTATGGTCATGCTGGCTATGGTTCTTACTTCTGTAGGACTTCCGGTAGATGGTATCGCACTTGTTGCCGGTGTTGACCGTATCTTTGATATGGGACGTACCACTGTAAACATCACTGGTGATGCTGCCTGCACAATGGTTGTTTCTAACCTGGAAGCTAAGAAAGAAGCCAGAAAGGCAAAGATAAAATAAATTTTTGTTTGACATATTCTTTCCATTTGTTTACTATAATATCAATAAGAGGGAGTAGTTATCATCCTGCATACAGGGTGAAACAATGATCGTCATCACGCCATACGGCCGGTTATTGTTGTAATCAACGAGACTTTTATCAGTCATTTTTTGATGTGATAAAGGTCTCTTTTTTTATTCCATGCCTTTATCACAGGAAAGGAGATCATATGGAATATCTGTTACTGATCATCGGCTTTGTACTATTAATCAAAGGTGCTGATTTTTTTGTGGAGGGAAGTTCTTCGCTTGCCAGGTTTCTCAAGATTCCCAGTGTCATTATAGGTCTTACGATCGTTGCCATGGGAACAAGTGCTCCGGAAGCTTCTGTCAGCATCAACGCTGCACTTACCGGCAACAACGATATTGCTGTCAGCAATATTATCGGTTCCAATATTTTTAACGGACTTGTTGTTGTAGGTATCTGTGCTTTTATAGCTGGTTTCAAAACAAACCGCGATATTCTGAAACGAGATATGCCGGTTAATATTCTGATCACTGCGATTCTCTGTGTTATGATCGCAGACGGCAGACTCAGCAGACTGGAAGGGATCCTGCTTCTTGCCGGAATGATTTTCTACATTGTAAATATGATTCTCTCTGCTTTAAAAACAAGAAGTAGCTATCCGGACGAAAAGAACATGCCTTTGTATAAATCTCTTATCTTTATCGCCGGTGGTCTTGTTTCCGTTATCTTCGGTGGTAATCTTGTAGTAAACAATGCAAGCCAGATTGCAGTATCATTTGGTGTAAGCCAGAACTTTATCGGTCTCACCATTGTTGCGATCGGTACCTCCCTGCCAGAGCTTGTGACTTCAATCGTAGCTACACGAAAAGGAGACAGCGGTCTGGCTCTTGGAAATGCAATCGGATCGAATATTTTCAATATTCTTTTTATCCTGGGTATGTCAGCTACGATCTCACCGCTTCATATCCTGTCTGAATCTGTTATTGACTGTGTAATCCTGCTGGTAAGCGGAATCCTGCTGTTTGTTTTTGCATATACCAAGAAGTCTATGAACCGTACAGAAGGAGCTATCTGTGTACTGAGTTATATCGGATATACGGCATATCTGTTTATCAGATGATACATCTTGAAATTTTGAACAAAGATCTTTTATCATGCCGAATATTTGTATATGAACAGTTCTGTAGAATTGCAATTTCTGACGTAAAATGGCATAATAATGGCATACAGAATTTCCTGTATGCCATTTCATTTACATATTAAGGAGGCTCACATTTATGGAATTTCAGAAAGTAATTGAAACACGAAGAACTGTTCGTAAATACAGTGCGGATGAGCGCGTTACCAGAGAGCAGATGGAGGAATTGCTCCGTGCAGCGCAGGAAGCTCCGTCATGGAAAAACTCTCAGACCGGGCGCTATTATTGTGTTCTGTCAGAAGATATGGTAAATAAGATTCGTATGGAATGTCTTCCGGGCGCAGGAAATTCTGGAAAATCTGAGCATGCTGCTCTGATCGTGACTACTTTTGTGCATGACCGTGCTGGTTTCCAGAAGGATGGAACTGCTGATAATGAGCTGGGCAATGGATGGGGATGTTACGATCTTGGTCTGCAGAATGAGAATCTTGTGCTGAAGGCTGTTGATCTTGGTCTTTCTACTTTGATCATGGGGTTGCGTGAAGCTGATAGGCTTCGTGAGATTCTGAATATCCCGGAGAGTGAAACGATCGTAGCTGTTATTGCAGTCGGTAAAGCTGCTGAGGAGCCAATTCACCCACAGCGTAAACCAATCGAAGAAATCGCGAAATTCTTCTAGATGAATAGCGTGAAATCAACTCCCTGTATGATAACTGGATCATGTAGGGAGTTTTGATATATTTACGCTTCGGTTACATGTGTCGCACCTGCAGACCGCTTATGTCTTCCTATTCTTCCCGCACATCCATTATCTGCCATTCGTGCAAACTCGCTTCGCTCAAACAGTGCACTCGATGGCAGAAATTAGTGCAGTCAGAACAACGGAATCCATGCTGTGTCTGCTGTTACGGCACATGACCAGAAGCTGAATATACAATTCACCCCGGCACGATTCCATTTACATACCAGAGAATTATTTCAAACTCTTTGGCGCGTCGCGCGTTTCCTCCACACGATATAAACAAGAGCACCGCTTCATATATTGAATGAACAGGTTATTTCCGGATGGTTTTAGATTCTGGCAAAATCCACTGCTTACGATGACTCATTCTCGAAGGCACTCCTGAGAGAATGTCTAGTCATAGTTGCAGTTAGTTCGCCAGATCGTTATCCGGTTACCTGTGAATCAATATATGAATCGGTGCTCTGCCTTATATCTTATCTATATTATGCTTTCATCAATTTACGTCCACAGCACTGTTTGTACTTCTTGCCGCTTCCGCACGGACACGGATCGTTCGGATAAACCTTGTCCTCTTTTCTCTGAACCGGTTTCTTAACAGATGTGTCATCTTTGTTTGTTCCGGTAACTTTCGCTACCTGCTCACGTTCAATCTTCTGTTCAACATGGACATGATACAGCATACGTACCGTATCTTCCTGAATAGAACTGATCATATTGTTGAACATCTCAAAAGCACTCATCTTGTATTCTACTACCGGGTCTCTCTGGCCGTATCCTACAAGTCCAATACCCTGACGAAGGATCTCCATATCATCGATATGATCCATCCACTTGCTGTCGATGGATTTCAGAAGAACTACTCGTTCAAGTTCACGCAGCTGCTCTGCTTCAGGGAACTCAGATTCCTTCGTTTCGTAAAGCTTCACGGCTTCCTCTTTGATCAGATGTTTGATCTCATCTTTTCTCTTGCCTTTTACTTTCTCTGTAGTAAGCGGCTCGATCGGAATAATCGGAAGGAGTGTTGTATTAAACTCATTCAGATCCCAGTCAACCGCATCTACATCATCAGAGAAACACATGTCCACTGTACTGTCTACAATATCTGTGATCATCTTGTAGATCGTATCTCGCATGTTCTCACCATCCAGAACCTGACGACGCTCTTTGTATATAATCTCACGCTGTTCATTGTTAACCTGGTCATAATCCAGAAGATTTTTACGGATACCGAAGTTATTGAACTCGATTTTCTCCTGTGCTTTCTGAATTGCATTGGAAAGCATTTTATGTTCGATCTGCTCGTTCTCAGCAACACCAAGTGAAGTAAAGATCTTCATCAGTCTCTCAGAACCAAACAGACGCATCAGATCATCTTCCAGAGAGATATAGAAACGGGATTCACCCGGATCTCCCTGACGTCCGGAACGTCCACGCAGCTGGTTATCAATACGTCTGGACTCATGACGTTCTGTACCAATGATCTTCAGACCACCGGCTTCTCTTGCCACATCGTCAAGCTTGATATCCGTACCACGACCTGCCATGTTGGTAGCAATTGTAACAGCTCCTGCCTGTCCGGCCTGTGCAACGATCTCAGCCTCCAGTTCATGGAACTTCGCATTCAGTACGTTATGCGCAATACCTTCACGACGGAGCATCTTGCTGAGAAGTTCGGATGTTTCAATGGTAATCGTACCAACCAGAACCGGCTGCTGTTTCGCATGAGCTTCTTTAACAGCCTCAACAACTGCATTGAATTTTTCTTTTTTTGTCATATATACAGCATCTTCGAGGTCTATACGCTGTACTGGTCTGTTGGTAGGGATCTCTACAACGTCCATTCCGTAGATATCACGGAATTCTTTTTCTTCTGTAAGTGCTGTACCGGTCATACCGCCCTTCTTGTCATATTTATTAAAGAAGTTCTGGAATGTAATCGTCGCAAGCGTTTTACTCTCTCTTTTGACCTTAACATGTTCTTTTGCTTCGATTGCCTGATGAAGTCCGTCAGAATAACGACGTCCCGGCATGATACGTCCGGTAAATTCATCGACGATCAGAATCTCGTCATCTTTTACAACATAATCCTGGTCTTTGTGCATCAGATTATGTGCACGAAGTGCCAGTGTGATGTTATGCTGGATTTCCAGGTTCTCCGGATCTGCCAGGTTTTCAATATTGAAGAATTTCTCAACCTTCTTCACACCCTGCTCGGTAAGGTTGACGATCTTATCTTTTTCATTTACTACGAAGTCACCGGTTTCAACAACCTCTTCACCCATGATGGCTGCCATCTTTGTCATCTCATGGCTGGCTTCACCACGTTCCAGCTGCTGTGCAAGGATATCGCATACTTCATAAAGCTTGGTAGACTTACCGCTCTGTCCGGAAATGATAAGAGGTGTACGTGCCTCGTCAATCAGGACGGAGTCGATCTCATCGATGATACAGTAGTGCAGATCTCTCTGTACCAGCTGTTCTTTATAGATA
>OLRE01000455.1_pt1 | contig 49882 bp, 44 predicted proteins | sample 1672461 | NCBI WGS metagenome assembly OLRE01 (sample SAMEA3136688, study PRJEB25190) | human gut metagenome | biome: human gut; feature: human-associated habitat; material: faeces | place: Austria | collected 2013
ATGCATAAGGAGCCTGAACCCAGTTGCCATGGAACACTCCGAATAATGCAGCTGAAAGTATTGCCGCTGCAATGGTTCCTGTCATTTTCTTTGTTCTTCTGTATACAAGACCTCTGAATATAAGTTCCTCTACAATAGGTGCAACGATTCCCGCTGTCAACAACTGTATCAGAAATCCGCCTCCCTCAATTATCTGCTGGGTATCTGTGTAGCTTTCTAACATAAACTTAGGCATTACAAGCTGAAGTAATGCTACAAAATAGTTAGCCCACAACATATTAAATACTCCAAAAGGAATTATAAGTAAATATTTCAAAATATTATTTAACTTATATTTTACAAAGGTACCATTTCTTCTGTCCTTATTATTGTCACGAATATAAATAAATATAAGTATCGGTGCTGTTGCAAGTCCTGCTAACAATGTCATTGACAAAGCCTGACTCATGGTTGCATTCATAATAAAGTCATATAATTGTGCCTGATCAGTAGCTCCATACCTGGAAATACCCAGCACTGCCACCGCAATCATAAATATAAATTCAACTGCAAAGGTTACACCTAAATACAGTAACATAGGATAAATAAGCCCCCATATACGACCTATAGTTACCCTTTCTCTCTTTTTACTATCCATCTGTTCTCCTCTCTATACCTGTGTAATTTAATTAAGCAAAAAGTCTGCTATTTCTTTCGTGGAATCTAAAACCTTAAGTGCTCCTAACTCAAGCATTTCTTTTTTGTTGCCATATCCGTAAGAAACACCTAAAGAATCAATTTTCATTAAATTAGCACCGATTATATCAAATTTAGTATCACCAATCATTATATATTTAGACCTGTCTTTATTTTCTATTTTTTCAAATAAAGCCTCTAACACTGACTGTTTACTTTGTCTCGGTCCTATAAGGTCTGCTCCCATAATTTTATCGAAATAATCATAAATTCCTAAATATCTCAAAACTTCTTCCGCCATAGCCTGTGGCTTAGATGTGGCAATGGCCAGATACTTTCCTGCATTCTTTAATCTTTTAAGCATAATGTCTCCATCCTTGTATAACGAAGTTTCATATATGCCTATAGGTTTATACCTTTCTCTGTAATATTCCACTGCTTTGCGCGCAGTTGCTTCATCCAGATCTGCATACTTCATAAACTGCTCCATCAGTGGTGGGCCGATAAACACTTTCAGTTTTTCAAGATCCGACTCTGGTCTGCCAAGCTTTTCAAGCGCATACTGCACGCATTTTGTGATTCCCTCACCTGACTCTGTCAGCGTTCCATCCAGATCAAATAAGATTGCTTTATACATAATTCCTCCGATTTTTTACAGATAATTTTTCTTTTGTATCAAAAAATTCGTCTAAAAAACATTATAGGTCAGTATAACATTCTTTTTCTCTCCCGTCCACGTAAAATCTGCCGGTATCATAGCTGCAATCTCCAGCAGATTTATCTCATTGACAAGGTCATGTACTCTGACTATTTCTCCCTCTGTATCCCAGTCTTTTTCCTGTCCATTAACACGTACACTTACAATTTCTACCACTGCATTCTTCTTGATTCGAATTTCTGCATATTCTCCCTTTCCCAATTCCTGTCTCAAACATAAGAGTTTCATTTTTCGCAGACATTCTGCAGGCGGCAGACGGTACTCTTCCTTGTACTCTGTTACTGTTTCCACCTCTTCTTTCGGGACTTCTGTAAATACCGGTATTGAAGTTGCTGTTGGCGCAGGAACCGGAGTTGGAGTCACGGTCAGTATCCATGTCGGACTCGTTTCTGCGGGAATCGATACTACCGTACTCTCAGACTTGATGATTCTGTCTTCATCCATGATCGAACTACTTACATTTTCGTTCTCTCCTCTATACCTTTCCGTATATTCTGTTACAGAAGAACGGTTTTTTTCAGTTGTTGTGGAACTTTCCCGTGCATTCCAATTCTGTACAGGCACTTGTTCATACTCCTCATTATATGAGGATACCGTTCCTGAAGTATTTTGTTCTGATTCCTGTCCGTCATTTCGTGCTTCATCTACATAAGTATTACTGTCATTCTGTTCTGGTGTATTGCATACCGGCTCATCCTCCCATTCTTCTCCGGTTCCTTCATATTCACCGGTCCCTGTTGAAACCTCAAACCCACCAAACTCAGCTGCATATGCAGCTGAACAACTTCCATACACTGCCATTATCAGTAAACTAAAAAGCACCTTCCAAAAAAGATTGTTTCGTCCTTCCAAGAATAATTCCTGCCTCCTTCTTCCATTCCTGCCATTCTTCAGCAAATGCATCTGCTATCTGCATTCTTTTTTCTTCTGCCCTGTTTTTCCACTGTCTGTATACTGCTCTGCTTTCCTGATATCTGCCCTGTCTGCACAAAAATAATCCATATTCCAGATAGCCCTTACTATACTCCGGCTCATATGTTAACAATTGCCGATAGTAGATTTCTGCATGATCTGCTTTGTCTGCCAGCTGTCCGTTCCACGCAAGCAGTTCCAGAATTCGGATCTGATCCTGTGTCTTCTGATAAACTTTTTGCAAATTCTGCAGCTCTTTTTCTATGTGAACATGTATTTTCTCTTTCCATATTGCAGAACCAGATTGATATTCCATAGTAAAATACTGTGCGGTCACCGGTGTCAGCATCTGCGACAGCTCTGGCAGTTTTTCTCTGTCTAATCCTGAACCCAGAACAGCCACAAACACCACCAAAGCTACCGCCAGCGGGAAAAGTACAGCTTTCAGCTGCAAATTCAGCGGATGAATTTTACATAATTCATTTCTTGCCTCCGCGGTACCCTGCCAGCGCTTCTCCGGCTCTGTACGGCAACATCTGAAAATAAATTTCCCCAAAGCAGGACATTTCAAAAAATACCGGAATTTCTTTTTGCCACAAAGCACTTCCATTGTTTTTCCAAGTGCATAAAAATCGCTGGCTGCACTTATCTTTCCTTGCAGCTGTTCAGGGGCAGCATATCCTCTTGTTCCCTTTGTTTCTTTATAAGGAGCACTATATGAAAAAACCGCACTTCCAAAATCTACCAGATAAAGGCGTTTCTGATCTGTCATCATTATATTTGCCGGCTTCAGATCCCCATAAAAAACTGCCGGTTTCCTGGAATGAAAATATTCCAGTACCTGCAAGGTCACATCACCTATGCACAGTATCTCCTCTATGGAAAAAACATATCCTTCCTGCATATACTCTTCCAGAGATCTGCCATGTATATATTCCATGATGATGTAACAAAAGTTACCCCTCTCTGTGTAATCAATCATCTTTGGCAGATAGGGATGTTCAAGAAGTCTGAGCAGTCCGGCCTCTCTTCTGCTGCTGGCAGGCAGCTCTTTTACCGCACGAAAAATGCCAAGTTCCAGATCACGTGCCAGATACATGGAACCTTCACCGCCCCTGCCAACCTGTTCAACGATGCAGTAGCGTCCTTTCAGTATGATTCCTGTTAGATCGATATTGATCGCTCCTTTCACTGATTTTTATAAATATCTGTATGGAAAAATGTTGGGAACTCCAACTTATAGAATTTTGAGATGAAATAAGTATAGCATAAAAAGGAATGGAAAATAATAAATTTTTTCTAAAAAAATCTCACCTTCCAGATGGGAGGTGAGACTTTAATTCAATTACATACGATCCGGTGCTGAGAACCCAAGAAGATCGATGCTTGTTTCAAGTATATCTTTTGTAAGACCGAGAAGCTTCAGGAAGGATTCTTTCTGTGCCTGGTTTTCTTCGCTGAGAATCTTAGTCTCATGGTAAAAACTGTTGAATGCATTGGATACTTCATAAATGTATGCACAAATCTTATGCGGTGCTTTTTCTTCGAAAGCATTCTCAATGGTACTTCCGAATTTTGTCAGCTCCAGCATAAGGTTCTTCTGGCTTGCATTGACAGCCGGAAGGATTTCTCCTGCTTCAAGGTTTCCACCTTCTTCTTTATAACGATTGAGAATGGATTTGATACGAACGATCGTATACAGGATATACGGACCTGTATTTCCTTCGAAGGAAGTGAAACGATCAATATCAAATACATAATCTTTGGTTGCCTGATTGGACAGGTCACCATATTTGATTGCAGAAAGTCCTACAATCTCCGCTGTTTCTTTTGCATCCTGATCTTTGACACTTCTGTTCTCGACAATCTTATGGAACATCTCTTCGTCAATATCTGCGATGAGATTTTCCAGACGCATAACACCGCCCTCTCTTGTTTTGAACGGTTTTCCGTCTTTTCCATTCATGGTACCAAATCCAAGGAAAGAAAGTTTCGTCTCCGGTTTTACAAGTCCGGTCTTTCTTGCACAGCGGAATACCTGAATGAAATGAAGTTCCTGACGCTTGTCTACTACATAAAGAATTTCATCCGGATCAAAGAGTTTGACACGCTCTACGATCGTTGCAAGATCTGTTGTGGTATACAGAGAAGCTCCGTCTGATTTCAACAACATACATGGCGGAATTTCTTTGGTATCAGATTCTTCTTTGACATCTACTACCAGTGCTCCCTGATCTTCATATGCAAATCCCTGGTCTTTCATTTTCTGAACCATATCCGGAATATACGGCTGTGCATCAGATTCCTTTTTCCACAGATCAAAGGAAACATTCAGGTTTGCATAGTTTCTCTTGAGGTCTGTAACAGAAACCTGCATGATGTGATTCCAGAGAGCCATATATCCAGGTTTACCCTGCTGAAGCTGATGTGTTGCTTCAAGAGCTTCATTACGGTATTCTTCGTCTTCTTTGGATTTACCACTTGCACATGGATAGATTTCCTCCAGTTCGCTGATGGTAAACGGTGCTTCCTTCGGATATTCTCCTTCGTAAGTATCGTCAAAATAAACCAGTTCCGGCTTGCGGTGTTTCAGTTCTGTAATGATCAGCCCCATCTGCAGTCCCCAGTCTCCAAGATGTACATCACCGATCACTTTGTGTCCAACAAAACGTCCGATACGTTTGATACTCTCCCCAATGATTGCAGAACGAAGATGACCTACATGAAGTGGTTTTGCAACATTCGGTCCGCCGTAGTCGATAATGATCGTCTTCGGTTTCTCAGCTGTTTTTACAGAATATTTCTCATCTGCTGCCATTTTCTTCAGGTAATCAGCAAGAAATTCTTCTTTAACCTGCAGATTGATAAATCCCGGCTTCACAACTTCTGCCATTGCAAAGATCTGACTGTCTTTCAGATGTTCAACTACATCATCTGCGATCATAAATGGTGCTTTCTTATATGCTTTGGCTCCTGCCATGGCTCCATTGCACTGAAATTCACATAAATCCGGTCTGTTGGAAACGGTAACTTTACCGTATTCCGGATTGTATCCGGCTTTTTCAAAAGCAGAAGCAAGTTCTTCTGCCATTAATTCCATAAGTTTTTTCATTTTTCTGACTCCTTATTTTATACAGTTACTTTCTTTGCGCATGCAACAGCAAGTGCTCCATGTCCGATATGGCATGCAACGCTTAAAGAAAGTGGATCCATATGGATATCTATTCCAGGAAATGCTGCCTGAACTTCTTTTTTGAATTCCTCGGCCTCTTCTTTGTTTCCTGCATAGGCCATCTGCAGACACATCTCACCGGATTCTACATATTTCTTAAAACGTGTATCCCAGTCTTCCTGCATTGCTTTCATCATAACTCTCTTTGCCTGCTTCTTACCTCGCACTTTTGCATATGCATCAAGCTTCTCTCCCTGGATCTGAAGAACAGGTTTCAGATTCAGAACTGTTCCGATCGCAGCTGCAGCCGGAGTGATTCTTCCACCTTTTTTCAGATATTTCAAAGTTTCCAGAGTAATATAGATACTTGACTCCATCTTCTCTTCTTCCAGTTTTTCTTTAATCTCTGCCGCATTCTTTCCTGCATCTCTTAATGCTATTGCATCAAGTACTGACTGACGCTGCGTAACTGAGATTCTCTGGTTATTAACAACCTGCACTCTGCCATCGTAATCTCTGGCAAGCATGGTAGCTGTATCACAGGACGCACTCAGTCCACTGGACATCGGAATATGTACAATCTCATCATACTCTTCCAGCAGATTATCCCATAAACCACATACTTCAGCCGGACTCGGCTGTGAAGTAGATATGGATTCATCATTTTTCAGACGTTCATAAAAATCTTCCTGTGAAAGAGTGATTCCTTCCAGATACATCACATCGTTAATATAAAAAGGCATAGGCAGAACAGAGATTCCCAGTTTTCTTCCTTCATCCTGCGTAATACCACTGTTACTGTCTGTTACAATTGCAATTTTTCTCATACTGCATCTCCTCATGTATTTTACTTCATATCTGAATCATTGCATATTGATTATAGTCTAACACATTTTTTTCTCCATCTCAATTAAAATATCAAAAATGCCCCTCATAACAGAAAAAGAGATTGGAGTCTGTCTCTGATCAACAAACTCCAACCTCTGTCATTCACTTCTAAGTGCATCAATCGGATTTAAATCGGCAGCCTTGACTGACGGAAGTAATCCAAAGATCACGCCAATCAATGTGGAAAAAAGAACGGAACCAATGATCGCCGGTATACTGATAGCTGTCGGAGCCCCCGACAGTTCCGATACCACTTTGGAAAGTGCAATTCCAACAATAACTCCGATCACTCCTCCAATACTTGTCAGCATGGAGGCTTCTGTCAGAAACTGAAACAGAATCACTTTCTTTCGTGCACCGATTGCTTTTTTCAGACCAATTTCACTGGTTCGTTCAGTGACGGATACCAACATGATATTCATAACGCCGATACCTCCGACCAACAATGAAATACTTGCAATCCAGATCAGCTGTGTATTGGTGCTCTCACTGAGTTTCTGCAAGTTCTTGACCTGCTGCATTACATCATCCGCTTTATATTTGTACTTGGATGTATTGGTGTTGATTCCCTGATTCATAATATCCGCTGCTGCATTTCCGGCGGAACTCATATTATCCGTTGAATCTGCTCGGATCACGGCATTCTCAGGTTCATCAAACTTAAATGCCATGGGCCAGCATTTATTCGGAATCATGACTGTTCCCATGATCATCTGATAATATTGATTGTACTCATCAATGGTTTTGATATTTGGCTGATAATCATCATTCTGTTCTACCACACCAATAACGGTAAACGGTTCGGATCCAATCTCTATTGTTTTTCCAACAGGATCTTTTCCTGCAAAGAGATTATCTGCCGCATTGCTGTCTACCAGTACAACCTTTCGCATCTCATCATAATCCTTCTGTATAAAACCACGGCCGGATCTTACCATATATCCACAGGTATCCAGATAATTCATATCAATTCCATAAATACTTCCACCCTGAAAACTGGTATTTTCATAATATACGCTGCTGGTATATGTACGGCTGTAAAAGAATGTCGCATTCTCCACATGATCCAGATTCATAACATCTTCTTTCTGCTGATCTGAGAGAAGCGGCGGTTCCGTACCATCGGTCATTCCATACTCCGGATCATAATCACTGTCACCATAATTCAGACTCACAGAAACTGTATTATTTCCCGCACCGATCAGGTCTTCCTTGATCTGTTCACTTGTTCCCTTGATCGTAGACACGATCGCAATGATCGATGCAATACCAATAATGATACCCAGCATAGTCAGAAAAGATCGCATTTTATGAGACCAGATTCCCTGAATGGATATCCTCATATTTTCAAGCATAAAATACCACCTTTCTAATATCCATAGATCTCACTGGAAGAAACTTCCTTGGTCTTTGCACCTTCTTTTACCGTGTCACCATACGGAAAAGCAATCTTATCATCTCTGGTGATTCCACCGGTTATCAGTACACTGTAGCCGCCATTTACATTACCACCTACGGTAAGCACCTGTTTCTTCAGCACTCCGTTGTCATCCTTGTATACATAACTGGCTCCATTTTCTGACCGTACAAATGCCCTGTCCAGAACAATTCCTTTGCTCTGTGTATTATTTGTCAGAGAAATCGTCAGCCAGTCTTCGTCCGATACTTTGACGGTTTTGTCCGGAATCGTTGCAATATATGTATAATAAGATACATTTGGATTTCCATTGCCGGAATAATTATCACCTGAAACCGGATACTCAGATACATCGATCACCTCTGCTTCAAAATCACCATTCTGACTTGAACAGTTCAGTATCGTACCTTCCTTAACCTGATCCAGCATCAGTTCACTGACTGTACCTTTTACGTAGTAACCTTCTTTGCTTTTGATCGTCATAAAAGAATTTCCATCAGATGCGCCAGTCACCGGATCGCCTACTTTTGCAACCGTTCCGTCCAGCTTGCTGTATATTACCTCTTTTTTTACTTTTTTCTCGAGTTTCTCAATATTCAGTTTACTTTCTCTGATGTCCAGTTTCAGGCTGTCAATCTTAGTCTGCTGAATCTTGATCGCCTCATCACGTGAGACAGGTGCCGAACCACCATCATCTCCACCGCCGCCTCCGTCTCCGCCTCCATCAGCCGGTGGCTTCTCATAATGAGATGCCCCGTCCAGCGAAAACTCAACTTCAGAGTTATCGGTTACCATTTTTTCCAGAAGGCCTCCATCTACAAGATAATAGCCTGTGCAGGATTCTTTACGGTCCAGCAGATTTGTTATCGTATCATTTTGATGAAACTCCAGCTGATACCAGTATCCTTCTCTGCCTGGTTCCTTCGTACCATCAGCCTGAAAAGCAGCCATTTTATTCAAAAAGGATCCCTTCGCAACTACATAGCCTTTCGCAGAACTGCAGAGGAATACATATGGATCCTCCTCTGTACCTGTTCCGGTATAGGGTTCTGTATTTTCATCCAGAACCTGATAAAACATCGGACTTCCATCCGTCAGATCATCTGTTCCAGTATCCGGTTCTGTGTCAACGATCTCGATTTCGTCTGTGAAATCTCCATCGGCATTATCATCCGGTATATTCGTTGGCTCCGGACTGATCGTTACTGTGGCATCATTTCCTGTCGTATCCGGCTCTTCAAACTCAACCTTCACATCTGTATTACTGTTGTCTGATGAATCTGCATTTCCATCTGAACTGTTCTCAGAGCCGCTCTCTGTTCCCTGTGTTTGTGCAGCTGCACTTTCGGAATCCTCAACAGCAGTCTCTTCTGTATTTGCAGATTCTATATCTGTCTTCTCCACAGCAGCCGCCAGAACCGGCTGGATAATTGCAGCCAGATAATTGCCCTTCACACTTCCACCCGTCGAAGCAGTTTCATTACTGTCATCCATCGCACTGCTTGTATCTGTATCATCCGATGTGCTGCCGGAAGTATCCAGTGTCTCCCCATCACTTTCTTCTATCTTACCGCCGTTTTTCAGGCTGCTCAGCCTGTTAATCGCTTTATTCAGATCCTGTTCCTGCTGTTTTTGTTTCAGCTTGGCTATATTCAGTTCCATCTGAACAAGTGTCATATCAAAAGACATCAACTGATCCCCTTTTTTAACGGAATCCCCCTTTGATACATAGACCTCCTTAATGATCATATCTTTGTCTATGTTAACACTCTGCGTCGCACTGGTAACAATATTTCCATCAAGATTTGTATCATCCATGTAATACTGACCGGCCAGACTGTCAACGCTTACAACAGACACCGTTTTCTGATGAGACTTTTTATAATAGACCGCTCCGCCGGCAGATCCTCCTGCGACCAGAGCTGCGATCAGGATACCTATGATGATTTTTTTCTTCATGAACTACTTCACCTCTTTTTCCTTCAGCTCTCCATCGCGAATCATCACAACCCGCTTTGCATGTGCAGCAATGTCCGGATCATGAGTGATCATAAGGACTGTAACCCCCTCATCATTCAGCTTCTGGAAAAGCTCCATGACCTGAGCACCTGATTTACTGTCAAGTGCTCCTGTTGGTTCATCTGCCAGAAGGAGTTTGGGGTTATTTACGATTGCCCTGGCAATCGCAACTCGCTGCATCTGTCCACCGGAAAGCTGGTTCGGCTGAAAGTCTACACGATCAGCAAGTCCTACTCTTTCCAGTGCCTTCATTGCCCGCTCCCGTCTTTCTTTCTTCGGGACTTTGGCATAATTCAATGGAAGTTCTACGTTAGCAAGCGCAGACTGTCTTGGAAGAAGGTGGAAACTCTGAAATACAAATCCGATCTTATTAAGTCGGATATCTGACATATCATTTTCTGAACAGTTGAGAATGTCCTGTCCATCCAGAAAAAATTTCCCTTCTGTCGGCTTATCCAGGCATCCTATAATATTCATGAGTGTTGTTTTTCCTGATCCGGATGGTCCCATGATTGCCACATATTCTCCCTCTTCCATGGAAAAATTAACGTCCTTCAGAACCGGCACACTCATCTTTCCCTGCTGATAGTTCTTAAAGATTCCCTTTAATTCCAAAATCATTGTGCTTCCTCCGTATCCTCCTCTACCGGCATAAGATTATCATCCAGTATCTCACCTGAATCGGAACTTCCGTCTGTCATATCCATTGATTCATCCGATGAACTGTCATCCACAATGCTGTCATCAACTGCTTCCGGATCATCAACAACGGTTCCGTCATCGCTCATTTCATATTCACTGACACCCTCTGTATCAGCCGTATCCGGAAGAGGGTCTTCACTGAAGCTGCTATCATCCAGCGGCTGCATATCTATGTTGCCTGTATCCATTGCATCTTCTATATTGGTCGTCGTAGACATTCCCTCCTCAAGTATATCAGACGGATATGCTATACAGTCATCCTTGGAAAGACCATCTGCAATCTCATATTCTCCAAGTTCTTCATCATGCTGTCCCAGAATCACACTACGTTTCTCCAGTTTGCCCTTCTTATCTGCTGCCCACACATACGGACTGTTTGTATCTGCATCAACAATATAAACCTCACTTAACCAGATTCCTGTCTTTTGACTTTCCTGTCCTTCATCCATCTCAATATAAACATGCTGGCCAAGCATCAGCCCGTCTGATGAATCGAGATTTACATAAAACGGATAAGTACTGGTACTCGTCTGAGAATCACTGCTGTCCGTCATTCCGTAAAAAGAATTGTTATTATTGCCGGAAGATGCACTGTCCTTATCAACCGTTCCCATGGTCCCCTTCCAGGTCTGACTGTCATCCACACGAGATCGAATGATTACCGGTTCGCCCTCAACAATGCTGTTTACATTTAATTCATTGACTGTACCTTTTATACGGTAAGCACCTGTACTCAGGATTGTAATAAATGCATTGCTGCCCCCGCTGCTGCTATCATCAGACTGAGAAAAATCTCCTGAATCTGTATCATCCACGCTGCTGTTATCCTCTGTTGTCAGCTTCGATGTATCGATTTTCTGGATAACACCATCAATTGAACTCCGGACTTCTGTATTGCCGGTCGCACTTTGGAGTTTGTCAATCTCAGCCTGCTTGCTTTTCTGACTGTATTCATTTTTCTTGAGATTCATTTTGTTTGTCTCAATCTCAATCGTATAAGAAAGCTGATTATCCTGACTTGCTTTTTTCTTTTCTTTTTCAAGCGTGGCAATCCGCTCGTTCAGACTGCTTGCCTCATTTTTCAGGCGGTCAAGGTCAAGCTGTGCTTCTTCCAGGCTCTCCTGAATGCTGCTCAGATCATATTCAAACAAAAGCTGCCCTTTCTTGACTTGATCACCGGTCTTAACCTGGACTTCTTTTACTGTCCGTCCACTCTCCAGTTCTACAGAAACAGTCTCCTGAGGCTCAACTACTCCTGCATAGCGGTTGGAAACTCCTGATGTCTGTCCGGTAAGGTCGCTTATTTTGGTTACATATACAGAATCTCCACTTGTCTCCTGCTGACCAAATACGCCCATTTTCCAACATACTCCTGCAGCAGCGCCGCCACCAATTATCAATATCCCGAGAAGGATTAAAATACGTTTTTTCATAAATCTGTGTTTCCTCCTATCAGTCCAGACATTACTGACTTAATGATACACTATTCATGTGTTTACTTTGTAAAAATCACTTTTTAACTTATATATCATATCAGATTACATCTGAAAATGAAAGAGCTGTACAAAATCATCCCGGTTTTCACAATATTTTCATAAATGTCTTCCAAAACAGCATAAAATTACCATTTTTTGACTTTTCCATGCTTATCTGATAAAATATAAAGGATTATTTTTGAAAGGAAAGATACCTATGAAGATCGCAAAAGGTCTGATGCCATTTCTGCTGATTATCCTGGCTGTCATATGTTTGACCGGCTGTTCCCACGTGGATAAGACAGATGTACAGGCAGTTATCACAAATGAACTGGATCTACTGAAAAATCTGGACTCTGATACGACCCAGAAATATGTATCCTACAAAGAACTTTTTCCCGACGCTACCAAAGAGATCAAACTCTCAAATGAAGTAAAAGAAGTCTTTTCTCTCTTCTTCCAGAATTTTGATTACGAAATTCTGAGTGTAAACGTCGACAACGATAAAAAAGAAGCCACAGCTTCCCTGCGCTTATCCACAATAGATGCAGCCTCTCTTGCCAAAGATTACGGCGAAGCTTCTCTGAAAAATGCAATTCTCAAAGCGGCTGACAGCGAAGAACAGGCTACAGAAAAAAACACAGATTCCATGGAAGAACGTTATCTCCTGCTGGATCAACTCCTCAGCAATAACAATTATGCTACCGTAGAACGAGAATGTACTGTGGAACTTTGTAATAAGGGAAGTAATGATGACAAAGACGAATGGGAGATCATACGTTCACACTCCCTGGAGAATAATCTTGTCGGCGGTCTGATGACTTATCTGTCTGATAACAACCTCCTCTCACCTGAGGAAACCCTGACCGTCTATCTGAATACCCTTAAAACAATGAATACAGAACAAATGGGCAATTATCTTGGAATCGAAAGCCTGTTCAATACTTCCGATACAGACAAGAATTCTATTGCTACCGCACTGGTGGAGCTTTTTCACTCTACTTTTGATTTCAATATTTCCAGCTGTGACGAAGAAAGCTACAATGCTGTCATTCAGACTAAGATCACTACCTTTGACAGCAATGCGATCCTTACTGCCTATCAGAATGAACTGGATACTTATCTGAGTTCTGCCGATGCTGTAATTGATGGTTCTGTCAAACGTTATGAAAAATCCATGCAGCTGCTTCTGTCAAAAATCAAATCAAATACAGCGACTGTACAGACTGCTGCTGTTTTCCATCTTACCAATGATGGTGTTTCCTGGAAACTCCAGGACAGCAATGCTGCAATCGGAAATGCCATTTTCGGAACGCTCAGCAGTACTCCGGTATCCGAAGAAGCAAACGATACCGCTGATTCCTCTGAACAAAACTAATTTTTATACTTCAAAACGGCCGTCCCACATCCGGGACAGCCGTTTTCTTTTATATCTGCAGCCTATTTGCTGCTCTTATTCTTCTGTTGTTTCTTCTTTAGCTGTTTCAAGCCCAAGTTCCTCAAGCTGCTGTTCGCTTACCACACTCGGTGATTCTGTCATCAGACAGGAGGCATCTTTTACTTTCGGGAATGCAATGACATCACGAATACTGTCAACTTTTGCCATCAGCATAACCAGACGGTCAAGTCCATATGCCAGTCCAGCGTGAGGCGGAACTCCATATTTGAATGCATTCAGAAGGAAACCAAACTGTTTGTAAGCTGCATCCTTCGTAAATCCAAGCATCTCAAACATTTTTTCCTGAATATCATTCTGATGGATTCGAACACTACCTCCACCGATCTCATTACCATTCAATACGATATCATAAGCTTTTGCACGGATTTTTCCAAGATCTCCACTCTCGATCAGTGGGATATCCTCTTCCATCAACATCGTAAATGGATGATGCATTGCTGTATAGCGGTTTTCTTCTTCACTCCACTCAAGAAGCGGGAACTCTGTTACCCATACGAAGCGATATTCGTTTTTGTCAAGAAGATCCATCTGTTTTGCAAGTTCTACACGAAGAGCACCAAGAACATCATATACGACTTTGTTCTTGTCTGCTGCAAAGAGAAGCAGATCTCCCGGTTTACCTTCCATCGCCCGAACCAGAGCATCCATCTCTTCCTCTGTCATGAATTTAGCAAAGGAAGATTTGCGTGTACCATCTTCTGCAATAGCGATGTAAGCAAGACCTTTTGCACCATAAGTCTTGGCGAAATCAACAAGCTTGTCAATCTTCTTACGAGGCATGCTTCCCTGGCCTTCTGCATTGATACCACGGACACTTCCACCAGCCTCCAGTGCATTCTTGAATACTACGAATCCGCAATCTTTCACTACTTCACTTACATCATGCAGTTCCATACCAAAACGCATATCCGGTTTGTCAGAACCGAAACGGTCCATAGCTTCCTGCCATGTAATTCTCTGAATTGGAAGCTTGACATCCACATCCAGAACTTCTTTAAACAGATAAGCAAGGAATCGCTCATTTACATCAATAACATCGTCTACGTCTACAAAGGAAAGCTCCATATCGATCTGTGTAAATTCCGGCTGACGATCTGCACGAAGGTCCTCATCACGGAAACAACGTGCGATCTGAATGTAACGGTCATATCCGGAGCACATCAGAAGCTGTTTGTACAGCTGCGGAGACTGTGGAAGGCCGTAGAAAGAACCTGGGTGAATTCTGGACGGAACAAGATAATCTCTCGCACCTTCCGGTGTACTCTTACCAAGCATTGGTGTCTCAACTTCCAGGAATCCTTCATCTGTGAAGAATTTACGGGTAAGCATCATTACTTTGCTCTTCATCATCAAATTTCTCTGAAGGTCCGGTCTTCTCAGGTCAAGGTAACGGTATTTCAGACGAATTTCATCTTTTGTCTTGCTGTTCTCTTCGATCGGGAAAGGCGGAACCTCAGACTCTGCGAGAATTCTTAAAGATTCTGCACGGAGTTCCAGTGCACCTGTAGCAAGATTTTCATTTACAGCACCACCGCGATTCTCAACTGTACCGGTAACTGCGATTACAAACTCACTTCTCAGTTTGCCTGCTTTTTCAAAACCTTCCTGGTCAATGCTGCCATTTTCAAAGATCACCTGCATGATACCGGAACGGTCACGAAGATCAACAAAGACAAGACCTCCTTTGTTACGTGCCTTCTGCACCCATCCCATCAGGGTTACTTTGCTGCCGACCATATCCTTTGTTACTTCTGCACATCGGCATGTCCTGTGCAGACCTTTCATACTTTCAGCCATGATTTTTCTCCTTTTTGAAGCACTTATTTATTAAAGAATTCTACAAATTCTGTATATCCTTCCGCTGTCATCTGTTCCTTCTGGAATTTCTTATTTTTCTTCATGATAGAAATGTTGACCTGAACACCATTCCTACGTTCTTCTTCTGCCTGTTTCAGAATCGGAAGAAGTTTATCAGCCGGCATGTTCTTCTCGATCAGATATGCTTTCTTAGCTGCATTTGTCGGGATTTCATACCCTCTCTCCAGAAGCAGCATAACGATTCTCTCAAATCCAATGGAAAATCCGCATGCAGATGTATTCTGTCCGGTGAATTTACCGATCATCTCATCATAACGTCCGCCGCCACCAACAGAACCGCCAAACTCATCCATTGCGATCTCAAAGATCGGACCTGTGTAGTAAGACATTCCACGAACCAGAGTCGGATCAAAGGAAATCTTAAAGTCTGCATTTTTCACAGAATCAACTGCTGTGATGATGGTCTCAAGATCTTCTGCTACTTTCGGATCCAGAACATCACTCAGTTTTTCTTTGCAGTAACGTACGCCTTCAATATCAGTTGTAATTTCTTTGAACATACCAAGATAGATATCAATACTGTCTTTGCTGAAACCTTCTTTTTCCAGTTCTTCAGCTACACCTTCCAGACCAATCTTGTCCATCTTGTCCAGAATGATGAAAACTGTATCAAAGCTACCTTCCGGAAATCCACTGTACTGTGCCATAGCTTTCAGGATTTTTCGGTCATTGATACGGATCGTGAAATTATGGAAATCCAGTTTGCCAAGCAATGTCGTTGTTGCCATGACAAGTTCAATTTCTGCAAGATAAGTAGGCTCACCAAGAATATCAATATCACACTGCATAAACTGGCGGAAACGGCCTCTCTGCGGACGGTCCGCTCTCCAGACATTGCCCATCTGAAGTGCCTTAAACGGAGTCGGAAGCTGTCCTGCATTGTTGGAATAATATCTGGAAAGCGGTACAGTCAGATCATAACGAAGGCCTGAATCAACCAGATCAGCCTCACACTCTGCTGTATCCAGTTTCAGTTTTTCTCCTCGTTTCAGAATCTTGAAGATCAGTTTCTCATTCTCTCCACCCTGTTTGCTGCTGAGATTTTCGATATGCTCCACACATGGTGTCTCAATTGCAGAAAATCCAAATTTTCCATATGTTTCACGAATCATGTTCATCACATAATTACGAATTTCCATCTCTTTTGGTAAAATGTCTTTCATACCGGTAACCGGTTTCTTCTTTAACGCCATACTGTCCTCCTGTTATTTGTTATTGTGTACAACTCTCTGAAATGCAAGAAAAACTTCCATATCAAAATTTTTGATCTCATCGATCATAAGCTCTATCACTGTACTGACATCAAACGCTCTTCTGTAAGGTCTGTCTGAGCTCAGTGCCGCATAAACATCGCAGACACGCAAAATTCTGGCCCCAAGCGGAATGCTGTCCCCTCTGAGATTCGACGGATAGCCGCTGCCATCATAATTTTCATGATGATACAAAACACTCTGAAGTACCAGCTCTGAATACCCCTGATCCTTCAGTTCTTCATATCCCAGCGAAGAATGCATACGGACATACTTCAGTTCTTCTATCAGAAGGGGATCATTTTCCTGTCCGTTGATATAGCCGGTAAGCTTCAGCTTCCCAATATCATGGAGCATTCCGGCAATCGCCATCTGATAACAGAACTCCTCGTCCTGCCCCAGTTCGGCAGCTACAGCATACGCAAGATTACTGACAGCAATTCCATGATTCAGTTCCTCAGAAAGATCAAAATCCAGCAATCTGTCACCAGACTTGAATATTTCCGCCTGTCCCGGCTCTTTCTCTGCTGTCTGCAATACGTCCACCTCCTGCTGTCATAACCAGGTATTGATTCCTTTGCGTTTTCGTTCTATCATTTCATCAATACGGTCAATGTAATTTGTAACATCTTTGACATTTTCCACACGTTCAATACGTTTGCCCTGATCAAAGACAAGCTTGGAAGAACCGCCGGCCCCCAAAGCGATGATCGGCTGTTTTTCCTCCATAATTAGTATATTGTAAATCCCGGCTTTGTCAACCTTTGCATAGCCAACATTCTCAAAATTTCCCTTCATATTTTTCTGTCTGTACAGATAATAAGGGCCCATTTCCATTTCGTAGGCTGCTTTCATGGTCATGTCCATGATCTCCTGGTTGTTCTCAAAAGTCATTTCCTGATATTTATCTTTAAAAATATTCAGTCGTGCTGCCCTCTTAACAGCAAGGGAATGTACGGTTATGCTGTCTGGTGCAAGTGCTTTCACTTCATTCAATGTGTTTTCTACCATTATCTTATCTTCTCCAGGCAGACCAACGATCAGATCCATATTGATGTTGTCAAAACCACACTCTCTTGCAAGCATAAATGCCTGCTTTGTTTCCTCTACTGTATGACGTCTTCCAATAATATCCAGCGTTTCCTGATTCATCGTCTGTGGATTTACAGAAATCCTTGTAATCGGATAATTGCGAATCATCATCAGCTTTTCTCTGGTAATACTGTCCGGTCTTCCTGCTTCAATCGTAAATTCTGCAAGATTCTCGCAGCAAAAATTCTCCATCAGTGCATCCAGAAGGACTTTCAGCTGCTCCGGTTCCAGCGTTGTCGGTGTACCTCCTCCAATATAAACCGTATCCAGTTTTCTGCCTTTTGCTTTCATGATTGCAGCAACTTCTTTTATCTCTTTGCAAAGTGCTTCCAGATACTGGTTCACACGGTTCTTCCACTGTTTCAATGGATAGGAACTGAAAGAACAGTAAAGACATATACTCGGGCAGAACGGGATTCCCACATACAGACTGTAACCATTTTCATAATCAATATCTTTGAGAATCTCTCTTTCTCTGTTCGCTATTGTGATCGCAAGTGCTGTTTTCTGCGGACTCACCATATAGCGCTCTCTCATTTCCTGTGCCGCTTCCGTATTCTTCATACCAGATTCAATCAGTCCCATTGCAAGTTTCGCCGGCCGGATACCTGTCAGGTTTCCCCACGGAAGTGTTTTCCCCGTCAGCTTTACTAATAACTTGTACAGTGCAATCTTAACAATATCCTTACGCTCCTTACGAATCGCATGTGCACGTTCTTTTGCCTCACTGTCATCAGCATCCACACAAGAAATAAGGGCATCCGAAGACTGCCCTTCTATAAACTCTGCACTTGTCACGCCTTTATTCTCATGGTCCTCATACCGGATCACACAGGAATCACCCTGCTTTTCAATCCGAAAATAAAGATCACAGCCCGCTTCCTCTTCTTCATAGAAAGAACAGATCTCACTTCCCGGATAAAACGCACGGATCAGTTCATATATATCGTGTTCAAACTCTCTGTCCTGAAACAGAATACCAATCTTATACAAATGGATTATACCTCTTTTCATAACCAATCGTTGTTGACGTATCATGTCCCGGATAAACTTCCGTATTATCCGGAAGTGCTTCCAGCAGTCTGTGCAGACTGTTTACAATTGCCGCGGTGCTTCCCTCCGGAAAATCAGTTCTTCCCACCGACCCACAGAAAACAGTATCTCCGCTGAACAAAACTCCTTCATCTTTCAAATAATAGCAACAGCTTCCTAACGTATGTCCGGGAGTCTCGATCATCTGAACCGAAAAACCTGCCAGTTCCACAACCTGAAGATCCGTAAGATAGACATCCGCCTTCAATGTATAGCTGCTCATGTGAAATGCTGTCAGATTGATTCTTGGATCCTGCAGCGTCTTTTCTTCTTTGGCACATGCATAAATTGGAATATTATATTTCTTTTTGATTTCTTCTGCTGCAAGAATATGGTCAAAATGACCATGTGTCAGAAGAATTGCAACCGGTCTGCCCTGCATTTCAAGAACCTTCTGTTCGATTCTGTCGGCATTATCGCCCGGATCAACGATCAGCATTTCTTCTGTTTCTTTATTTTTCAGGAAGTAACAATTCGTAAACACACTTCCAACAATACATTTCTGTAAATCCAGTCTTTTCATACTATTATCCTCATCTAAATCAACCGGTTGTACGTTCTACATCGATCACACTTTCTACCTGACGTATCTTGGCAACAAGTGATGAAAGCTCTTCTTTGCTTCCAATCTCAAAGCTGATTGAAATCGTCGCCTTTTCCTGCTTGCTTGTACGGCTGTTAATGCTTCTCATATCAATCTTTCTCTCTGTAAAGATTTTGGAAAGATCCACCAGAAGACCAGTACGGTTATTTGCATAGACCTGAATCTCAGCCATATATTTCTCAGAACCTTTATTGTCCGTTGGCTGCCATTCAGCTTCGATCAGACGGGATCGATCCATTTCCGACATATTCAGCACATTCACACAATCTGTACGATGAATGGTAATTCCCCGTCCCCTTGTAACAAATCCAACGATTTCGTCTCCAGGGATCGGACTGCAGCACTTTGAAAAACGAACTGCAACATCATGGATACCTTTTACAACGATACCACCTTTGTTTTTTGTAACATGCAGTTTCTCCTGTGCTTCCCCAGTAGCCTCCAATACCTGCTCGTCTGTAAGATTCTTCTGATTTTCTTTATCATAAGCTTCCATCAGCTTATTGAAGACCTGTCCTTCTTTCAGACCACCATGGCCGATTGCAGCCAGTACAGAATCCCAGTCACGGAATCCATATTTACGCATAACGGATTCCAGGAACTGCGGTTTTGTATAGATTCCAAGTTTATATCCTTTGGACTTGGCATACTGTGTCAGCATGTCTTTGCCTTTCAGGATGTTATCTTCTTTCAGTTCTTTCTTGAACCACTGATTGATCTTATTCTTTGCCTGTGTGCTCTTGACAAGATTCAGCCAGTCACGGCTCGGTCCCTGTGAATTCTGTGAAGTAATGATCTCAATACGGTCCCCATTTTTGATCTGATACTCAATTGGAACCAGTTTACCATTGACACGCGCCCCAACCATACGGTTACCAACAGCACTGTGTACACTGTAGGCAAAATCAATCGGTGTAGATCCATTTGGCAGGTTCTTGACATCTCCCTGCGGTGTGAAACAATAAACACTGTCTGCAAAAAGATCTAAGTCATTCTTAAGAAGACTCATAAATTCTCTGTTGTCAGACATATCTTTCTGCCATTCCAGAATCTGACGCAGCCAGTTCAGTTTCTCTTCTTCTCTCTTATCAACAGGTACTTTACCATCGGATGATTCTTTGTATTTCCAGTGTGCAGCAATACCATATTCCGCAGTCTTGTGCATCTCAAATGTGCGGATCTGAATTTCAAATGGCTGTCCGTTCGGGCCGATCAGCGTCGTATGCAGAGACTGATACATATTTGGCTTCGGCATGGCAATATAGTCCTTGAACCTGCCCGGAATCGGTTTATACATCTCATGGATGACGCCAAGTGCCGCATAGCAGTCTTTGACAGTATCTACCAGGATACGTACTGCAAACAGATCATAAATCTGATCGATCGTCTTGTCCTGGTTGACCATCTTTTTATAGATACTGAAGAAATGTTTGATTCTTCCGTCAACCTGCGCTTTAATGGATGCCTCATCCATATGCTGCTTGACCTGTTTGACGATATTGTTTACAAACTCCTGTCGTTCACTTTTACGAAGAGCAACTTTATCCACCAGATCATAGTATACATCTGGTTTCAGATATTTCAGCGAAAGGTCATCCAGCTCTACTTTGATTTTGGAGATACCAAGTCTCATAGCGATCGGTGCATAAATATCCATCGTTTCACGGGCTTTTTCCTGCTGTTTCTCCGGTCTCATATACTGCAGGGTGCGCATATTATGCAGGCGGTCTGCAAGCTTGATCAGAATAACACGGATATCCTTTGCCATGGCAAGAAACATCTTTCGAAGGTTTTCTGCCTGAAGTTCTACTTTATCAGCTGAATAGCTTAACTGTCCCAGTTTGGTAACTCCATCCACCAGAAGTGCAACTTCTGCACTGAACTCCTTCTCTACTTCTTCTATTGTCATCCAGGTATCTTCAACTGCATCATGAAGAAGACCTGCAACGATCGTTTCTTTGTCCAGCTCAAGATCTGCAAGTATGATTGCCACACAAAGAGGATGTATGATATACGGCTCTCCTGATTTTCGCTTCTGATCTTTGTGGGCTTCCCTGGCCACTTCGTAGGCTTTCTGTATCATGGAAATATCCGTAGAAGGGTGATATTTCTTCACACTGGCTATCAGCTCCTCATACAAAACCTCTGGGCTGGTAAAATCCTGCATGGTTTTGACCGCTGCATCTGCTTTTTTTACGGATTCAAGCTTTTCCTGTTCTGCCTTGTCCATTGTTTTTTCAAGCTGTACATTCTCTTTCTTATCTGCCATTATCTCCCACCTGCCTGCCGTTATTTATTACTGTTCACGCTGTTGCCGCCGCAGAATCATTTACCTTCGTATCTGATCACAGAAGCCACATCATAACCAGCGAGTCTTTCGCGTCCTTTTAATCCTGCAAGCTCCATAAGGAAAACAACTTTGACTACTTCACCGCCAAGTTCTTCTACCAGCTTAATTGCAGCTTCCACCGTACCACCGGTAGCGATCAGGTCATCAATGATTGCTACTTTCTGTCCTGGTTTGATAGAGTCTTTGTGCATCTCTATAGTTGCACTTCCATATTCCAGATCATAGCTTCTGGAAACAGTCTCACATGGAAGTTTGCCTTTTTTGCGAACCGGTACAAATGGTTTATGAAGATTATATGCAATCGGCACACCAAAGATAAAGCCTCTGGATTCAGTTCCTACGATTACATCTACATCCGTATCCTTGAGACAATCCTGCATGGAATCAATTGCAAGCTGAAGTCCATCTGCATCCTGCAGAACACTTGTAATGTCTCTGAAAATAATACCCAGTTCCGGAAAATCCGGGATACTTCTTACGTAATCTTCTATTTTTTTCATTTTTGCGTACCTCGCTTTTCTTTACATATAAATCTGGTTTATAATTATATCACTTTTTTATGGCAGAATCAATGACTAACCCATTTTGTCGGCTGTTCAGACCATTCTGTGTAAATTATGAAGTAATTTTCTGCAACATAAAAAAGCCACCTGCTCACAGGCAGGCAGCCTTTCTAATTCTTAATTGTTTTTTTATTAGTTCCAGATTGAAGAGTAAGCTTTCAGTATTGCATCTGCTCTGGCAGTTGTTACTGTATTCAATGCTGACTGGATCGCCTTATATGTATTCGGGCGCTGGCTGCTCAGTGCAGCTCCATTCAGCATATAATCCTTCACAGATTCAGCAAAATATTCCGCAGCATTCTGTGTTGCATATGCTTTGTTATATCCTGTGAATTTCGCTTTTTCACTGTTATATACAGATGCGAATGCACTGCTCTGATCTACGTTGCCTGCAATAAATGCAAGGAAATGTCCAAGCTCATGATAAATTGTCTCATCTGCTTCCTGGATCGTGATGCTTCGTGATCTTGCATCAAAATGTCCTGCATAAGCGGCATTCGGATCAACCGTTACCGTAAATCCCATTCTTGCATACGCATTCAGTACTCTGCTGTCCATCTTCGGTGCAATAGAAGCAACATTACTGATCGTATGCTTGGATGCCTTCTGACTGGAGGTCTTTGCTGAACCGGAGTTCTGAGTTCCGGAACTCTGGAATGAAACTTCCTGCGTCTGCGCATTCTGCTGTGAAGCTGCAACTGTTGTTGTAGTCTTGACTGTTGTTACTATTTTCTGTGTGACAACTTTCTGTTTGGATTTCTTTGTGTACTTCTCAGTCGTTGCTGTCTGTACAGTTGTCTGTGTCTTCACACTCTTCTTACCACTCTTCCTGGTTTTGGTAGTTGTTTTTTTCTTTTTTGGAAGTTTTTTGGTGTATGATTTCTTTGATGCTTTTTTCAGTTTTACTTTCTTTCTCGTTGTCTTCGTCTTTCTTTTTGTCTTCGTTGTTACCTTTGGCTTGGATGCCAGCGGCGTATCATCACCGGTAATTGTCGTTTCGATCACCGGATCCGTATAACTGGAAAGCTCTGGTATGTCAGAAGACTGCATCACCATCGAAAAACTTCCTGCGGCAATCACCGCGGCTGCTGCAACACATCCTGCTGCAACTTTTTTCCTCGTAAGGAATTCTTTGATTTTCATTTTTCTTTTCATATTATCACACCTTTCAGATATCGACGTATGAAATACAATATTGTTCACAGCAATCCAGTCGCCGGAACATCAGAGTTATTTATATTTTAACACACAAAAAAACCGTTTAATTAAATTAAACGGCCGCATATGTTAATTCGGCTTCTCTCTTCTGTAGTCCATAATACGTCACTAAATCGGATTTTAATGCGGCAACCGGCTGCCTTAGTCTCACGACCTTAGACCCGTGGCTTTGCGTCCCTGCCTTTCAGCAGGTTTGCCTTTATGCTGTAAGTATAGTTTTTTTTTTCAGTGAATGTCAACATTTTTTCCTGTATATTTCACATTTCTGTAATAATTCAAAAAATCAAAAACCTCTTAAGGAATATTGCCTGTAAACATCTACTCTGCTATACTTAATTCAAAACAAACACAAGTAAATATTTCATATTATCAAGGAGCAGTCACATGAACCGATTCATTCGCTTACGACTCCTTGCCATGCTATTGTGTCTGCCTTTTCTGTTAATATTTATTTCAGGCTGCGGATCTTCTTCGCAAAAAAAAGATGAACCCCCTGTCTATTCCCCGCTCCAGGTTCTTGTTCCTGAAGCCACCGGAAAAGAAACTATTGGCTCATCGCCTATGATACTGGATGTATCCAATATCAGCCAGGGCTACTTTATTGCCCAGTCCGATTCTTCTGACCTGACATGCAGTTTGCAGATCATTTCTCCTTCTGGTGCACTTTATTCTTATTTTATTGCACCCGGAGAATCCGCAACCGTCACTTTTACAGAAGGCAGCGGTGATTACACAATTACCGGTTACCAACAGGTACAGGGTGACCAGTATGCAGCTCTTTACAGCGAAACAGTTACCGTACAGCTTGAAAATGATTTTCTGCCTTTTCTCTATCCAAATCAATATGTAAACTTTACACCGGACAGCAAAGCCAGCCAGCTTGCGCTCTCCCTGATCGATGAGGACACCGTTGATGTAGATGCATTGCAGCAGATTTACGATTATGTTGTGTCAAATCTGACTTATGATTATGAAAAAGCAGATACTGTGACCACCGGATATCTTCCCGATGTCGATGAAACCCTGAAAACAGGCACCGGCATCTGTTTTGATTATGCCGCGCTCACCACGGCCATGCTCCGAAGCTGTGATATTCCATGCAAACTTCAGATTGGTTATGCCGGAGATATCAAGCATGCCTGGATCGATGTATATATACGCTCCAAAGGCTGGGTCAATCAGGCAGTATCCTTTAAAGGAGATACCTGGACACTTATGGATCCTACCTTTGATTCCAACAGCGATGACAAAGAAGCTATTCAGGATTACATTGGAGATGAAAGCAATTACACTGTACAATTCACACGTTAATGGCAAAGGAGATTTTTTATGAAATACACATTAACAGCCCGGGAGCTCAGTAACTTTTTCGGACAGCTTGGAATGCTGATTCATTCAGGCATTTCTTTAACAGAAGGCTTGGCAATTCTTCACGATGAAAGTCAGACGGATACAGACCGTGAAATCATCACCGCGCTGCTCACTTCCATGGAAGAAACCGGAAGTCTTACACAGGCAATGGAAACTTCCGGAAGATTCCCCCATTCTTCTGTTTCTTATATAAAGACTGGTGAAGAAACAGGATGTCTGGATGAAATTCTGAACAGCCTGGCTCAGCACTATGAACAGGAGCAGGAAGTTTCCGAACAGATTCGAAGTGCAGTTACCTATCCCCTGATCATGCTTGGAATGATGGGAATCGTTATCGTCGTTCTTCTTGTAAAAGTACTTCCTGTATTTCAGCAGGTCTTTCAGCAGATGGGGATGGAAATGAACACACTTTCTCTTGGATTACTGAAAGCCGGAAGTATTCTCAGCAATTATTCCGGTATTTTCCTGATATTGGTAGTTCTCTTGGTTAGTCTGATTCTTTTTCTCAGTCTGAGCGAAAAAGGACACATTTATCTGAGAAACGCAGCTTACCACTTACCAGTCTTTCGCGATATCCCACTGGCTGCCGATTACGGGCGTCTTGCACAGGGACTTTCTCTCGGGCTGAAAAGCGGTCTCACTCCAGATACAAGTCTTGAGCTGTCTGCTGAAATGGTTTCACATCCTCTGATTTTGAAGCGACTGGAAGAAACAGGTCATTTACTGGAAGAAGGCACTCCGTTTTATCAGGCACTGACAGATTCCAAACTTTTTACCGGTATGGAGGGAAGACTGATTTCTGTTGGTTTTCAATCTGGTTCGGCAGATGAGGCACTTAATCAGCTTTCCGTAAAATATCGTGAAAAAGCAGTTGATCTGATTTCGGAAGCAATCTCCATCGTTGAGCCAACGATTGTCATCATCCTGTCCCTGCTTGTCGGTCTCGTTCTGCTTTCTGTAATGATGCCGCTTCTGGGTATTCTCTCTGATATTGCATTGTGAGGTGAGCTATAAATGGAACTCTTTGACAGCCACAGGAAAAAATTTTTACGTAGATTCAGTCTGTTACTACCTTTATGCTTTCTCATTCTGATCAGCAGCATTTTTTTCATCAGTGTCAGCTTTGCATCCGATGAAACCCTTCACAAAGAACAACAGGCACTGGAACAGGCACTTGAAAATGGTGCTATCCGGTCATATGCCATGAATGGTCAATATCCAGAAAGTCTGGACCAGATTCTGAATGATTACCACATAACTTATGACCGCTCTCGTTTTGTTGTCGAATATACCCCAAACGGTTCCAACCTGCTTCCTTATATAAGTGTAATTCTGCTGTCCGATACTGCCGGACATGGAAAGGGGGCTGCCAAATGAAAAAAAGGCTTATCGCCAGACATCCAGTTGCTGAACTGGCTTCTCTTCTGCTTTCTGGCATTTTTGTTCTTTTTCTTCTGCTCATGCTGCTTTTTTCAGCACGCATTTATCAGCAGACTGTAAAAAATACAAATGCAGAAAATACTCTCGGTACTGCTGTTTCCTATCTTACAACCAAGTTCAGACAGCATGACACAGTAAATGGAATTTTCACCGGCAAACTGGATAATCTTTCTGCCCTTTGTTTTCGTGATACACTGAATGATCAGGATTACATCACTTATATTTATCTTGATCAGGGTAATCTGAAAGAACTCTTTACTTCAGACAGTTCTTCTGCCAATGCATCTGCCGGAACAACGATTGCTCAACTTTCTGACTTTCAGATCTCTGAAAGCAGACCTGGTTTTTATTCTTTTGAATTAAAAGATTCTGAAGGAAACAAAGAAACTTTTTATCTCCATCAGAATTCCGTTTCCAAGGAGGCATCATGAAAAAAATATCCGCACATTCAAAAACAAGTCTCTTTTTAATGGAAATGATCTTTGTTCTGCTTTTTCTGGCACTTTCCAGTGCTGCCTGTATCCGTATCTTTGCTGCTGCAAAAAACAATCATATACAGGCTCAGGAATGGCGTCATATACAAACGCTCACAACTTCCGTCGGTGAAATTCTGGAAGACAGTGACGGAACCGCAAAAAGCTTTGTCTCACTGTTTCCTGATGGACAGATTCAGGACAATCTCATCGAATGGTACTATGACAGTTCCTGGCAACTCTGTTCCGATTCACAGGCTTTCTATAAAATGGAACTTACATTACACGAAACAGCGAACCCCAGACAGGGAACCCTTACTTTCTATCACGCCACAAATGATATACAGATTTACACGATTGATCTGGTTTTTCCTATTATTGAAAATTCAGACAAGGAGGCCAGCTCATGAAAGACCATAACAGCTTTTTTACTGCCACGGGAATTCCCTCTCTGTTTCTGATCTTTTCCGTGCTTTGTCTTGCAGTGCTTTCTTTGCTGACACTCGGAAATTCCCGTTCAGAATTAAGCACCGCCCGTAATTCCATGCAACAGACAGAAGATTATTATAATGCCTGCAGTCAGGCTTCCACAGTTATCAATGAGATTCAGACAGAACTCACAGATGCCTACCGGCAGGCCACCGATCAGAAGAATTATCTTGCCCTTGTCGGACAATTCTGCAAGGATCATTCTGAGCTTACTTTTGACGAGGAAAAGCAGACATTGCTTTTCGCCGAATCACTCTCTGACACTCAGCAGCTCACTGTCTGCCTGAAGGTTTTATACCCGGAGAAATCCGGGGATTCTCTGATACAAATATTACAATGGAAAACAGACACCACGGCTTCCTGGACTCCGGACACCAGTCAGTCTGTTTATAAAGGAGGCACTCATGAATAAAGAACAAACTCTGGAATTTCTCTCTAAGGCAGCAGATCTGCACGCTTCAGATATTTTTATTATTGCAGGACGTCCACTTTCTATAAAAACCGATGGACGTCTTTCCACCTATGGTGACCGTCTGATGCCGGAACAGACCAGTGAAATTCTCGAAGCAATTTATCAGATGGCGAATAACCGTGATATCTCACGACTGCACAATACCGGTGACGATGACTTTTCCTTTTCTATTCCAGGTCTGTCACGTTTTCGTATCAATGCTTACAAACAGCGTGGTTCTCTGGCAGCAGTCATACGTGTTATCGCTTTCCAGCTGCCGGATCCCGCCGAGCTTTCTATTCCCGAGGATGTCATGAGTATTGCTGATCTGACAAAAGGCATGGTTCTTGTAACCGGATCTGCCGGAAGCGGAAAATCCACAACCATGGCCAGCCTTATAGATCGAATCAACCATTCTCGCGAAGGGCATATCATTACGCTGGAAGATCCTCTGGAATACCTGCATCGACACGATCGTTGTATCGTAAGCCAGCGTGAGATATGCACTGATACGGAAAATTATATTACTTCCCTGCGTGCTACCCTTCGCCAGAGCCCGGATGTCATTCTTCTTGGCGAAATGCGTGATCACGAGACCATTCAGACTGCCATGACAGCTGCCGAAACCGGTCATCTCATCCTTTCCAGTCTGCACACACTCGGAGCCGCAAATTCGCTCAACCGTATCATAGATGTTTTTGAACCATCCCAGCAGCATCAAATCATCATGCAGCTTTCCATGGTACTTCAGGCTGTCATTTCTCAACAACTGGTTCCGGATGTCAACGGCAAAAATATTCCGGTTTTTGAGATCATGCGTCTTACTCCTGCTATCCGGAATATGATCCGTGATAATAAAATTCATCAGATCGACGGTGTCATTTCTTCCAGTCCCGGACAGATGCGCTCCATGGATCAAAGCCTTTTTGAATTGTACAAAAATGGACGCATCACAAAAGAAACTGCCATCAACTACGCAATGAATCCGGAAATGCTCCGCAGAAGACTTGGATGATTTTTTCTTTTGGAAGCTTCCTCACATAAAAAATCCGTCTCAGGCTTATCACCTGAAACGGATTTTTTTATTGCTTATTTTTTTCTGATCATATATCAGTTCTTTTTGCCTCCGAAACGTTTTTTTACAAAAACTACAATTGCTACGATTGCTGCCAGAAGAATAATCACGAATGGAAGAGCGTCATGCAATGCATGACATACTTCTTCTGCGCATCTCTGCAATCCTGCCGGAGGCTATATCAGATGGGGGATTGACTCTCACCACTGATACTGATTTGTTGCTCGGCACCTACAGAGGTGGGGGCATTTCACATCTGATATAAGTTCCCGGTTTCACTGCACCTTATGTGACTCTTTTCCAGATGTCCAACTCGCTACTGTTGTTTCTTTTCCATATTTTCCCTTATTTCAGTGCCAAAATCAACAATAATTCTTTATGACCACCTGCAGGTTTTCTCTTCCCTGAAAAACATTAATTTCAGGATAATATGTAACAGATATGGTATCATGCGCCTGTACAAAATCCACGAATTCCTGTGCTTCTCCAAAATATACTGCATCCATCTTTATTCCATTTTCATCTATAAGAAGCATCTTTGCCACATTCCTGTTTCTGCCCAAAACACGAATCCCCACTGCCCGAAGATTTTTCTGTGCAAACAAAGGTTTCGAGTTCCCTTTACCAAATGGTTCCAGCACCTTTAACTGTTCTGTCAGTTTTTTGGAAAGATAGGAAATCGGCATTGGCACATCGATCATAATTTTGGGAATCAGATCCTGTTCTGTAAGGGTACAGTTATCATTCAGACGTCTGCGGAAAAGTTCTACATTTTTTTCCTCCATTGAAAGTCCGGCTGCCATCGGATGACCGCCAAACTGCGTGAGCAGATCACTGCATTTCACCAGTTCCTCATACATAGAATATGCCTCGATCGACCGCCCGCTTCCCTTTACTCCGTCAGCTCCTTTCGTCAGTACGAACACCGGCTTATTATATGCTTCACGGATCCGTCCTGCAATAATACCAGCAAGGCTCTCATGACAGTCTGGAAGATACACTACCAACACTCGGTCCTTACCGAGATTATTTTCCTCAATGCTCTGGATCGCCTGTTCTTTTCCTTGCTCTGTCATGGCTTTTCTGCTCTGATTCAGATCATATAGATCATCCGCAAGCTTCATTGCATCTTCCATATTATCCGCAAGAAGCAGTTCCAGAGATCTTGCTGCTGTATCAAGCCGTCCGCTTGCATTGATACATGGGCCAATAACAAACCCTACATGATATGCCGTAATCTCTGCACCTTCAAGATTATTCACACAAATCAGTGCTTTCAGCCCTTCAAAAGAAGTAGAAGAAAGTTTTTTCAGTCCTTCCTTTACAATGATCCTGTTCTCTCCCTGCAGATCCATGACATCACCTACTGTTGCAATTGCTGCCAATTCAAGAAAATCCCATATCTCATCACTGTCAATCCCCAATCTTTCATATAACGCCCAGATCAGTTTCCACGCAACCACCGCCCCGCAGATATTTTTATTCGGATACAGACAGTCATTCTGTTTCGGATTCACCACTGCATCTGCTTTCGGAATGATCCAGATTCTTCCATCCTCTGTATCGCGGAAAGGAATATCATGATGATCCGTAACGATCACAGTGAGTCCTTCTTTTTTTGCGTATTCTATTTCAGCCGCAGCTGCAATCCCATTATCGCAGGTCAGTATCGTATCAATTCCATCTTCCAGTGCTTTATCGATCAGCTGCTCATGCATTCCATATCCGTCTTTTACTCTGTCCGGAATGTAAGTATCCACATTTGCATTAAGTCGTTTCAGACCTTTCAACAAAATGCAGGTAGCTGTCACGCCATCTATATCATAATCTCCGATGATTCGGATCTTTTTTTTCTGCGTAATTTTTTTCTGAAGGATCTGCACTGCACGTTCCATATCCTTCATCTTCCATGGGGATGGAATTTCCGCAAGTGTTCCATATAAATAGGAACGAATCTCTTTCATATCCTGTATATCACGGTTTCGTATCAATCTCGCTATCACAGGATCAATTCCAAATTCACTGCCTATTTTTTGAAAATCTGCTTTCTTATTATATACCATCCACTTTTCCATAATGATCCTCTCTGTTTATCAACCTATCCATTATTAAAACACAAATCCCGGGGCAGCAGTCTGTCCCGGGATCTGAGATGTGTTACTGTTCACTCCGTTCACAGCAACTTAATTGTTACTTTTTATGTTTCGGATTATGCATCCTTATTTTCATCTTTGGAAGCATTTTCTTTTGCCGCTGCTTCCTGTGCCGCCAGACGTTCTGCTACTCTCTTGCGGTTTTTCTTTTTCGGCTGATCTGAATTTTTCTTTCCGGATTTTGTATCCTGGCTGTTATTATTCTGTTTTGCAGGAGCTGCAGTATTCTTTGCTGCTACAGCCTGTGCAACAGGTTTCTTATAATAGCGTTTCATTACCAGCCACAGAGCACCTGTGATGCATACAGAAGAATAAGCTCCACAGATAACACCTACCATCAGAGGAGCTGCGAACTCACGTATAGAAGATACACCCATGATGTACAAAACAGCTACCATTACGAAAGTTGTGAAAGAAGTGTACATACTTCTTGTAAGTGTCTGTGTGATACTTTCATTAACGATCTCTTCAAGGTTTGATCTGCTTCCCTTCGTATTCTCACGAATACGGTCGAAAATAACGATCGTTGCGTTGATGGAATAACCTACGATGGTAAGCATGCAGGCAATGAAGGTATTACCTACGGAAATTCTGGAAATTCCATAGAATGCAAATACAACCAGTACGTCATGCAGCAGGGCAAGTACTGCACTACTTGCGAAACGGATATCTTTGAAACGGAACCAGATGTAAGCAAGCATGCAGAGTGTAGCCACAATCACGGCAACAACTGCATCTCTTCTCATCTCGGAACTTACTGTAGAAGAAATACTTTCTGTTGTGATCAGAGAATCATCTACATTAAATTTCTCAACAAGTGCATTATCCAGTTTCTCACGTTCTTCCTGAGAAAGCGTACGCGTCTTGATAACTACCTGATTTGTTCCTACAACTTTAGTCGGCTGTACATTCTTATCACCTGTAACTTCCTCAACGACAGGAGTTACTTCAGAGTCAATCTGCTTGATATCCATGTCTTCGTTGAATGTTACAGTTGTTGCAGTACCACCTGAGAAGTCAAGTGCATAGTTCAGAGCTGTTCCATCTACGTTGTGATGGATTGCCATTGCAACCGGACCACTTAAGATCAGAATGATGGAAATAATGAAAAATACTTTTCGTTTTCCAACAACATTGAATACTTTACGCTGTTTTGCACGACCGTAGAATTTCTCATCATGGAATCCTACTGCATAAAGAGCATTCATAACAAAACGTGATACAACCAGAGCTGTAAACATGGAAACTACGATACCAAGAGCCAGTGTATAAGCAAAGCCCTTAACAGTACCGGAACCAAGCCACATCAGCACGAGAGATGCGATCAGGGTTGTGATGTTTCCATCGAAGATTGCGCTGAACGCTTTTGAGAAACCGGATTTAATAGAAGCTCTTACAGAGTTTCCGGCTGCGATTTCTTCCTGAATACGTGCGTAAATGATAACGTTCGCATCAACCGCCATACCAATACCAAGAATGATACCTGCGATACCCGGAAGAGTCAGTGTGATGTCAAATGCATTCAATGTAATGAGTACGATCGCTGTATACAGGATCAGTGCCACACCGGCAACAACACCCGGCAGACGATACATAATAATCATGAAGATGATTACAATAACAAGACCGATCAGACCAGCCATAACACTGGTGGAGATTGCTTCTTCACCAAGCTGTGCAGCAACTACGCTGGAACGAAGTTCTTCCAGTTCGATGCTCAGAGAACCGATACGGATATAGGAAGCAAGATTCTGTGCTTCTTCCACACTGGACATACCAGTGATCTGTGCCTGTCCACCTGTGATTGCTTCGTTTACCTTCGGTGCGCTTAAAATCTGATTGTCATAAACGATCGCAATCTGTTTTCCTACGTTTGCTTCTGTAGCATCTGCAAATTTTGTCTTACCTTCATCTGTAAGTGTCAGGCTGACTGCATACTCTCTGGAGCTGTTTTTGTCAGACTGGAATGCACCACCCTGGGCATCTTTTACATCTGTACCTTCCAGAACGACGGATCCGGATTCACGAATCTCGTCCAGACTTCTTGCCAGTACATAACCGCTTCCTGTACTGGAGAAGTTTGCATTACCGTCATCATCTGTCATTGTGATAAAACACAGAGAACCCGGTTTTCCAAGGTCGTTCAGAATCGCATCTGCATCTGTAACACCAGGAATCTCTACAGCGATACGGTCGCTTCCTTCTTTGTACACCTGTGCTTCTGTACTGTACTGTTCAACACGCTTCTGGAGTTTATAAACAGTATCTGACATGTCTTCTGCACTTGGGTTGCTGTCTTTTGCCTGATAGGTGATACTTACACCACCAGACAGGTCCAGGCCGGTCTTAATGTTTTTTGCAGAACCGGTACCTGTTGGTCCGAGGCCAATCCCGGCCGTGTAACACAGAAAGACTGTGATAATGGCGGTCAGAAGCAGCACAACAATTCCTTTGCTTTTCTTCATTGTTCTTTCCCTTCTTGCATTATTTTATTCCGCTAATGCGGCCTTTATCATGATTGCGCACTCCACTCTCTTACGCTGAAGTTCGCATCCGATACCATAATTGCCATTTATATCTTTCTGAAAATGATAAGCATTGGCAGCACAGCCACCACTGCAGTAAAATCTTGCGAAGCAGTCTTTACAAGCTTCTTTTGTGTAAACATTACATTTACCAAACTTATCACGGATCTCCGGATGTGTGATTCCCTCATCCACATTTCCCATAAGGAACTGCTCTTCACCAACAAACTGATGACACGGATAAAAATCACCCCAAGGAGTTACTGCAAGATACTCGGTTCCTGAACCACATCCTGAGAGACGTTTGTAGACACAAGGTCCACCGGTCAGGTCAATCATAAAGTGGAAGAAGTTGAAACCTTTTCCGGCTTTTTCTCTGGCGATCATTTCTTTTGCCAGTGCATCGTATTCTTCCATGATCTGAGGAATATCCTCTTCTCTGATTGCATATTCCTCTGTATCAGCTGCAACTACCGGTTCAACAGAAATCTGTTTGAAACCAAGATCTGCAAGGTGCAGAACATCTTTTGAAAAATCGAGATTATGATGTGTAAATGTACCACGCACATAATACTTGTCCTGATTTCTGGATTCCGCAAATTTCTGGAATTTCGGAATGATCAGATCATAACTTCCAGCTCCTTTGCGGAAAGGTCTCATATAATCATGAACTTCTTTACGTCCGTCCACACTGAGAACAACATTTCCCATTTCTTTATTACAGAACTCCATAACTTCATCATTGAGAAGAACACCGTTCGTTGTCAGTGTAAAACGGAATTTTTTATTATGGAGTTTCTCCTGCTCTCTTCCGTATGCCACCAGGTCTTTGACAACCTGCCAGTTCATCAGAGGCTCTCCTCCGAAGAAATCCACTTCCAGGTTCTTTCTGGATCCGGAATTGGCGATCAGGAAATCAAGAGCTTTCTTACCCACTTCAAAAGACATCAGTGCTCTTCTTCCATGATATTCTCCCTCTTCGGCAAAACAGTATCGACAGGCCAGATTACAATCATGGGCAATGTGCAGGCACAAAGCCTTTACTACTGTCTGTCGATTCTCTGTAAATTCATCAATAATGTTTTCGTATATATCTCTGGTAAACAGCATACCCTGTTCTTTCAGTTTCTCACACTCGGAAACAGAAGTACGGATATCAGCCTCAGGATACTGATCTTTTAATTTGTCAACAATCTCCTGCTCTGAAAGTCCCTCTTCCATAAAAGGAAGAACTTCGTATGTTACAAGGTCTACCAGATGAATACATCCACTGTTAATATCCAGAACAATGTTATAGCCATTGCTCTGATATCTATGAATCAGACTCATCTTTCTGAAAATCCTTTCCTGTAACTTTTTGTTCATAAGAATAAGCAGCGGATTTCACTCCGCTGCTTACTGAATGTTCTGAACCTGCTTATTTGTTCTCGCAGCTCTGATTTCCTACAGTACAGGAAGTTTTGCATGCTGACTGGCAAGATGTCTGACATTCACCGCATCCACCTTTTTTCACTGTGTTCTGCAGGTTCTTTGTATTTAATGTTTTGATATGTTCCATTATATATCCCTCCTTATGTATAATTATCTGGGCATAGTATAGCATAAAATCAGCCTAATTAAAAGCATTTTTTTATCAGGAAAGCATCCCTCCAAGGGTTCCTCCTCCAAGACACATAAAAAATGTAGTCACCAGATGTTGGAAGCTCATATCCCACTTTCTCTGTACTGCAAAAGAAACAGCTGCAAGTAACACAAAATAACATAAGCCTACCAGAAATCCCCACCGATATTTATCCTGACGAAGTATCTTTCCTGCCAAAAATCCTCCTGCCAGGCAGGACAGCACATAAATCACTAAAATTCCTACCGTAACCGGCCCTTTCCCTATGTCAAGTTTGAATACCAGTAATGCCAGCAGGAGCAGGCAGACACCCGACAGAAGATATGCCAGAAACAATGATCTCAAAATTGCCTTTACCTTCATAAAAAAGCCCTCCCATATTGAAATATATGGAAGAGCTTTGCTTCATATGTGCAAAATGCTATGCAAAATATTATTCTTTCTTCTTAAGATAAACGAGTACTGCTACAATTACCGCAGCTGCGATGCCAATGATCACAAACGGAAGGATCGGAGTATTATCTCCAGTCTCAACAGCTCCTACAGAATTCCCCTTACTGTCTGCTTCACTCTGATCAGCAGAGTCAGAAGTACTGTTCTGATTTTCAGATGTGGATGCCTGAACAGATGTATTATTCGCTGAACCGGATACTGTATTACTTGCATTATTTGCGGTACCGCCAGATGTACTGCCGGTATTTGTGGAAGCTGCTGCTGTCGCCTGCGGAGTCGTTGTCGCGGTAGAAGTTGTACCGGAAGAATAGCTTCCATCTTCAATTTCTTCTCCTACAAGTGCCTTGCTTCCTGCAATTCCAAACGGGCTGAAAGAGTGTGTACTGAATACCATTGTACTGCCCTCAACACTTGGCACGATTGTTTCCATAGCACCACTGTCCAGAAGATGCTCAATTGTATAATCATATCCGGCCTTAACAGGAACTGTCACACTCAGATATTCACCATCTGGGATCTCATACTCTGTATTGTTTTTCAGATCCCATAATTCAAAATCATAAGATTTGAATACATTTGCTTCTGCTTCATTGGTAAATTCATAATTCTCACCACTTGCAGCCCTGAACTGTACGTACCATGGAAGATTGATCCCTGATACAGAAATGCCATTGCATGTGTGATTTTTTTCTGCTATCTGTGCTTTTTCTTCATCAGACGGCTCTGTGTCCTCCTCAACCGACTGAGCTCGGTCATCTGCTGTGATATCTTTCTCTGTTCCATCAAAAATATTGTCTTTATCAGCCTCCGGAGTCACTGTAGGTTCCGGTGTATCTGTCACTGACGGTGTATCTGTCACTGACGGTGCCTCAGTAACTTCTGCGATATCTGCAGGTCCCGGTGTCTCAACGGCCTCTGGTGTATCTCTATTTTCTGACGGAGTTACTGTTACAGCCGGTGCTTCCGTATTCTCAGTAATAACATTATCCGGTGTTTCCGTCACTTCTGTGCTGTCTGTATCTGCGTTACTCTTATCCTCTGTGGACTCAGAGTCTGCTGTGTTCTCTGTATTTTCCGGGTTTTCCGTTACTTCCGGAGTTACTTCCGGAACAGTAGTTTCCGTATTTTCTTCAGTATTATCTGTCGTGCCGGCCTCTGTGTTTTCTTCTGTGTTTTGTGTCGTATTCTCAGTATCTGCAGCTTCCTGCTCTGTCTGATCCCCCTCATAATCTGAATCCTTACTGATACTGCTTACAACAACTGTCACACTGCTGTAAATTGCCTCTGACTGCCCATCCCAACCAGAAATCTTCGCCAGATCAGCAGCATTATACGGACGAAATACAACATCATAAGTCTGCACTCTCGCTGACGGTACACAAGACCCATCTGCCCAGGAAAGTGTTCCATAATCACTCTTCGGAAGTGAAATATCTGAAAGAGGAACTGGCTGATCAATCGTAACATTATTCGGGATCAGACTGCTGACCTGTACGGTCGCTGTATCGTCTCCCATTACTGTTGCAAATGAAAACTGACTTGTTACAAGTGCTGCGGTAAGTGCTGCAGCAGCAATAAACTGCACGTTCTTCCTCTTTTTCATCATAATCCTCACACCTCAATCTATATTCATTACTGCCAGACAAAGCCATTATATGCCGGCAGCTTCATATTATTTATGTAATCTTTAAACCAAAAATGTAACTTGTTTCTATATCATATATAATTCGAATTTAAGTACTGTAATATAAAAATATCTATTTTGTCGTATATGAAACTTTTATCTTTTCGTAACTAATTTGTAACACAATATTTTATTTTACGACACAAGCATTATATCACAGTTCTACTTTTTTCGACACCCCAAAATTATTTTTTTTATATTCCCACAGATTACATCATTAGTGAGAATTGAGTGACTATTCTGTTTACTTCTGCAAGAACTTCTTTTATTCCTCTCTCAGACTCTATCCAATTATCTCTGGTAATGCCATCAACACAACATGGGCATACCCGAAACTCAGTGTCCGGATATGCCCTCTGATAATACATTAAAGCTCTTCTGGCATGATAATTTTTGCAACAAATAATTGCCTTCCTTATATTAATACCTGCCTGATCTGTAACTTTTCTGGAAAACTTTGCATTTTCCCAGGTAAATGTCGCCTGATTTTCCTTCAGAACAGCATCCGCCGGCACACCATTCTTCATCAGTACATCCTTTAAAAATTCCCATTCCGTCTGATACTCTCCATTGTACCGTTTCTGACCAGTCAGTACTCCGCCAAATCTGCCTGCAGAAATACTGTATTTTCCACTTGGCAGTACAAATGGAGCATATTTTTTCGCATACAGCTGTGCCGCTCTCTCTGCCATCTGTGAATAACCATTGCCGGGTACAAAAATAATATCCGCTTTCTCTGGCTTATTTTCTGCAAAAATGAACTTACTTGTTTCTTTTATGAACTCTTCGTACATATTCGATACCTTCTCTTTTGGTTTATTTTGTTACAATGACCGTACTATATCCTGCATCTCTGAGGCGTTGTTCCATATTTATTGCATTTCCGATCTGCTGAAATGCACCAACCTGTACTTTATATAAATCATTTTCATTCAACAGAAATGCCGGATATCCCTGATCTGTCAATTGATAAAGCATACGGTCTGCATTCTCTCTGTTCCGAAATGCGCCGGTCTGTACCCGATAATACAAAGGAGCTTCTATCGTTTCTTCCGATAACGTTCCTAGAATTGCGCCTGCAATCGCCTGTGCTATTTCATCTTTTTTCTCATCATATAATGCATTATCCGCATCTGAGTTTATAAATCCGGTTTCAATGAGAAGAGCAGGCATTCTGGTTCTTCGCAGAACGACCAGTCCCGGACGTTCTTTTACTCCTATTTCTCTGAATCCAAGTTCCCCCAGTGCTCCAACAATATTTTGTGCCATCTGATACTTAATTCCACTTTTGTCATATACCAGAACTTCTACGCCCTGATATTGATTATCTTCAGGGCTGCTATTCCGATGAAAAGAGATAAAATAATCTGCACCTGACTGATTTGCGATTCTTGCCTTCTCAAATGGCGTCTGGTAAATATCTTCTGTTCTAGTATATACCACATCCACACCATTGTCTTCAAGGATTTTTCCTACCGCTTGTGCAAGTGCAAGATTATCATCTTTTTCATTTCTTCCATTATATACAGCACCTGGATCCGTTCCGCCATGTCCCGCATCCAAAACAATTTTATAAGCCAATTTTGTATCTCCTGACTGCTTTTTAATTAGTATATGCACACACTGATAAAAAGCATACGGGATAATCAGATTGCTTCAATAATAGCTGAACTGACCAGTTTCCGCATTGTAATGGTACACATAATAGGTAAGAAAATCTTCTTCCGGTGTCGTTTCCTCTACAGTCTCTGCCAGAACCTCTTTTAGCTTTCTTGGATCTGCACTATCTTCGCTGTGTATCATTACTTCATGAATACTTGTAAACACCATATAAAAACTGCCACCAATAAGTTTCCCCAATCGCTGCGCAACTCCGGGTAAAAAAACAGCCACTGCTCCATTGGTCCGGACAGATGTACTCAGACAATTTCCTATTGCATCTTTCTTCAAAGACATATCAAACAGCAGATTCATAAAATTCTCGCCTTCATAATCCAAATTATATAGAAGTTTCTCCCAGCAATAAATTCTTGGTGGCGAAATAAAATACGTATTCAAAAGTGCCTCATTAAACACTGACTGTTCATCCTGCTCCCATTTCTGTAACATATGTTTTTTTATTTTAATGCTGGTACTGCATCCATCCAGTTCTCCCATCCGGGCATATAATACCAGTGCAATATCCCCAACGGTTCGAAAAATTGCATTCTTCAGTTCATCTCGATATTTAACCACATTCATCAGGCGGATAAACAGATCTCCCTTTACCTTTTCGTAACTGTCCAGATTTTTACTTTTCTCAAAACACTCGGAACGAGCAAGCGTATCTAATCTTTTCATAATTTCCTGTATGATATTCTCCATGCTCCATCCATTTTGAAATTCATCATACAGATCTCGCACATAAAGTGCACAGACTTCATAAACGCCTTCCTTCTGTCTGTTTTTCAAAAGCAGTCTGTCACCCGAAGTCGGAGGATATTCCTCAGCCTTCTTATAACAGATCATTTCTTCTTCATAAGAAGTTTCCTTAAGAAGACTCTGTCTCAAAGTGTCCACGAAGTTTTCGTAACCGTTTTCCATATTCAATTCCTCATCTTTCCTGAATTATTCGGGCGATCTGCCCATGACTTAAATAGATTTGAAGAAAGAAGGAAGCAGATGCTCCCTTCAAGAGTTGCTGTATCTAGAGGATACCGCATAATATTGTTTCTGTAAAGAAAATTCGTTCGACAAAATTCGTGGATATCGACAATTGTTTTTATAACATTTCTTATTATAAAATACTTTAGAATAAAATTCAGATCAGGTCAGTTTAATTCATAATAATCTGCCCTTTGCCTTCCAGATATGTCAGAAAGCCCTCGCATCCCCTGACTACGTCGCGATATGTAATGTCAAAATTTCCTGTGTACCATGGATCTGCGATATCCCCGTGTTCGTCCGCATAATCCAGCAGAAGGCTCACTTTCTTTTTCGGATCTTTGCCTAGAATTCGAAGCATATTTCTTCTGTTTCGCTCTTCCATAGCAATCAGATAATCATATTTGTCATAATCTGATTTTTTAAGCTGCACTGCCCTTTTCCCTTCACAGGAAATTCCATGTTTCGCCAGTTCACGCTTCGCCGGTGGATATACCGGGTTACCGATTCCATTCCAGATTTCTTCCGTACTCGTCGCTGCAGAGGCGATGTAGAACTGGTCACTAACCCCACGGTTATTGACCATGTCCTTAAATATAAATTCTGCCATTGGAGAACGACAGATATTGCCGTAGCATACGAATAGTACTTTTATCATTGTTCTTATATCTCCTTGTTTCTTCTCAAGTCCTTGTTTTTACTGCATTTGTCAGCTTTTGACGAATTCCCGTTTGTCTTATATCTTTTCACAATTTCTTATAATTTCTGTGACGTTTGGTACAAAAATTGGTACATTTCGCTTAAATCTGGAACACCATAATATTTTCCACTTTTTCACGGCATAAATAATATAATTTTAGAAATTGACAACCTTTGAAGATTGCGAATTTACACGCTTTTCTAGCTGTTTCAATTCTTGCTGTGCATCTTCCAGACCTAAATGTGTATACACATTCAATGTCACACTAATATCTGAATGTCCCATTAAATATTGCAACGTCTTAGCACTGATACCACTTCTAGCCATATTAGAACAGTATGTATGTCTGCATACATGCGGCGTAACTGTAGGCATCTGCACTTTGTAAATACTATTGTACTTCTGACATATATGCTTGAAATAGTGCGCCCAATGTAACCCAACTGACGGATTCCCGTTTTTATCCAGATACAAGAAGCCGCTTTTACCGTCTATCATAGGCTCTATGCGTGGCTTCTCCCGTTCTTCGATTATCTTTCTGAAATGTTCCTCTACTTCTTTTGTCATTGGAAGAACTCTCTTTCCTGCACTCGTTTTGGTCGGAACAATAATGTATTCACCCTCCCGTGTCCGCTGTAACTGATTATTGACAGAAAATGTATGCTCATCAAAATTTATATCATGCACTGTCAGACCGCAAAACTCACTGATTCTCAATCCTGTCTTAAAAAGAATGGCTATCCCGTCATAATATTTACTGAAATGCCTGTCCTCTTTTACAAAGTTTAAAAATAATCTCTGCTCCCGTGGTTTCAATGCTTCTCTCTGTACACTATCATTAATCAATACTTTTGCCAGTTCAAAATTAAATGGATTGTAGCCGATTTCCTCGTCTTCAAATGCCATCTGAAAAGCCGGACGCAAGACACCACGTATAGAATGTATTGCACTGTAGCTTCTCCCGTTTTCCTGTAGCTTGATTAAGAAAATCTTTGCATCAGAGAACTTAACTTTATCAATTTGCTTATGTCCAAATTCTTCTCTTTCCAGTATATTCTGCACTGTTTTATAACCAGCTTTTGTATTATGAGTCACACCTGTTTTAGTGGTTATATAACGCTCTACAAGCTCACAGACAGTCGTTTCTGTAGGAAAGACTCCCTTGCATATTTGTACCTGTAATTCCTGTTCCTGTGCTCTTAAAGAGGGTGTCACTTTCTTCCCCGGTGGTGTTACATCTGCATTGGTTAATCTCCAGCTTCTTATAATGCGGCGTTTTCCCATATTGTCCGTATACCGATATGAATACCTCCCGTCTTTCTCCTGATGTTCTCCTGTTTTCAATACTCTTCCTTTAGTATCACGTCTCTTTTCGCTCATAATGATTCCTTTCTTCCAAGCTGAAAAGAATGTGACATAACATTGATTTCAGTATGCCATGCCACACTCCCGCTGTCAACAATTCACTCACAATTTCAAATGGCATCTAAGGAATCTATGAATTTTTCAAACAAGACACGCTTTATTTGAATACGATTTCCATTACGCAAAAGATATTTAGCATTTGGGTTATCATGTACCAATCTCCTTAATTTTGTTTCTCCAATGCGAAAATACTCCGATGCTTCTTCAATAGTCAACGTGTACTGATTCCAATACGGTATACAATTTATATTTTCCATCCTAATCCTCTTTTCTCCGTAGTTAAGCCGATAACTACCGATATTATCGCTATATTTTTTTCATAATTGCTTTTTATTTTCCGTTGTAAACACGGACATTACCGTAATATGTGTTTACTTTTCCTCTGTTTTCATGCCCTGTAAACCCTATATTTTCGTACCTTTTCACGTATTTTAAAAAACAAAAACGTTTTGACAACCAATAGATATTTTTTACTTATATGATAGAAAAACCCCTTGTTACCGCCTTTTTATACTTCTCAGACAATATCCCCAAGGAAAACGGGGACTATCTGATTAAGCAATATCTGTACGCTCATATTTTTTTCACATGCTATCCATTCCGTAAATAAAGACGGCACTGTGTTGTACAAATTCAAAAGCCTGTCCCTGTTATCACACCACTTCCAGAATTGCTTTATCACATTATTTGATACTAAATCCGTATTTCTAACCTCTTCTTTTGGTGTTGGAATGTGACACGAAAACCGATCACGAGTATTAACTATATTTGTCTTTACATGGGTTGTTATTACCGCTTTGCCTAATAATACTTTCTGCAAATCAAGATAATCTTCCGAACTGCAACACTTATAGTAAAAGAACCTGCTGCCACTTCTTATCTCCAAAATAACAATTTCTCTGCCATCTTCACGCACCATGACAGGAAATGCGGAATAACGTCCAGAAAATGCTTTGATGTAGTCTCTCATTTGTATATTTGTGTATTGCTTCATTGCCATTAAATTACAAACACAGTTGTTCCAATTATCTGCATTCACATGGGCGCAATCATTTCCCGTTCCTATGCCCCGACTTATTTCTGGAATCCTGTGTATAAAGCCCTCACTACCATAGTCTTGATAATACATATATACAAATCTCGATAAATTCATCAGCATATAGCCTTTGCGTCCATGCTTGCAATGAATCTGTATTCTTTGCCGACTTCCTCTATTTGGAGCAGGTACACATACGCTTCTATCTGCTAATACGGAATACAATTCTGCCGTATAATCTTGTATGCTAATGTGTCCGTTTTGATATGTAACAATATATTTTTCTTTTGGATTATTAGGACGGCATATCACGTCTACCCATTCTTTCCCATATTCTCGTGGTGCAAACAAATTTTTCTTTCGCAAATCCATTAAATTATTGTTATAACAAGACGAATCTACCAGATCAATTCTCTTATAGTTTAATTCAGCTACAGAAAGCTTATGATAATGTGCATATACATATTTTCTCAACGAAATACTATTTTGACCGTTCTTCTCTTTGAATTTCAACAATCTTCTTTCTTGCCGTTTTCTGTCACAGACCAATGCCCCCGTCATTTCCATTTTTTCAATTATGGACTTTAATAATGCTTCATCATGGTTTATTATTTCCTTATGCTTGCTCTTGACGTGTTCAATGCAATAGCATAATTCATCTTCATACACAGTTTCATATATGATAATTGTGTTATTAGACGTTGTATATATTATATCTGGATTCAATCATCACTCCCCCTTTCCATAATTACAGGAGATACAACACAAGTATCAATCAGTTCTTCCATACAGTCACAGCACAGATTTAATTGTATTTCAGAACCGTCATATTTTGTTCCATATCCACAGATACCATGGATAGAAAATTTCTCCTGTCTATCCCATATATCCATTTCTTTACCACATTTATTGCACTGCATCTTCACAACACGTCTTCCCCTTTCATCTTTTGGATAAATTCTCCGATTCTTAAAGCGCAATCATCACAAACCTTTATATCCCCTACAGGTGTTTGTAAGCTGTGATAGCTTTCACTGAATTGGATTCTATAGTGTGTAATTCCACAATCTTTCTTGCATATATCACATACAATCTCTTTTCCCATTTACAACCTCCGTATTGTTTTCACTGACAATCTTCCGAAGAAGAAAAGCAATTTTCAGTTCATAATCCCCTAATAACATGTGTATCAGTAAGTTAGGTCAAATTCTACTGCGTCAAAATTTCCGAGCAATTTTAAAAATGCCAAAAAGCCCCATAACCACCGCATTATCAGCAATTTTACCAGACTTTTTCAAATACTATTTTCCCGTAAATACCGCTTTTTTGAAAAAAGCCCCAGTGCGTCAAAATTTCCGAGTAAAAATTATATACTTTATTCTTTAAAGAATAATTTCAAAACATCAACACGTCCTTTATTTGAACCTACATAGAAAACTTCTGGATTAATACAAATTCTTGCCGTTCCGCTATCCAGTCCAGTATATGTTAATGCACAGAACCTTTGCTTTTTACCGTTGACATCAAACTCCAAAGCATCATATATTCTTTTTAATTTGCTGATACTGGACGTGTCCTTGTACCCGATATAAGCACAGAAATCTTTCATCGTTACAAGTTGCACATTATCCAGATCAGTTTCAAACGGGTTCTCACAGACAACATTCCATTCTCTATTGATAAACGGAATTAACTGAAACAAATATCCTAAATAATTGTGGTTCTTCCCGTTCGCATGCTTATACAACGAACGTACTCCATTGAAGTAAAACTGTTGATAATCTATTGCCGTTTTACTTTTCAACTTTCCACGCTTAAATATTTCATCATTCAGCCATAATTTACCAGTTTCTTCGTCTTCCCGTATATAGTAAGCCTTGACACTATTCCAGAATCTTTCACTCGTTCTTTTTGAAACACCTAAGATTTTTGGTAGATCAGACCGTTTAATCTCTTTTTTGGATTTAGCATTCAAAACCAACAGGTTATCATAACCCGCATATGTACTAAGATATATCAATTTTGTAACTGTTGACGGCGACAACTCCGAAAAATCAAACATTGTATTAACAAAAATATATCTTTCACCTTTGCCCCTGTACCTGTTTATCTCATGTTCTTCACGCTCTTTTTTCATTCTGGCTCTACGCTGTCGTTCATGTGCGGAAATTATGATATCTCCACTGTTTATTTCTCCTACCTCTTCCCCTGTTTCGGTGTCAACTATTGCATATTCACCCATTTCTTGCATTTTTCCTCCTTCTTTGTACCGCAATAAATAAAACTAGTATTTCATTTTTCTTGAATATTCAACATGGCATTTATGGAATCACTCGCCTTATATTTCTTGCGAATATCCTCAAGTATCATTTGATGCCGTATTAACTGAACTTTGTCCTCATTACGGGTTCTTCCAGAATAGTATTTAATCCATTTTTCACTATTGGCATATCTCACACAATCCTTATGTGACCACTGTGGATGTTGTTCACGCACCATTTCTTCATCTTCTTTTAGAAATATTTCTCCATGTTTATCAAAATATCTTTTTTCTTTTTTGAAATGCTCTTCATTTTCTCCACGTTCTACAACATTAGCCAGTTGGGAAATTATTTTTATAAATCCGCGAGCCTGTGGTGCTTCTATAGTATTGGCGGTTTTTGCAAGATTCACTAACATTTCTGCTACTTCTGCTTTTTGCCGTTGATATATTCCCTCTTCTCCCAAAAGATGTTTTTCAAAAATTTCATTAATTATTTTTTTAATTCTTGAAATTCCATCTTCTCCAACGTCATCATACCATTCTTTTACAACAGCAATAGTCTCATCATCTGATATGCTATATTTAATCCCATCCTCCGCAAGATTATTAAAATTATCCACATCCACAGCTTGTACCCGTTCGGAAAATCCATTAAGTTTTCTATTTATAAACTTAAACCCCTTGACAATAATATCTCCGTCAAGCAAAGTATCTTTCGTAAATTGTTTAACAAGCATACGAACCACACAATCCTCTGCCCCTCGATTATATTCTCTAATTGCGTCTATCAAGTTTTCACTTTCGAGACTGACACCCGTATTATCTTCCTGTTCAAATTCCATCTGAGAATCTTCTGCATGAAATACACGTCCGTAAACAGATACATTTATCGGGCACATAATAAGTGTATCAATTCCATCTTCAAGTCTATAATACTTTCTTGCAACACAGTAATGATGTGAATTTTTAGTCATGACTTCAATCTTTTTAGGTGGCATGTATGCTTCAATATTTTCAGTTGCTTCTTCAAGATATTCTGCTCTTCCTATCGCAAGCGGTATACTGCTAATATCATACAGAGCAATTTCCACTAAAGGATACTCCGAAAATACGCTTTTATAGATATCATATGCTTTTTCTGGATTGCCCCCACTTTGTCTATGATATATGTCACTACTTATAGAAATTATAATCTTATGATTTCCATATTCTTGATTGTATGTAATATAATCATAATATTCCTTTATCAAGGTTGACGTCTCTTCCGAAATATCACACCCATTGGTAATAAGTCGAAGTTTATGTAATGCGATATTATTTGCTTTCATTTTTTCCAGAAAATATCTCATCCCCTCTAAATTCATAGTTGGTTCACCGCCAGTAAAAAGTAATGTTCCTATCACACAAACGGATTCCAATAATTTATCTATTATTTTATGAGACATATTAATGTTCTGTGCATCTCCCCTAAGACAATGTGCACACCGTAATTGACATTTTCTAGTTATTTCAACCAGTAAATGATCTATAGCAATCTTTTCTGTTTTAATAAAACTTTCGCTCATAAATGTTCCTCTCTTCTCTGCTATTTTTTATGTAGGTTCATCTATGCAATAAGTCAAAATATCCATATTCGGTTGTCAAGGTACAATGTGTACGCACTTATTTTTCCAACAAAAAAAGCGTACACCTCACGGACGTATAACCTTTACAGATTTACGTCTTTGAAATATACGCTTGCTAACAGCTAAGCTATGATATGCCCGATTCGGGTATATGAATATTTAATTTATGTCTTAATTATAGCAAAAACACGACCATATGTCAAAATTCAAGAACCTATAACACAATACATAAAATATTGACTATCAATGACATATAAAAGTTTACAAAAATTTAACAATTAGGAGTTTTCCAATAACATATCTATTGCCCTGTTTATGAAAGAATTTACTGATTCATTATTGGCTGCTGCCTTTGCCTTAATAATATCCTTTTTACCGCTTTTTACCATTAAACTGATACGATCATACTTTTCTCTATTAAAGTCATTATTATACTTGTATGCGTCTTTTGCATCCTTATATGCCATTTCTGCGCCCTCCTTTTTTCTGGATTTCGTACATGGGAGATGTACCGACTTGTATATAATATATATCAATTCCACGGAACAAAACCAAAACCACCCCGTGTGTATGCACCTCATCATTTTCTATAGTATTTTACCATTTTTGCACAAATTTATCAAGCATATTACTCAATGTACTTTTTCACAAAATTTATATAATATCATTGTACAATTTGACAGTTGACGGTACATTACTCAATGTGCTATAGTTTAGTCACAGCAAACGAAACAACAAATTTTTAGCAAAAGCAAGAAAGGAAATAAAAATTATGACAACAGCAGAAATTATTGAAAAGATTACCGAGTTGAAAGAACTGGAGGATATGCTCCATGAACTCAATGCAGAAATTGATTCTATTAAAGATTCTCTCAAACATGAATTAAATGAACAGCATTCAGAAGAGCTTATTGCAGGTACGCATATAATCAGATACACAACCGTTATTTCAAACAGATTTAATTCAACAGAATTTAAAAAGGTTATGCCAGAAGTATATAAAGCCTATCTGAAACCTGTTACCTCAAAACGTTTCACCGTTGCGTGAACAGAAAAAAGTCTACACCCCATTGACCAAAACAAAGTGTAGACCTAAGCACAACACTACTACTCAAAGGAGTGAATGCCTATATTGATTATATCGTATTCACTCCATCATATCAAGAGATAAAGGAGAGAATACCATGAAAAACAATGTATACCAGATCGTAACAAATAGAATCATCGAACAGTTAGAACAGGGTGTTATTCCATGGCATAAGCCATGGACAGGTATCAGAACAAAAGCATTCAACAGAATCAGCCGGAAACCCTACAGCTTATTAAATCAGATGCTTCTTAAACATGACGGGGAATACGCCAGTTTTAAACAATGGACTGAATTAGGCGGTAAAATTCGCAAAGGAGAAAAAGCGGAGATAGTCGTATTCTGGAAAATGTTAGAGGTTGAAAAAGAAAACAAAGACGGCGAACTCGAAAAGAAAACTGTTCCATATCTTAGATATGTCAGTGTATTCCACATTTCACAGGTGGATGGTGTAAAACCATTAGAAGAACCTTTCCACGAAGTAGAGCCGATTGCAGACGCCGACAAAGTTATACTTGACTATGTTACACGAGAAGCAATCAACTTCAATGAACAAGCAAGTAATGAAGCCTACTACAGCCCTAGTAGAGATACAATTGTCGTTCCAATGAAAGAACAATATCAACACATCAATGAATACTACTCAACTACATTCCATGAACTAGTACATAGTACAGGACACAAGAACAGATTGAACAGACTTGAAACTACTGCCGTTGCTTCATTCGGAAGCGAAACATATTCCAAAGAAGAATTAGTTGCCGAAATAGGAAGTGCAACAATACTCTCTGCATTAGAAATTGAAACAAAGCGAACTTTCACTAACAGCGTTGCATATATCCAGAATTGGTTGAACGTACTTAAGAACGATAATCGCTTTATCATTTCTGCTTCAAGCCAAGCAGAGAAAGCTGTTGACTATATACTTGCTTAATATTTTACGGGCGGTACACAAACCGCCCCACACAGAAAGGAACATACCATGGAAAAGTTTTTTATTTATATTGGTGTCTGTGTTATCTCTACACTTTTTCCTCCACTGGGATTAGTTGCCTTCTATCTTGCAGATAAGTATTACAAGTAAAACAGACTACACCGTAATTTGACATTATTCCATGCAGATAATTCTGTAAAATCAACATTGCTTTTCGCTATCTTTTACAATCTGCATGGTATGTCATGATTTCAATTTTACAAAGGAGCATTTCACTATGAACATTGCATATATCAGAGTTTCTACCGTGGAACAGAACGAACAACGACAAATCGAAGCAATGAAACCATTTAACATTGAGAAATGGTTTATTGAAAAGATTTCAGCAAAAGATACAAACCGCCCAAAATTACAGGAACTTCTGGAATTTGCACGGGAAGGGGATACAATTCATGTACATGATTTTTCAAGATTAGCACGTTCTACCAAAGACCTTTTGGATATTGTAGAACAGCTTACACAGAAAAATATTTATCTTGTCAGCAATAAAGAAAATATCGACACTTCCACCCCTACGGGGAAGTTGATGCTAACCATGATTGGCGCAATCAATGAATTTGAAAGATACAATCTTTTGGAACGTCAACGTGAGGGAATAGCTATAGCAAAAAGGAATGGGAAATATACAGGGGGAAAACGAAAAAACGTTCCTAATTTTGAAAACGGATATCAGCGTTATTTACGTCGGGAAATATCCAAAGTAGCACTTGCAAAAGAATTAAGAATCAGCAGACCAACACTTGACAAACTTATCAAGGAATACACGGAGGAACACACTAATGCAAACAAATAATTTTCAAGAATTGATTAAAGAGTATGAAGCACATTGCCAGAACACCTCAACGCAAGAATATACTGATATTCTGTATGAATTATCATTTTCTATAGCT
>OLRE01000464.1_pt1 | contig 49197 bp, 46 predicted proteins | sample 1672461 | NCBI WGS metagenome assembly OLRE01 (sample SAMEA3136688, study PRJEB25190) | human gut metagenome | biome: human gut; feature: human-associated habitat; material: faeces | place: Austria | collected 2013
GCTGCCCCAACAGCTCCTCCCTGTTTCCGCCGCTGGCGGCGGTCGTCGTTGTTGCCTCTAGTAGGGGAGCCTCTGGCGAAACTGTCCACTTTGCGGGGAATGCCAAAGCCTCTCCTACCAGGAGAGGTGGCACGGCGTCAGCCGTGACGGAGAGGTTGTACAAAGACGGGCCTGCCAATTATAAATATAAAAAGTCAAAAAGGAAGTGACCTGCTATGCCTGCTTTTCGCCTGCCTGTCCGCCAGCTGGTGGAATTTTTGCTCCGCACCGGCAGCATCGACAGCCGCTTTGCCGGCTTCGACCGCGCCAACGAGGGCGCACGCATCCACCGCAAGCTCCAAAAGGCCGCAGGCGAAGGCTACGCCGCCGAAGTCTTCCTCTCCGGCGAACGGGAGGCGGCGGGCATCCCCTTCACCATCGAAGGCCGGGCCGACGGCATCTTCACCGACGAGGCGGGCGTGACGGTCATCGACGAGATAAAGACCACAGCCGTCCCCACCGACGACATCGCCGAGGACATGAACCCCTGCCACTGGGCGCAGGGAATGGTCTACGGGGCGCTGTATGGCCGTCAGCAGGGGCTGGAAAAGCTGGACGTCCGGCTCACCTACTACCAAATCGACACCGACGACATCCTCCGCTTCGTGCGGCATTTCACCCTTGAAGAGCTGGAAGCGTTTCTGCAGGATCTGCTCGAGCAGTACGCCCCCTGGGCGCAGCGTCAGCTGGCGTGGAAGGAGCAGCGGGGCGTGAGCCTTTCGGCGCTGGATTTTCCCTTTCCGGCCTACCGGCCCGGGCAGAGGGCGCTGGCAGGCGAAGTCTACCGCGCCTGCACTGCCGCGCCGTCTAAAAGCGGCGTCCGGCTCTTCTGTCAGGCCCCCACCGGCATCGGCAAGACCATGAGCGTCCTCTTCCCTGCTCTGCGGGCCATCGGCACCGGCTGCGGCGAGAAGCTGTTCTACCTGACGGCCCGCAACACGACTCAGTCCGCCGCCGAGGATGCCATTGCGCGGCTGCGGGCGTCTGATTCCAAGCTGGCTCTGCGCAGCGTGACCCTGACAGCCAAGGAGAAGGTCTGCCTCCACCCGGATGCCGAGGGCCATCCCGTCTGCCTGCCGGAGCTCTGCCCCTACGCAAACGGCTACTACGACCGGGTGAACACGGCCCTGAAAGCCCTTCTGGACGACGGCACCGGCCGCTTCGACCGGGCCGCGCTGGCCGACGCCGCAAAGCAGTTCACGGTCTGCCCCTTCGAGCTGGGGCTGGACCTGAGCGAGTGGTGCGACGTCATCATCGGCGACTATAACTACCTCTTCGACCCCGTGGTACATCTGCGGCGGTTCTTCGACAGCGCGGGCGACTGGCTCTTCCTCGTGGATGAGGCCCACAATCTGCCCGAGCGGGCGCGGGCCATGTACTCGGCACGCTTCTGCAAGAGCAGCCTCACCGAGGCAAAACGCGCACTCGGGCGGGGCAAAAGCACCCTTAAGACAGCCCTGAGCAAGGCCGACAAAGCCTTTTTAGAGGGACGGAAAGCGGTCTCGACCCTCGCGCCCCGCCGGGGCAGCACTGCCGCCGAAGAGGACGACAGCGGCCAGACCTCCCTGCCGGGATCTGCGGAGACGCCCGCCATCGAGCTGCCCGCCGCCGACTACGCTCAGGACGGCACGGTGTTCTGCAAGGAGCTTCCCTCAGCCCTACTGGCCCCGCTGCGGGCGCTGACGGCTCCCTTGCAGGACTGGCTGGAAGACGATCCCGACGCCGAAGCCCACGCGGCCCTGCTGGATCTCTACTTTGAGGTGCAGGACATCCTGCGGGCGTCGGAACGGTACGACGAGCATTTTGCCGCCCAGCTCACCGCCCGGGGCAGTGACCTTGAATTGCAGCTGCTCTGCCTCGACCCGTCCCCCTTCGTGGACGCAAGCCTTTCGGCAGGGCGGGCGGCGGCGCTGTTCAGCGCGACGCTGACGCCGCCGGGCTACTACCGCACCGTCCTCGGCTGTCCCGAGGCCCGGGCCGTGGCGCTGGAAAGCCCCTTCCCGGCAGAAAACCTCGGGCTCTACTGTCTGCCCTCCATCTCCACCCGCTACCGCCAGCGGGACGCCAGCATCCGGCCCATCTCGGACGCCCTCGCAGCGCTGGCGTCCAGCCGGGTGGGCAACTATCTGGCCTTCTTCCCCAGCTATGCCTATCTGCGGCAGGTGTGGGAGGACTTCACCGCCCGCTACCCGGACATCGGCACACTGGTACAGGAGAGCGGTCTGGACGACGCCGGGCGGGCGGCGTTCCTTGAGCGGTTTTCGCCCTGCCCGGAGAAGACGCTTCTCGGCTTCGGGGTCATGGGCGGCATCTTCGGCGAGGGCGTGGACCTCGCGGGCGACCGGCTCATCGGCTGCGCCATCGTGGGCGTGGGCCTGCCGCAGGTGAGTCCCCGTCAGGAGATGCTGCGCCGCTACTACGACGCCCAGAACGGGGCGGGCTTCGACTACGCCTACCGCTGGCCCGGGATGAACAAAGTCCTGCAGGCCGCCGGGCGGGTCATCCGGACGCAGGAAGATAAGGGCGTGGTGCTGCTCCTCGACGACCGATTTGCCCAGAGCGAGTACGCCCGGCTCTTCCCGAAGCATTGGAGGCATCTGGAGTATCTGAGGGATACGAAGGAGCTGAAGAAAAAATTAGCGGAATTTTGGGGGGAATAACCTCTCCATCAGCATCCTTGCCCTCTCAGGCGCTCCGCGCCCATGCCGGGTTGCGGCTCCCAGCGTCTGCTGCGCTGCCGCTTGCATCCTGCTGGCCGCGGCCCCAACAGCTCCTCCCTGTTTCCGCCGCTGGCGGCGGTCGTCGCCGTTGCCCCCAAAGGGAGAGCCTTTTATATGGAAAAAGAGGCAGACTCGCATCTGCCTCTTTTTCCATGCACTTATCGCTTTGCTTTCGCCGTCTTTTTCCGCATGATGTCCCACGAGGGCATCTGGTTGCGCAGGGTATCCCACGCCGTCATCCGGACGCTCGTCCGGGCGCGCAGACCTTCGAAAGCCTCATCGAGGTACTGCATCTCAGCCACAGCATGCATCGCGTGGTCGGAGACGCAGAGACGGCCCAGCGGGGTCTTGCAGAGCGCCAGGACCATGGCGTCCATCTTCCGGCGGCCGGGTGTACCGGCACGGTAGCAGTCGGTGTTCTCCTTGTCGTCCACGGGGATGTGGGCGGCTTTCAGCATCTCGCAGGCCTCCCACGCGGCGTCGAGGACCAGGTCACGCTGCTCCTTCGTCGCCTTGGAGAGGTCACCGCTGCAGGCGTAGCAGAGATAGCAGGCCGGCAGGATGAGGGCGAGGTGGCACTTGAGCCATCCGTCCATGTCGCTGACGAAGGTCAGCTTGTACTTTGCGCCCTCGAAAGCCGTCTTGACCCGGTAGCGGAAGACGCCCGAAAGGGGCGCGGTAGCCCCGCCGATGGTCATACCCACACCGACATGGGCGCTGACGACCTTATCGACATCCCGGTGGCCGCCGCTGCTCTGGAAGCCGAAGGCGATCTTATCCGCCGGGCGCTGCATGGCCTGCATGACCTCCACGGCGTGGGGGTCGTTGCCCACGAAGACGAAGTATTCGCTCCTGTTCTGCTTGAGGATGGGCAGCACGTCGGGCAGCTGCCCGGCCTGCATCGTCACGAAAACGAGGTCGTAGCAGTCGTCCGGGGCCAGCGTGTCGATGGTGGCCACCCGATCCACCGTGGTGCGGCACTGCGCCCAGTGGCGGATGACGAGGCCCCTTTGGTCGAGCCTCTCCTTCCACTCGCCCCGCGCCAGCATGGTGACGACATTCTTTTTGTTCTGCAGCAGACGGTGGGCCAGCTCACAGCCCTGCACGCCTGCACCATAGACCAGTATCCTCATCTCTGCCTGCCTCCTTATATAGGCCCCACCCGGGGGCCGGAAGTCATCAGTGCTTCAAAAACGAGAAGAATCCCTTCTTCTCATACGGCTTTTCCTCTGCGCCGGTCACGATATAGCCCGTGTCGGCGATGGCAGCCTTCAGGGCCTCGATGTCCAGCGGCTGGGCCGAGACGATGACCGTCTCTCCCTTCGTGTGGGAGGAAGTTACCTTCTCCACCTGCGCAGTCTTGCGCACCACCTCGTTGACGTGGCTCTCGCACATGCCGCACATCATGCCGTCTACTTTCAGCGTCGTCTGAACCATTGGTCAGTACCTCCTAAAAATCGTTATCCACTGGGCAGACTGCACAAGCCGCCCGGGTGTTTTTCGTCATTTTGTTAGTTTTGCCTAACTTTTTATGGGAAACAAAAGGCCGCCGGCCCCGCGCACCCCTCAGCGCCCGAGACAAAAGACCCTGTTTCTTTGTTTCCGTCTTCATCATACCACACCGGTATGGTAATTGCAAGCACCGGTTTCTCACAGTACACGGGTGTGGTATATTTCTCCCGTCTCTACGTCTTTCCAGTAGAAGACGCCGTTTTCCAGAATTATATAGCTGTGGGGACTGTTTTCCTTCGGGATGCTCAGGGAGCCGGGGTTGAGGCAGACGTTCCTCCGCCCGAACTCCGTCCACGCCGGGACGTGGGTGTGGCCGTGGAGCAGAATGTCCCCTTCGGCCAGCGGCGGCGGGTTCTTTCCATTATAGATATGCCCGTGGGTGGCATAAATGAGCTTTTCGCCCGCCGGGAGGATGCAGTAATCCGCCATCACCGGGAGGTCCAGCACCATCTGGTCCACCTCGGCCTCGCAGTTGCCCCGGACGCAGCAGAGTTTGTTTTTCAGACCGTTCAGCATCGGGATGACCTCTTTCGGCGCGTAGTCCCGGGGCAGGTCGTTCCGGGGGCCGTGGTAGAGCAGGTCGCCCAGCATCAGCAGCCGGTCAGCCCCCTCCCGTTCAAAGGCCTCCACCATCTTCTTGCAGTAATAAGCCGACCCGTGCAGGTCGGACGCGATCATCCATTTCATGGTGCTTTTCCTCCGTTTCTGTCTGGCTTTATTGTATCACGAAATGGCCGCTTGAAAAGCCTTTTGTGAAAAGTCATACTTTTTCCTTGACAATCCACCCGTTTCGTGGTATCCTATCGCAGGCCGGTCAGAAAGACTCTTCCCGTACTGTCCTTTCCGGCCCGCATCCCGGTGCCGTCCGGCGGCGTCCCGTAACGCCGCTTTTACGATGCACCGTATTTCTCAGCACTTCAATAAAACCCGTGTGGATTTTTACAGCATCGATGTTTGCTACTTTTCGCCACACAATGGCCCGCTTCAAGCCGCCGTTGTGTGGCTTTTCTTGTGCGGAAATTTCAGGAAAGGAAGCTTTTGCCCCCATGAACGATACTTTTATGAAGACGAAGCCGGTGTTCCCGCTGCTGGTGTCGATGGCTCTGCCCAACGTCATCTCCATGCTGGTGAACTCGCTGTACAACATCGTGGACAGCCTCTTTGTGGCCCAGATCAACGAGCAGGCCATGACGGCCCTCTCCCTCGTGTTCCCCATCCAGAACTTCGTGAACGCCGTTGCCATCGGCTTCGGCATAGGCATCAACGCCCTTGTGGCCCTCTACCGGGGCGCAGGCGACTACGACAGAGCGGACGCCGCCGCCACTCACGGCATGGCCCTCTCGGTGCTCCACGGCATCCTCTGCACGCTGGCAGCTACCGCCATCATGCCCGGCTTCCTGGCTCGGTTCACCGCCGACGGCACCATCGTCTCCATGGGCGTGACCTACTCCACCATCGTCTTCCTGTTCGCCACCGTGAACATGGCCAGCCTTGCCTTTGAGAAGCTCTTCCAGGCCGTGGGCCGGATGAAGCTCACCATGATTGCCCTCATCTCGGGCTGTGTCTGCAACATCCTGCTGGACCCCATCCTCATCTTCGGCCTTGGCCCGGTGCCTGCCATGGGCATTGCCGGCGCGGCGCTGGCTACCGGCATCGGACAGGCCGCCACTCTCGTCATTTACCTCGTGGTCTACAGCACCACCGAGTCGCCCGTCCATCTGCGCCGGAAGGCCCTGCGGCCTGACCTCTCTCTCGAAGGCCGTCTCTACGCCATCGGTGTGCCTGCCATCCTGAATCTGGCCCTGCCCTCCCTGCTGGTCACCTTCCTCAACGGCCTGCTGGCGGCCTTCTCCGAGAGCTATGTGGTGGTGCTGGGCATCTACTATAAGCTCCAGACTTTCCTCTATCTGCCCGCCAACGGCATCGTGCAGGGAATGCGCCCCCTCATCGGCTACAACTACGGTGCAAAAGAGCACGCCCGCGTGGCAAAGCTCTACCAGCTCACCCTCGGCATGAGCGCCGTCATCATGGCGGCAGGCACCGTCATCTGTATGGCCGCTTCCGCGCCCCTCATCGGCCTATTCTCCTCCAACCCCGAGACCATCGCCATCGGCCAGACCGCTCTGCGCATCATCTGCCTCGGCTTTGTGGTGTCGGCGGTGTCCACCACCTCTTCCGGCGCGCTGGAAGGTCTGGGCAAGGGTGCGGCCTCGCTGGTCATCTCCCTCTGCCGGTACGTCATCTTCATCATGCCGCTGGCGTGGCTGCTCTGCCGCCAGCTCGGCCCCACCGGCGTCTGGCACGCCTTCTGGGTCACGGAAGTGCTGTCGGCTGTCATCGCCTTTGCGGTGTATCGGAAGAGCGTAACGAGAAATTAACCTCTCCGTCACGGCTGACGCCGTGCCACCTCCCCTATCGAGGGGAGGCCTTGGCATTTCGGAAAGCTTCACCTCTTCGCCAGAGGCTCCCCTACTAGGGGAGCTGTCTGCGAAGCAGACTGAGAGGTTGGATGAAGGCACTCTTTCCCTGAAACGCAGAAAGCTCCCCATACCCTCACGGGCATGAGGAGCTTTTTCTTATTTTTTCTCTTTTTCCGGCACCAGCGCACACACCAGCCGCACCATCCAGGGCAAAAACGGCAGCCAGAGCAGGGCGCAGCAGACGTTGAAGGCGGTGTGGGCGTTGGCGATCTGCCGGGAAATGACTTCCAGCTCCGGGCCTTTGGGGGAGATAAGCTCCACCAGCCGGACGAACCAGGGCAGCAGCACCGCCGCCAGCAGACTCCCGCTGAGGTTGAAGCAGCTGTGGGCCAGCGCGGCGCGGGCGGCGTCCTTCCCCTGCCCGATGCAGGCCAGCAGGGCCGTGACCGTCGTGCCGATGTTGTCGCCCAGAAGGACAGGCACCGCCCCGGCAAGGCCCAGCACGCTGTGGATGCCGTCCGGCCCGGCCTGACGGGCCACGTTCTGCAGCAGCGCGATGGTGGCCGAACTGCTCTGCACCACCATGGTCATGGAGAGGCCCAGCAGGATGCCCAGAAGCGGCGACTCCTTCACCCGGGTCATCCACTCGAGAAAGACCGCCTGCCCGGCCAGCGGCTGCAAAGCCCGGCCCAAAATGTCGATGCCCTCGAAGAGCAGCCCGAAGGAGAACACCGCCTCTCCCACGGCCTGCCAGCGGGGCCTGCGGGCCGCGAAATCGAGGAGAAAGCCCAGAAACAGCACCGGGTACACCAGCGTCTGGACATCGAAGGCGATGAGCTGTGCCGTCATGGTGGTGCCGATGTTGATGCCGTAGATGACAGCCACCGCCCGGGGCAGTTCCAGCAGCCCGGCGCTGACAAAGCCGATGACCATTACTGTGGCTGCCGAACTGCTTTGGAGCACCGCCGTCACGGCCAGCCCGGTGAGGACGCCCAGCAGCGGCGTGGCCGTCAGCCGGGCCAGCAGCCGCTTCATGGCGTCGCCCGCCGCCCGCTGCAAGGCGCGGCTCATCCTGTCCATCCCGTAGAGGAACATCGCCAGCCCGCCGAACAGCGCAAAGAGCATCTCCATCCCCCGCTCCATCCGCACACCCCCTTGTCCGTCAGTGTATGAGGGGTGGACGGGCGGTATGACGGGAAGCCTCTGGCGAGCGAATGCGAGACTGAGAGGTTATTTTACGGCAGCCTGTATTTTTTATAAGGGTAAAGCGCTCCGACTCAGATCACAGCTGGCTCTTGTGATGCAATGTCGTATATAATAACGATGATTCGTTAAAATACAAATCAAAGCAGGCCTGCACCGCAACAAAAACCGCAACATTGTGTTTATTTTGAACTAGAGGACGCACCCAACAGGTGCACCCAGATGCACCCTTGCACCTGCACCCATGAGGATGCAAAAAGAGTACCAACACAGCGGCGGGCGCTGGGCTGGCACTCTGATGCAAGGGCGGCTTAGAGAACATCAAGTTCCATGTACATTTCCCCGACACACTTCCCAAGTTCACGGTTTGCCTTGTTTACAGCTGTGATTGCAGTGGTAAGCACGGCCAGATAGTCCCGTGTGCCGTAGATTCCACCCGGCAGGACGCTATCTTCTACCCATTGCCGGAACAGGTTCAGCAGGTGGCTTGCATCGTCCAGACGGTCGGAAGTGTCCTTCATGTACTGATAGGCGCGGAGATCATCAGCGGTGATCTTGCTCTTGTTGGTAGTGGGCACGTTCATTGCATTTTCCTCCTAAAGTTCCCGGCGGGGTCTGTGCCGCCGGGAATATATAAGTTTTGATGGTCGAGAGTATTCAAACGCTGGGGTTCTGATAGATTTCCTTTGCAAACTCTGCATAGGTAGCATCAAGCAGATAGACAACACCTTGCACAGCGTCCAGAGCTTGCGCGGGGTTCAAGTCCTTTTCCATTGCGATGCAGACAGAACGGCAGGTTTCCACAGCGCACCGAAACTGCATCATGTTTATATCAAGCTGGGCCGGACTGATGCTGAGGTTCAGCGGGTTCGGGTCTTCGATGCACAAATCTTTCCTCATGCGTCAGCCCTCCAGCGGCTTTACCTGAGAAGCGCCAAAGAATGATGCCCGGAAGGTCTGCCCGTCTCCCTTGCTGCTGTGGATAAGCACCGCCTGAAACAGCGCCTTTGCACCGTGCTCCACCATGTACCCGGCGGCTTTCCAGCCTGCCCAAGTATTCACAGGTTCAGAGATTCCGGCGGCGTTCTGGGCTTCGCTGATGCGCTGGGCGTTGACCGGAGCGGCCTTTGCACTGTTCCATGCCCGGTGCAGGGCTTCGGCAAAGCTGCTCACGCCCTTGCGGTACAGCTTCCACGCCTTGTGCATGATCTCAGAGAGATTGTACTTCATGTGATGACCTCCACTTTACATCGTGGGGCGGGCCTGTTATAATGGCCTTGCCCCTTTGGGTTTGGCTCGGTGTGTCTGTTTGGCGATAGGACACCGGGCCTTTTCTTATACACAGCTTTCAGGAAGTGGGTTACTGTCTTAGCTGGCGTTCTGCTCTTGCGCTCCCGGTACATCCTTCGCCCCTTGCCTTCCGGTCGTGCTTCCCTTGCTGTGTCTTAATTATATCATGTTTAACTGTACACTTCTATTGACAAACCGCACAATGTTTAACTGTACAACTTGTGTATAATTGTACTGGTAAACAGTTCTTTTCTATGTTATACTATATGTGGAAAAGTCCAACAGACAAAACACTACAAGAAGAAAGGAACAGATATGGTAACGGAAGCAAGAAAAAGGGCTAATGCAAAATGGGACAAAGAAAATATGACCATTTTGGGATGTAAGGTCAAGAAAGAGTATGCGGCAAAGTTCCGTGCGGTGTGTGCAGCACAGGGGACAACGCCCAACGCTGTACTGAAACAGGCGGCAGATGATTTTATGCGGGAGCATCCTGCACCGGAAGAACCGATGATCGAGAGCGAAACCGCCGGGAAGTGATAAATATGATAGATTCGATAAAATGCCCTGTATGCGGTCAACACGCCTTTGAAGAAGCTGATGATTTTGAAGAATGCCCAGTGTGCGGCTGGGTGAATGATGGCGTTCAGCGGGCAGACCCGGACTATCCCGGCGGGTATAACCGTATCAGTTTGAACGATGCCCGGAAGAAGTGGAAAGCGGGTAGGAAGGTTTGGGACTGAATGCCCGTCTTTCGCGTTTACTAGGGGGCTAGGTGGCACTTTTTTGTGCTATGCCTATCTGGTAAGGAAAATTATCATTGAAACAGTAAAACGCCCTCACAGGCTTTCTTTCAGGCTGTGGGGGCGTTGTTCTCCTTATTTTCGGGCATTGATGGCAGATTCTATACCAGTTCCAGCCCATCAATACCGAACATCAGCATAGAAATCTGTTCAATGGCTGCATCCCGGTCGCGGCTAACTTGCCGGGTGCTGATGTGCTCTTGCTCTGCAATCTGTTCAACCGTGCTTGGAACATCACCGAGATACAGGCCGCAGATGATGCGGTAGCCGCGCTGGGAAGCATCGTTGCCGCTCTGCTCGCAGTGCACCCGGTACAGGTCTAGCATATTGTCCATGTGCTGTACCATGATTTTGGTGCGTTTGCAGGAGCGGCGAATGGAATCGACAACAACAGAATGGTCACGCTGGAGCATCATGTCCAGCAGTTCCAGTGCGGTTTCTTCCTCGCTTCCGTCATGCTCTCCCGCTTCATCCGTGTAGACAGCGCCGGTACAGTGCTTCTTGAACATCCGGTAGTTCTTCAGGAGCAGCTTTGTGTTATGTAAGCGGCGGTCGCACCGGCCTGCGGCTCTCTGGGCCTGCTCTTTCAGAACAGCCCTTGCGCTTTCCAGCGCGGCCAGCTGGGCCGTTTCCCGGATGATGGCTTCAATATCGGTCGGAGTGTCCATCGGCTTCCTCCTGCTCTTGCTGGGGCTGTATGTCCTCCCCGACAAGTTCAAAAATATCTGTCTGCCCTTCCAGCTGGGACAGCGCGTTTCTGATTGCGGCCAGTTTGCGCACGCTGGAACGGCTGCGGGCGAGTTCCCGGCGGTAAAAGCGTATCAGTTCGTTGCGGCCCTTTTCACCCTCAGAGGGCCGGAAGTACCCGCCGGGACGGTGCATAGAGGACAGACAGAACGCACCCTCTTGCAGTTCTTTGGAAACCCTTGCACGGCATTCCCTTTCAGACAATCCCAGTTGTGCGGCCAGCTGTTTCGCCGGGATGGCGTTTTCCTCTCCTATTGGCAGAATATCAAAAATCTTCATCGTGTCCCCCTTTCAGGCAGTGCGATACAAGCATAAAGTATTTTTTGGCTGTGCAGATTTTGCATAGTGTAAGCCCTCTACGTGTGCAATTTTTGCATAGTGCAAGGGCTGTTTTGCTGGGTACACTATGCAATTTTTGCACAGTGTGATAACGATGATACGTCATTTCGGATTTTGGCACACTATGCAGATTTTGCACACATATACTATATATAGCCATATCCTCCCGGAAATTCATGTGGTTAGAATGGCGGGGAAAGTAGGGGTCAAGGGGAAGAAAACGAGGGCGGGGCCAGTGGGCCTACTGGATAGAATCCGCTGAATGCCCTGCCCGGTGTTGTATTCCCTTTGCTCCCGTTCTTTCGTTGGTGTGGTCAATGATAAAGAATCATCCATCATCCAGCCAGCGGAAGCAGAACTGATAGTCATTCGCTGTGCGGGTAGTCTTTCCACTTCGCACAAGTTCAATAAAGCCAGCGGCTTCAAGTTCCTTCAGATAGTTGCGGGCAGTTCGTACAGGGATTCCAAGTGCTTCTATTTTTGTGGCCGGAAGTTGAAACTCTCTTTTTCCGGCAGATTCGTTGGCCGCGAGAATGTACAAGAATCTAGCACCTACGCTTAACGCACAGAATTTTTTGTTGAAGAACAGGGAGTTCCCAACCATAACGAACCGCTTTTCCTTTCGGTCTGGGGTGGCGGTAAGCCAGCGGGAAAGCCCTTTTTCTGTTTTCCGTGCCATTCATGTTTACCCCTCCACCCGGCGGCGCTCTGGATCCTGTCCCGCCGGGGTTTCATTTTGACTGTGAGCGTCAGCAAGCGCTTTTGTGGGGCGGTGTCCTTTGCGATAGGGCCACAATGGGCAGTCAGGCATGGGGCAGAGCCGGACTTCTGCTTGACTTCCTGCACAGCAGTCCAGGCATTTGGCGCGAATGGCTTTCATCGGTGTAAGCATGGTTTAGCCCTCCCTCTTCAGTTCTTCAGTCACGCCCAGCTGACGGAGATAGGCGGGCACATTGACTAAGCAGGTCTTTCCGAACCACATACAAGGGATAGAACCGTCTTTCACCCCATTGCGAATATGAGAGATGGGAATACCCGTCATGCGGGCAACGGTTTCGGCACGCTGGAACGGTGCATCAGGGCTTGCTATCCGCTTTCTCATTTGGTGTTCACCTCTTCCAGTAGGTTCTTCAGCGGCACATTGAGCGCGTTTGCAATGCGCTGTGCACTGGGTGTGGTAATGCTGCGGCCGCATCGGGCGGCGCAGATCGTGGAGCGTGAAACGGTGCTTTTTTCAGACAGTTCCGTGATGCGGATGTCCTGTCGCGCCATTTCAGCAATCAGTTTTACACGGTCAATTCTCATTTGTTATTCACCTCAGCTTGAAATTGAACTTATTGGGTTCTACTGAACCAGTATAGTTCATAATGAAAAAGCTGTCAATACTATATTTGAACTTTTAATTGAACCTTTTTATTGCATTTTGGGATGGAGAACAGTATAATAGCAATAGAGGTGATATTATGGCGGCTGATAGCTTCGGAAGTCGGATGAGAGAAGAAAGAAAAAGACAGGGCCTTACAATGGAACAGTTTGGGCAGAAAATGGGTATATCTGGTTCATTGGTTGGAAGATATGAGCGGGATGAGGAAAATCCAAAGCCTGAAACTATTAGAAAATTTGCTGAAGCCTTGGGCGTAAGTCCTAGTTGGCTTGTGTATGGCGAGGGAAGCCCCAAACAAAAATCTTTGTATGATGCGTGGGAGCATCTTGCAGAAATCTCTAGCCATCATGGCGCAGTAATAAGCGGTGAAGAACTTGACATTGCTGTAAAAGAGATACAGCAATGTATTGATGGGGCTATTGATGAGATGAAACGGCAGATAGATTTCTCTGATAAACCTGATAGACAGGAAGATTTGCAACAGTTATTTGCGCTTCTGAACGATGCGGGCCAGTGTGTTGCGCTGGAACGTTTAGATGAACTGGCGCAGTTGCCCAAGTATCAGCGCCAGCCCGCCCAAGAGGGCCAGCAGACAGAGCAAAGCACACCCGGCGGGGCGGAAGATAAAACAGACCAAGCGTAAAAAAAAGCGCCCACAGGGCATAGATAGCGGCTGTGAGCGTAGGCAGAACAGGGAGTGAATGCACAATGGCCAGCATAAAACAGAAAACGGATAAGGCCGGGAATGTGGTCTATCAGGTGCAGGCCAGTGATGGACGCGGGCGGCGTGTGTGGCGCACGTTCCGGCCGGAACCAACGTGGAGCGCCAAGACCACACAGCGGGAACTTCAGCGTTTTGCGGCAGATTTGGAAAACAGCCTGAAAGCCGGCACGTTGCTGACAAAGGAAGAAGCGGCCAGCAAAGCCCGCCGGGATGCAGCGGAAGCGGCTAAAATCCAAACTCTGAGGGAATACGTTACCCGCGTCTGGATGCCCCAGAAAAAAGCCAGCGTGTCCGAAAATACCGTGAAAATCTATGAACTGGAACTGCGGCGCAGGATATACCCGGCGCTGGGCGAATGTTTGTTGACCGAGATAACACCGGCGCAGATCACGGCGCTGTTCTTCCAAATCCACGATGCAGGTTATTCGCCCAAAACATTGGGCCTTGAACGCACCATACTGGAAATGGTTTTCCGGTCAGCGATGCAGGATGATTTGATAGAATATTCCCCCATGCTGAAAGCCAGATACCCAAAGGCCAGCAAAGATACCGCTCAGACGGAGCAGGAAAAGCCCCTTGCATATACGGCTGATGAACTGCGGAAGATTCTGGCCGCAATCGAACAGGAGCCGCTTCTGTGGCGCTGCGTGGTGCTTCTGATTGCATCAACGGGCATTCGCAGGGGAGAAGCCGCAGGGCTTCAATGGGACTGTGTAGACCTTGCAACGGGTCAGATCACCATCCGGCGCAACCTTCAGGCCCACACGGGCGGTGTGTATGTAGTCACGCCCAAGACGGGCCGAGAACGTGTTGTGCAAGTCCCGGCGGATGTGCTGGAACTGCTTCGACAACTCCGGGCGCAACAGCCAGTAACGGTGCGTTGGTGCTTCTGTCAGGAGCACAGCCCGGAACCGATTCACCCGTGCACCTACACAAAGCACTTTGCGCTGATAGCACAGCGTTATAATATCCCGGACTTCCACCCGCACAAACTCCGGCACACGTTCGCCAGCCTTGCCATTGAGCAGGGGGCAGACGTGGCGGCGGTAGCTCAGTGTTTAGGCCATGCCAAGATACAGACCACCTTGCAGACCTACACCCACACCAACAGAGAAGCGGCAAACCGTGCAGCATCCCTTGTGTGGTCGGCGGTGCAGGAGAAACCGGAAGAACAGGAGAAAAAGGCATAAAAGAAAGGCAGTCGGCTCATGAAAAAGCTGACTGCCTTTTTGTATTCCTGCACCCAGATTCCTGAAAAAACTCAATGTCAGAAATCAGACCGCAACCAAAACCGCAACGTCAAGCGGAAAAACCGCAACATTACCGGAAAGTGGTCGAAAGGACAGGACAACAGGTTTTAAGAAAACAATAACCGAATAGCGCTATTTTTGACAACAAAAAGCGCACAAGACAAAACGTGTTAAAAGGTTGTTTCGCTATATCTTACAGCTGGCTCTTGTACAGCTCCACGATCTCCTCCACGCTGGTGTCGCGGGGGTTGCCGGGACGGCAGGCGTCCGCATAAGCGGACTCGGCGAGGAACTGGATGTCCTCTTCCTTCAGGATGCCGTTCAGGTTTGCGGGGATGCCCACGTCAGCACTCAGCTGCTTGACAGCGGCGATGGTGGCATCTGCGGCCTCGGCGTCGTTCATCTCGTCGATGCCCTTCACGCCCATAGCCTTGCCGACGGCACGATAGCGCTCACCGGCGACGGTCTTGTTGTACTCCAGACCGACGGGCAGCAGGATAGCGCAGGCCACGCCGTGGGGGGTGTCATACAGAGCGGACAGGCCGTGTGCCATGGAGTGGACGATGCCCAGACCCACGTTGGAGAAGCCCATGCCGGCGATGTACTGGCCCAGAGCCATGCCCTCGCGGCCTTCCGGAGTGTTCTGGACAGCGCCGCGCAGGTTCTCACTGATGAGCTTGATGGCTTCCAGATGGAACATATCGGAGATGGTGCAGTGGCCCTTGGTGATGTAGCCCTCGATGGCGTGGGTCAGAGCATCCATACCGGTGGCGGCAGTCAGGCCCTTGGGCATGGAGGCCATCATATCGGGGTCAACCACAGCGATCTCGGGGATGTCGTTGGTATCGACGCAGACGAACTTGCGCTTCTTCTCCACGTCGGTGATGACGTAGTTGATGGTAACTTCAGCGGCAGTACCGGCGGTGGTGGGGACAGCGATGGTAAAGACGGCATGCTTCTTGGTGGGAGCGACGCCTTCCAGAGAGCGCACATCGGCGAACTCGGGGTTGTTGATGATGATGCCGATGGCCTTTGCGGTGTCCATGGAAGAGCCGCCGCCGATGGTCACGATGCAGTCAGCCTCTGCGGCCTTGAAAGCGGCCACGCCGTCCTGCACATTGGCGATGGTGGGGTTGGGCTTGATCTCACTGTAGACGGTGTAGGCGAAGTTTGCAGCGTCCAGCAGGTCGGTGACCTTCTTGGTGACGCCGAACTTGAGAAGGTCGGGGTCAGAGCAGACGAAAGCCTTCTTGTAGCCGTGGGCGGTCAGCTCGGGAACGATGTTCTCGATGGCGCCGTGGCCATGATAAGAAATAGTGTTCAGAACGATACGATCAGCCATTGGTAAAACCTCCTGATTTTGCGCCCCGCCGGGCGGCGGGTACGACTCTCTTTGCTTTTACTTTACCACTTTGTTAAAATTTGTTCAATATCATTTTTTATGATTTCCATGAAATTTTTATACTTTTTTGAGTTTTTGCAGAGAAAGTGGACAAAACCAGAGGTTTGTTGACAGCAAAGCGCCCTCCGGCGCGGGCCGGAGGGCGCCTTATTCCATAATGTGATTATTTCTTAAGCTGCAGTGTACCCAACCACTATGCACATAAGCTGTTCTTCACCATTTTTTGCAACAATATATCCGAAGGTTGCCCCGTCGTAATCAATGGAGACGCCTTCATCAGCCAATCCACTCTTCCATTCAGACATCTGCTTCCTAATCTCAGCCACCTGATATCTTGGGGTTGTCTTGTCGGTCAAGAAAACCATCTCTTCTGTAATATCAATTCCCGCCTTATCGAGTATTTTCAACACAAACTGCTCATCAAGCTCTTGATTAGGGTTCTTTTTCGCCGAATCGACAACTACTTCCATGAATTTCTGAGCTTTTGCGCCTTTCGCCGCTTCATAGCTCATATTGATGCCATTCGATGCCAGTGCATTGATAAATGCTTTGGAAAATTCTGTGTTAGCATTTTGGGTGCTGCTGAATGTTATCATTCCTCCGTTACCGTCGGAAATGGCACCGCCGCCACCACCGCCTCCGCCGCAGCCGGTGAGCAGGGTCAGGGCGAGGGCGCTGGCCAGAGCCAAAGCCATCAATTTTTTCATGATTTTCATATCGTTTCCTCCTCAGATTTTGAGAATTTGCAGAAGAGCGTTTCTGCTGTTTCCGATTTTACCCCCCCCCCCCTGTATCCGTCTGTCAAGTTGTTCGGCTCTCAAAAGCCATATTTCGTCCTGTTTCACAAAGGAGAACACCGTATTTTATCACAATATACAAAAAACACGGCAGATGCACATTAAAATGCACCTGCCGTGTTCCGCTCTAAGTAACTCTTTATTTCTTTGCCCCCTCGCCCGCGAAGAACTCCTTCGTGAGCTTTGCCACCGTGCCGGACAGCAGGAGCAGGGCCATAAGGTTCGGAATGCTCATCAGTCCGTTGAAGGTGTCGGCGATGCTCCACAGCAGGCCCAGATCGACCGTCGCGCCCAGAATGGACACGAAGGAGTAGACCACGAGGAAGGGGCCGACCACCTTGTCGGTGTGGAACAGGAACTCGATGCACCGGGAGCCGTAGAGGCCCCAGCCGATGATGGTGGAGAATGCAAAGCTGCAGAGCGCCACCGCCGTAAAGATGGACGACCAGCCGCCGTAGGTGGCCGTGAAGCCGGAGATGGTCAGCTCTGCGCCTGCCGCACTGCCGTAGCCCACCGGCACGCCGCTGCACAGGATGACCATGGCGGTCAGGGTGCAGATGACGATGGTGTCGGCGAAGACCTCGAAGATGCCGAACATCCCCTGCTTGACGGGCTTGCGGGTATCGGCGCAGGCGTGGGCGATGGAGCCGGTGCCGAGGCCGGCCTCATTGGAGAAGATGCCGCGGGAGACGCCCTTCTGCATACTGAGGAAGATGCTGCCGATGGCACCGCCGGTGAAGGCCTGCGGATTAAATGCACCGCCGACAATGGAGGCCAGCACCGCCGGGAAGCGCCGGTAGTTGATGACCACGACACCCAGCGCCAGCACCACATAGAACAGCGCCATGAACGGCACCAGCTTCTCGGTCACGCTGCCGATGCGCTTGACGCCGCCCAGCAGCACCATAGCCACCATCATGGCCACCACCACGCCCACGACGAGGTTGACCGTGGACAGGATGCTGTTCAGGCTGCTGCCGTAGGCCAGCAGGGCCGAGTCGATGGCCGTGACGATGGTGTTGACCTGAGTGGCGTTGCCGGTGCCGAAGACCGTCAGCACGCCGAACAGCGAGTACAGCACCGCGAGGAACTGCCACCGGCTGCCGAGGCCGTTTTTAATATAGTACATGGGGCCGCCCACCAGCTCGCCGTTTTTGTTCCGCTCGCGGAAATGCACGGCCAGCGTCACTTCGGAGAATTTGGTACACATGCCCAGCAGAGCCGAGCACCACATCCAGAACACCGCGCCCGGCCCGCCGATGGCGATCGCGCCCGCCACGCCGGCGATGTTGCCGGTGCCGACGGTAGCGGCCAGTGCCGTACACACTGCCTGGAACGGAGTCATCGCGCCGTCGGAGGCGTCCTTTTTGCGGAAGATGCGGCCAATGGTCGTTTTGATGGCATAGGGGAATTTCCGGAGCTGCAAAAAGCCTGTCCGCACACTGAGCAGCAGGCCCACGCCGATGATGCAGACCATCGCCGGGATGCCCCAGATAAAGCTGTTGACCGCCTGATTGACGGCTGTGATGGTTTCGAGCATACTTTTACGCCTTTCTTTTTCACTTTGACACAACGAAAATTATTTTATCGTATTTTAAGCGGCCTGTCAATTTACTTTGAACGTGAAATCTGCACGTCCCGGCTGAAAGTTTGTTAAAATAGCTTCACCTTTATTTTCTCTACTTCTTTGCCGCTTTTTTGCCCGTCAAAGCCCTACACAAACCGCGCGGGTTGTGCTATGATAAGGGTGAAATTTCGGTTTGGCACTGCCAACCGCAAGGAGATGTCATAGATGTCTGAAACATCTGCTCTGATGGATACGCTGCGGCAGGAAGGGGTCTCCCCCGACCTGCTGCGCGCTGTGGAAGAATACCGTACCGCCCACCCTCTGGCGGAGGCCCTGCGCCCCCGCATCCCCTCCCCTGCCTTCGTCTACTACGGCAGAGAGGTGTGGGAGCAGGCGCTGGCCGCCCTGCTCTGCGGCGAAAATCTGCTGCTGGCGGGCGGCAAGGCCACCGGCAAGAACGTGCTGGCCGAAAACCTCGCCGCCGCCTTCGGACGCCCCGCGTGGGACATCTCGTTCCACGTCAATATGGACGCGGCGTCCCTCATCGGCATGGACACCTTTGAGGGCGGACAGGTCAAGTTCCGCCCCGGCCCGGTATACCGCTGCGCCCAGAGCGGCGGCTTCGGCGTTCTGGACGAGATCAACATGGCCAAAAACGAGGCGCTGGCCGTCCTGCACGCAGTGCTGGACTTCCGCCGCGCCATCGACGTGCCGGGCTATGAGCGCATCCCGCTGGCCGAGGAGACCCGCTTCATCGCCACCATGAACTACGGCTACGCCGGCACCCGTGAGCTGAACGAGGCCCTCACCTCCCGCTTCGTGGTCATCCAGATGCCCACCATCACCGAGGAGAACCTCGAAAAGCTCCTGCGCACCCAGTTCCCCGATTTGAACAGCAAGTATGTCAGGCAGTTTGCCCTGCTCTTCCTCGATTTGCAGAAAAAGTGCGACAGCGCGGAAATTTCCACCAAAGCTCTCGACCTGCGCGGTATGCTGGACGCTCTGCGCCTGATGCGCCGGGGCGTCGCTGCCGGGGCTGCGCTGGACATGGGCATCACCAACAAAGCCTTCGACTCCTACGAACAGGGCCTCATCCGGGATGCCATTGCCGCCCGTATCCCGGCCCAGCTCACCGCCGCAAAGCTCTTCGATTAAAAAAAGGGGCGTTTTTATGGAAGCGCAGAGCTACACCGCCGAAGAGCGGCGGGCCGCCAATCAGGTGTGGGCAGCGGCAGGAGCTTACGGCTTCGAGCCGCTGTTCCTCGCCCGGAACACCGACGGCACCATTGATTTTTACATGAACTGCGTCGTGGGGCTGGTCCACAAATACTACGGCGACGAGCTGGTGCGCAGTCTCTTTGACGCATGGGAGGGCGACATCCGGCAGGCCATGCTGGACGATCTGACCTGGCTCTACCTCGAGAGCGCGGTCTACGCGCTGGAACTGCCCCGCCGCCCGGTGCTTTCGGCCCTCCGCCGCGCCCATGCGGACTACTTTTTCGGCATCCAGTACAAGCTCTCGCGGCAGGAGTGGATGGCGAAGAACCAGCTGGTCTACTCCATGCAGGCCGCGCGCTGGCGGGCTGTGCAGGGGCGCACGCCGCCGGTCATGACCCCCTACGAAAAGAATCTCGACGCCGCCCTCAGTCCCGAGACGCCCCCGAAGCCGGACGAGCTGAAAGCCGCACTGCTGGCCGTCTACGCCAAATTCGAGCTGTTCAACGGCACGGTGCATCAGAAGGCCGGGCTGCATCTCCATCTGGACGGTCTGCTGGCGTCCCTCATGACCCGCACCATGCCCACCCAGATGATAAAGACCGACCGGGTGACGGTGGAGCATTCCGGCTCGGTGGACGCCTCCGGCAGCGGCATCCACGCCGACAAGCGGCTGGCCCACATCACCCTGCGCCAGCGCGCCGAGGAAGACCGCGCCTACATCGAAAGCTGCTTTGGCCGGTCGCTCTACCCACCCGAACGGCTGCGGAAGGCCGAGCAGGAGCTTTGCACCGGGGAGCATCTGGGCTGTCACCTCTGGTTTGCCTCCGGCGTCCCCAGCCCGGAGCAGGCCCCTACCCCCGAGGCAAAGCACCTGGCCGAACAGGCCCAGCTTCAGGCCGAGCGGAACCGGACGTACTATTCGAAAAATCTCGAGCTTCACCGCAGCGTCGTGCTGCGGCTGACTGAGCAGATACGGAACTGCATCCTCGTCCACCAGCAGCCCAACGCCCGGGTCGCCCGCAGCGGCAACCTCGACCCGGAGCGGGTCTGGCGCACCGTTATGGACGACGACCGGGTGTTCCGCTGTGCCGAGGAAGAGAACCACCCGTCCTTCACCGTTGACCTGCTGCTGGACGCTTCGGCTTCCCGCCTCCACTGTCAGGAGGTCATCGCGGCGCAGGGGTCTATCCTCGCCCAGAGCCTCGCGGCCTGCGGCATCCCGGTGCGGGTGAGCTGCTTTTCCAGCCTGCGGGGCTACACCGTCCTGCGGGTGCTCAAGGGCTTCAAGGAGAAGAGCTTACAGGGCATCTGCCAATATTTCGCCTCGGGCTGGAACCGGGACGGTCTGGCTCTGCGGGCCGCAGGCGATCTCATCGACTTCGACCCCGGCCCCGCCGCGCGGCATCTGCTCATTCTCCTGACGGACGCTTCCCCCAACGACAGCCGCCGCATCCCGCCCTCCCCCGATGACCCGCTGGGCCGCGACTACGGCGGCAGCGCGGGCGTGGAGGACGCCGCCGCCGAGGTGCGGGCGCTGCAGCGGAAGGGTCTGCGGGTCTCCGCCGTCTTTATGGGCGAAGACGCCAGCGCCGCCGACGCCTCCCGCATCTACGGCAAGAACATGGCCCGCATCCGTGGCATGGACCAGCTGGCCCGGGCCGCAGGCCGACTCATCCAGAACGAGATACGGGAGCTGGGTGACTGAATCATAATAATGTACGGGACCGCTGTGCAGTTGTATCTGCTGCCAGCGGCCCCGTATTTTTGTTGTTGCTCACAACCATCTTGTTTTGCATTGTAGAAGAATCAAAAAGTTTTTTGGTTTATTTGCAAACTTATAGTTGTATTCTGGCGCAATTTATGATATACTACAACCAACGAAGGGCCGCACGCCTACACATCACCCCGCGCCCACAGGAAGGAGAACCGCTATGGATGCCGCACGTTATTTTGAAGAGATGCATCTTGCCATGTCCAGCCAGAAGCCTGAGTACCGCCTTGTGCTCAGCGTCAAGGTCCAAGACCTCGGAGGCGCAGACGCTTATCTCGAGCTGCGGCAGGAGCCGGTCAGCGGCAAGGCCCGCGTGTTCTATTCCACGATGGGACGTCAGAAGCTGAACTTCCAGCTCGTCCGCAAAGGGTGGCAGAGCTGCCACAACGCCTCGGGCGAGCTGACGGGGAGCTTCCCCGCCACCGCCGACGGTCTGCTGGCTCAGACGGATTTCTCCGCCTTTGTCCGGGACGATGCCCTCGACAGCGGCCGGATGGCGCGCATTCTGGACGTTCTGGCCCATACTGCCGGTGGTTGTGGAACGGTCGCCCCCTCTGCTGCCCGGGAGGGTGCGCTCATCACGGTGGAGCGGTTCGTGGGCCGTCCCGCCCATTGGAGCTATTGGAGCACCCGCGCCGCCGAACAGCTGAACATCGCGGCCATCCTCTGCTGGCTGGGCGACTACCTCGCCGGGGCCGAGCGCCGCACCCTGCAGAGCTGCCCGGAGGCCATGCAGCTTGCCGCCGCATGGCAGGCCGCGCTTTTCGCTTCCCTGCCCCAGACGGCTCAGCGGCCTCAGCCTGTACAGTCCCGGCCCGTCCGCCGTGCGCCCGCCGTCGAGAACAAGCGCTGGCAGAGCATCCTCGCCGTGCTGGCGACGGTGTAACAGAAAGGCCTCCCGCATTGGGAGGCCCATCGCCGTATCCGGCGCGCATTCGTTCATATTTTCAGTTTCGAGAAATCGGTGCAGAGATATTCATAGAGCTTGTCAACGGCCTGAAATCCCATCTTCGCATACAGTTCCTTCGGTGTATCCTCGGAGTCAGCGTGAAGATACAGGATCTCTCCGCGCTCCTGCGCCTTTTCGGCAATATGCTTCATCAGGGTCATGGCGATGTACTGGTGCCGGAAATCCTCGTCCACCAGCAGGCCGTCCATGCAGACATACCCATCGGATGCGAAAATATAGCAATCACCCACCAGCTTCCCGCCCAGATACGCGCCGAGGTAGGCCAGCTTTTTCCGGAGGTTCCGGTTGTTCCGCACGGTAAAATCATCTCCGTACAACGGGCCGTAGTATTTCAGTTCGTGCTGTTCCAGCTGGTCTGCGTCCGGGGCCTTGATCGAGACGTCCGGGTTCGTTTTCCAGCTGCGGATGTCTGTTTCCGGGGGCAGAACCATCGTCAGGGTCTCTTCGCACTCCATGCCGAATGCATCGGCCAGCGGCTCGTACCCTTCCAGCTTGAGGAAGGTGTCTCCCCGCTCTTTCTGGTAGGCCAGCGCGGCCCGGACTTCATCTGCCGAGGGCTGGCTGTAATAGCAGAACGCGTTGTGGTCGTATTTATCGCGCAGCTCGCTGTCCTCCCTCTTGGTCAGATGCTCTGAAACGGTGTGAGACGCGGAAAACAGCTGGTAAAAGCTTTCATCGGTCTTTCTTGTAGGGTTCATTGCGCTCCTCCAAAACTTATCGCTCACTTCCACCCACGGGCCGAGGGGTCGAGCATCTCGGCGGCAGAGTAGATAAGGGCATTGCAGATGGCCGCAGCGACGTTGCTGCCGCCCTTGCGGCCCATCGCCACGATGGCCGGTACATTATGCTTTTCACAGACGGCGAAGAGCCGCTCCTTGCTCTCTACCACGTTCACGAAGCCCACCGGCACACCGATGACCAGCGCAGGCCGCAGGCCGCTTTCGATTTGTTCTGCAATCGTCAGCAGAGCCGTGGGCGCGTTGCCGACGGCGAGGATGGCCCCGGGATGCTCCTGTGCTGCCTTTTTCATCGCCGCGACGGCCCGGGTGGTGCCTGCCTCTTTTGCGGCGGCGGCCACCTCGGAGTCAGCCATATAACAGCAGGCCGTGCCGCCCAGCTTCGCCAGACCGGGTTTGGTGATGCCAGCCAGCGCCATGTTTGTATCGGTCACGATGACGGCCCCGGCGTGGAGGGCCTTGACGGCCTGCTCCACCGCGCGGGGGGTGAAGTGGAGATTCCTCGCATAGTCGAAGTCGGCGGTGGTGTGGATGACCCGCTTGACCACGGCTTCGTGCTCGGGCGGCGGGGTCAGGCCCATCATTTCCAGCTCTTCGGTGATGATGTGGAAGCTCGTCCGCTCGATGTCGGCAGGTAAATGATGCTGCGGCGTCAATATTCTATCCCCTTTCGTGCTTTTATCCCCTTCTGGTAGGGGTGGCGGCGGCATTTCATCTCGGTGGAGTAGTCGGCGGCGTCCAGCATCCACTGGGGCGGCGTGTGAGCCGTCAGGACGCACTCACATCCGGCAGGCCGCTCCAGAACGGCCTTTTTTAATAGATCGACGTCCACCATATCCAGCTCTTCTGCGCTCCCGGCTTCGTCCAGTATCAGCAGGTCGGCAGGCTGTGCTATGGCGGCGGCGAGGTTCTGGTTTTGCAGTTCCCGGGTCGCGGCCTTTTCCTCCGGCGTCATCTGAAAGACGAATTTCTGCCCGGCCTTGCCCCGGTAGATCTCCGCGCCAAGCTGGGCCAGAAGCGGGATCTCGCCGCTGTTCCCGCCCTTCAAAAACTGGACGATGACCACCCGCTTCCCGGACCCCAGCGCACGGAGCGCAAGACCCATTGCGGCAGTGGTCTTTCCCTTTCCGTCGCCCCAGTACAGATGCAAAAGTCCCTGTTCCATTCAGCGCTTCTCCATTCCCATCGCGGCATACACCGCGTCCATATCCAGCGCCCCGCGCACGCCGTCGGCCAGGATGTCGAACTGCTGGCGGCGGTACTCTTCCATCGGGATGAGGGCCGCGTCGGAGGGGTCGATGCCCTTCCGGCGGCAGAGCCAGCCCGCCAGCGCCTCGGTCAGCGTGCCGGTGTCGAACAGACCGTGGAGGTAGGTGCCGAACACATTGCCCTGCACACAGCCCTCCCGGCCCCCGTCGGGGTAGTGGGCGAAGGGTTCGCCCTCCGCCTCGGTCACGCCGGTGTGGATCTCGTAGCCTTCCAGCTCTGCACCCGCAAAGGGGGCGGCGGCGGCGGTCGCTTTGACCTGTGCGCGGCGCTTCTGCTCGCTGAACACGGTCCGGGTGGGCAGCAGGCCCAGCCCCCGCAGAGTCTGCGGCCGGCCGCTCTCGCTGCCGGTGGGGTCGTCGAGGGTCTGGCCCAGCATCTGGTAGCCGCCGCAGACGCCCAGCACCGGCGTGCCTTTCGCGGCCAGCTTGAGCAGAGCCGTTTCCAGCCCGCACTGCCGCAGCCAGAGCAGGTCGTCCACCGTATTTTTTGTGCCGGGCAGCAGGATGAGGTCGGGTGCGCCCAGCTCATGAGCGTTCGAAACATACCGCACGCCCAGCAGCGGGTGCTGTTCCAGCGGCATGAAGTCCGTAAAATTGGACAGATGCGGCAGACGGATGATCGCCGCATCCAGCGGCTTTTTGCCGTCCCGCATCTCGAGGCGCTGGCTCAGGGAGTCCTCGTCCTCGATGTCCACCTTCAGGTACGGTACGACGCCCACCACGGGCAGATGGGTCTTTTCTTCCAGCATCGAAAGGCCGGGGCGCAGAATTTCTACGTCTCCGCGGAATTTATTGATGACAAGTCCCTTGATGCGCCGGCGTTCTTTTTCTTCCAGCAGCTCCACCGTGCCGTAGAGCTGGGCGAACACGCCGCCCCGGTCGATGTCGCCCACCAGAAGCACCGGCGCGTCCACCATTTCGGCGAGGCCCATATTCACGATGTCCTCGCTCTTCAGGTTGATCTCTGCCGGGCTGCCCGCGCCCTCGATGACAATGACGTCAGCCTCCTCGGCGAGGCTGTCATACGCCTTCAGGATGTCCGGCACCAGCTGCCGTTTCGTGCGGAAATACTCCGACGCTTTCATCTGGCCCCGCACCTCGCCGTTGACGATGACCTGACTGCCCACGTCACTGCTGGGCTTCAGGAGGATGGGGTTCATCCGCACGTCCGGCTCGACGCCGGCGGCCTGCGCCTGCACCACCTGCGCCCGGCCCATCTCGAGGCCATCTTTGGTGACGAAGCTGTTCAGAGCCATGTTCTGGCTCTTGAACGGCACGGCGCGCAGGCCGTCCTGCGCAAAAATGCGGCAGAGCGCCGCGCAGAGCAGACTTTTGCCTGCACCGCTCATCGTACCCTGCACCATGATGCATTTTGCCCTGTTCATCCCAGCACCTCTTTCATAAGTTCCAGCAGCCGGGCGTTCTCGGGGGCCGTGCGCACCGCCGTGCGGTACCACTCCGGCCCGAGGCCCGGATAATTCGCGCAGCTGCGCACCTGTGTTCCCAGCGGGCGAAGCCTCTCGTTCAGGTCGGCGGGCGCGCGGAAGAGCAGATAGTTCGCCTTTCCGTCGATGACCCGCAGGCCCAGCGCCCGCAGGCCCGCCGTCAGAACGGGCCGCTGCCGGGCGATGAGCGCGCGCACCTCGTCCACATAAGCGGTTTCTTTCAGGGCCGCGGCGCCTGCCGCCTGCGCCAGACTGGACACGGCCCACGGCTGGCCCGCTGTCTGCATTTTTTCCAGAAGCGTTTCGTCGCCGCAGAGGCAGTAACCCAGCCGGACGCCGGCCATGCCGTAGAGCTTGGTGAAGGCTTTCAGGATGACGAGGTCCCCACTTTCCAGCAGAGGCTTCGCGGTCCTCCCGTCGGCGTCGGGCAGGAAGTCCAGAAAGCACTCGTCTACGGCCAAAATCGTGCGGCACTCCCCGCACCGGCGCAGCAGCTTTTTCACCAGTTCGGGTGAGGCCAGCTGCCCCGTCGGATTGTTCGGCTGGCAGAGGAACACCATGTCGATGCTCTCGTCCAGGGCGTCCACGAGGGCGTCCGTCGGGACAAAATCATTCGTTTCATCGAGGAAGAAGCGTTTCACTTCGCACCCCACCGTATCCAATGCAGAGGCGTACTCGGCAAAAGTCGGGGCTGTCACCAGCGCCTTATGGGGCTTTACGGCCCAGACCAGCCGGAAGATGAGGTCCGCCGCGCCGTTGCCGCAGAGGATACGCTCCTGCGGCACACCCTCGGCCCGGCTCAGCGCCGCCCGCAGGGTGCGGCAGAGGGGGTCGGGGTAGCGGTCGGCCAGAGGCAGAGCGTCCCGGATGGCCTGCGCCACCCCCTCGGGCAGACCGAGTGGGCTGACGTTCGCCGAAAAATCCAGCGCGTCCCGGCCAAAGCGTTCGCGGTAGCCCATCCAGTCACCGCCGTGGACCAGTTGTTTCATCCCAAGAACCCCCGTATCGCACATCCCCACGCCAGCGCAAACCCGCTGGCTACATACATCATCCGATCTGCCCGCAGAATATCCTCCGGCTCGATGGGCCGCAGCGGGTCGCCGATGGTGGGCTTCGGATAATATTCCCCGAAATAATAGGCCGGCCCGGCCAGCTGGACGCCCAGCGCGCCCGCGCAGGCGCTCTCAGTCTGGGCGCTGTTGGGGCTGGCGTGATTGCGGCGGTCCCGCCGCCAGATGCGCCATGCGCCCTTGGCGTCATTGCGGGTGAACGCCGCCGCCATGATCCAGAGCAGCGCCGCCAGACGGCTCGGGATATAGTTTGCCACATCGTCCAGCTTTGCCGCCGCACGGCCAAAATAGAGATATTTTTCGTTTTTGTAGCCCACCATGCTGTCCATGGTGTTGATGGCCTTGTAGGTCAGGGCCAGCGGCGCACCGCCCAGCAGCATATAAAGCAAAGGCGCAATGACGCCGTCGCTGGCGTTCTCGGCCACCGTCTCCACCGCCGCTTTGGTCACGCCCTCGGCGGTCAGCGCTTCCGTGTCGCGGCCCACGATGCGGCTCACCGCCTTCCGGGCGGCGGGCAGGTCGTCTTTTTTCAGCTCGGCATAGACATTCGTGCTCTCCTGCACCAGTCCCTTTGCGGCCAGCGCCTGCCCGCACCAGAACATCTGGACGGCAAGCCCCAGCAGGGGGTGAAGCATCGCCGCGCCCCAGCAGACAAGGCCCGTGAACAGCAGCGTCCCCACCGACAGGCAGAACGCCACCACCGCACCGCCCAGCAGCTCGCCCTGAGGCGTTTTGGGCAGGCGGGCGCGGAGGAATTTTTCCAGCCGGGAGATGGCTTTGCCCATGTACACCACCGGGTGGGGCAGCCATGCCGGGTCGCCGAAAATGGCATCCAGCACGAAGCCTCCCAGCACAGCCCAGGCGGTCATCATACGCCGGCCTCCGCGTCTTTCGTGTACTGCACGGTCTTCACGAGGCGGAGCTGGCGCTTCTCGGCCCAGTCGGCGGCATCCAGCACATAGCCGCCCGCGTTGGGGCCGCACCACGCATAATAATCGCGCCTGGGCAGGGCGTACCGCTCCATGGCCGCCATCTGGGTGCCGCCGTGGGCCAGGATGACCAGCAGCTCTTCGCCGTCGGCCAGCGCCTTGTCCACCAGAGCAGAGAAGGCATTGCAGATGCGGTTCGAGAAGTCGTCCTTCCGCTCACCGTCGGGGCATTTGCTCTCGCAGTTGGCCTGCACCCACGCCTGATAATCGGCGTCGTGCTCCATCTCGACGTAGTTTTTGCCCTCGAAGCTGCCGAAGCACATCTCCTGCAGGTCCTTCACGACCACGAGCTCTGCCTCCGGGAAGAGCACCCGGGCCGTCTGGGCCGTCCGCTGCAGCGGGGTGATATAGACCACCTTCGGGTCGATGTCGGCCCGGCGCAGCTGGCTCAGGCCCTCCGCCGAGAGCGGGATGTCGCGCTGGCCCTGATAGCGCTTCTGGGCGTTGTATTCGGTCAGGCCGTGACGCAGCAGATAGATCAACATTGGGGTAATTCTCCTTTCAATACCGTCGGGATGCCGCAGAACATCTGCACCACGCAGTCGGCGCGCTCTGCCAGCAGGCAGGCCAGCCGTCCGGCGGCCTCCCGCCCGGCGCGTTCCTCAGCATCCATCGGGACAACACCGCCGCCGACCTCGGTGGCGATGACAATATCATATTCCACCAGCTCCCGGGCCAGCGTTTCGAGCTGCTCCGGGGTCTGAGTCTCGGCGGCGGCGTCCTGCACATCGGCAATGACGCTGCCCCGGAAGTTCCGCGCAAAGGTGCGCTTGCCGCTGTAGAGCGGCCCTGTGATAAACATCATTTACAGCACTCCTCCCCACTGGCTGACGGCCAGCGCCGCCAGCATCCACAGCTCGGCCCGCTGTAAAAACCACCCGGCCAGGTCGCCGGTGATGCCGCCAAACTGCTTTTTTGCCACGAAATCATAGCGCCACAGCGCCAGAAGCGCTGCTGCCGCCAGCCCGCCGCCGCCCAGCGCCGTCAGCGCCAAGACGAGCAGAGCCGACAGGCCGCAGAGGAAGCGGCGGACGGTCTGCTTGTCGGCCGCTGTGGCAAAAGTATGGGCGAGGCCGGTGTCCTTCGCCAGCGGGAACGCCGCCACGGCAAAGCCCGACAGCGCCCGCTCCAGCACCAGCGCCAGCGTCCAGCACAGGCCCGCCCGGGGCGTGAACCGCACACTGCCGCAGAGGCCGAAGTAGGCCACAAAGTAGCAGCACAGCCGGATGACAGCGAAGGCCCCACAGTGGGAGTCTTTCAGAATCTCAAGCTTTTTTTCCCGGTCGCCGTAGCTCGAGAGGGCATCCGAAGTGTCGGCGTAGCCGTCGAGATGGATGCCGCCGGTGACGGCCACCGGCACGAGGCAGAACGCCGCCGCCCGGGCCAGTTCCGGCAGGGGCAGGACGCCGCAGAGACACCACAGCCCGCCGCACACCAGCCCGATGAGGGGGAAGGCGCACATGGCGTACCGCATATTTTTTTCGTTCCACTCGAACTGCGGCACCGGCAGGGCCGAAAACATCGCAAAGGCCACCGCGATGGTCTGCAAAACAGTCACAGCTTTTCTCCCCCTTTGTAGTACACCGGCAGGCCGCAGACCACCCGGCAGACGTTGTCCGCCCGGGCGGCGAAGGCGTTGTTCACCTGCGCCAGCGCCAGCAGATACTGGTCGGTGTCGCCTGCGTAATCGGCACCGCCGCTGAACACCTCGTTCGATACGACGATAAGGTGATCACACCCGGCGGCGAGGCGTTCCAGCCCGGCCAAAACGGCCTCGGCGGTGTGCTTTCCCGCCCCGCCGGGGCTGTAAAGCTCGTTGGCGACGAGGTTGCCGAGGTCTTCCAGCAGGACGGTCCCCCGGCCGGGCAGAGCCAGACGGTCGAGGTGGAGCGGGCATTCCAGCGTTTCGAACTGCTTTTGCGCCCGCATTTTCCGGTGCTTTTCCACCCGGGCGGCACACTCGGCATCCCAGACCTGCATGGTGGCGAGGTAATAGCGGGGCAGGCCGGTCTTGAGCACAAGGCTCTCGGCGCAGGCGCTCTTGCCGCTGGCCGCGCCGCCGAGCACCAGCGTCAGCATCCCGCACCCCCCTGCGGCGTGTAGGCTTCGATGCCGCCCTCTTCAAAGGAATAACAGCCATCGTAGACGGCCAGCGCCATGTCCCACAGCGGGATGGCAGCCACCGCGCCGGTGCCTTCGCCCAGATGCAGGCCCGCCGTGATGAGGGCTTTTTTGTCCAGAGCGTCCAGCACCAGCTTTGCGGCCGGTTCGGTGGAGCAGTGGCTTGCAAAAACAGCCTTGGCCGCTGCCGGGCAGAGCCGGACAGCGCAGAGCGCCGCCACACAGCTGATGAAACCGTCGGCCAGCACCGGCACACCTTCCAGCGCACCGCCGAGGAAGACGCCGCAGAGCCCGGCAATATCGAAACCGCCCAGCTTCGCCAACACGTCCAGTGCATCGGCAGAGTCGGGCTGATTTTTTGCGATGCCGCGATGGATGGCGTCGATCTTCCGGGCAAGTCCCTCGTCCGAAAGGCCCGCGCCCCGGCCCGTCATCACTTCGACGGGCTGGCCCAGCAGCACAGCGGCCACGGCGCTGGACGTCGTGGTGTTGCCGATGCCCATCTCACCGGTGGCCAGCAGGCCGACGCCCGCTTTCTTCTGCTCCTGCACCAGCCGGATGCCCCTGCCGATGGCCTCCACAGCTTCAGCCCTGCTCATGGCCGGGCCGAGGGTGAAGTCCGCTGTGCCGGGGGCGATGCGGCAGTCGAGGACGCCCGGGACCGGGTCGCCCTCGATGCCCATATCCACCGGCACCACCTCGCACCGGGCGGTCTGTGCCATCCGGCAGACGCTGGTGCGGCGGGCGGCAAGGTTCTCAGCCACGGCGCGGGTCACGCTGCTGTCGGTCTGGCTGACGCCCTGGGCCACCACACCGTTATCGGCGCAGAGCACCAGCACCGCCCGGCGGGAAATATCCAGCTTTGCGCTGCCGGTGAGGGCGGCGGCGTCCTCGATGGTCGTTTCCAATCCGCCCAGCCCGCCCAGCGGCTTTGCAAGGCTGGCCCAGTGGGCGTGCGCCGCCGCCCGGGCGGCTTCGTCCGGCGGCGTGATGGCCGCACAGAGGGCGGCGAGTTCTGTCTCAGTCATGGTCTCTCCTGTAATTTTCAGCCGCGGCGGCAAAGCGCTGCGGCAGGGGCGTACCCGCCCAGTACAAATGCGGGAAGCCCGCATAGAAATGCTCGTTTACAAATCCGCACCGCCACTCTGCGCCGCCCACCGGCTTTTTTGCCGCGAGGGCCGTGCCGTTGGCGGTGGAATCCCAGTGGTGGAATTCGTGGATGGGAAAGCTCTCCCCGGCCCGGAAGAGCATACTGTCCGAGTCTGCGCTCAGCGCGGCATAGCCGAAGCGGACGAGACGTCCGGCATCTTTTGCTTCGCCCGGCAGAACGCCCGCCATCGGCCAGCTCTGTCCCTCGGCGTCCGTGAGGCTCTGCCCCAGATAGAGGAAGCCCCCGCACTCGGCCGCCGTGGGCAGACCGGACTCGATTTTTTGCTTTATCTCGCGTAGAAGCGATGTATTTTCACTCAATCCTCTTGCGTGAAGTTCCGGGTAGCCGCCAGGCAGATACAGCCCGCCGATGTTTTCCGGAAGGGCCGTGTCGCGGAGGGGGCTGAAAAAGACCACCTCTGCCCCGGCGTCCCGGAAGGCCTCCAGCGTCTCGGCGTAGATAAAGCAGAACGCCTCGTCCTGCGCCACGGCGATGCGGACCCGGGCCGGAGGCGTCTCCGGCTGCACCGGCAGGGCGGGCGGCTCCTTTTCGCAGAGGGCCAGCAGGCGGGGCCAGTCGATGTGCTCCTCTGCCGCGTCGGCCAGAAGGGCCAGCTTCTGCTGTAAATTTTCCACTTCCGCCGCCGTGTAGAGGCCCAGATGGCGGGAGCCGATGACGGCCTCCGGGAGCTTCGGCAGAAAGCCCAGCACCGGCAGACCCGTCTCTTTTTCCAGCATCGGGGCCAGCAGAGCGTGCATCCGGGCCGTGCAGTTGTTCAGCAGGATGCCTGCGATGTGGCTGGGGGTGCGGAAGTTTACGAGCCCCTTCAGCTCTGCGGCCAGCGTCAGGCTCTGACCCTTCGGCTCTGCCACCAGCAGCACCGGCAGATCCAGCGTGTCGGCCAGATGCCACGCGCTGGCCCTGTCGCTGACGCCGCCGAGGCCGTCATAAAAGCCCATAGCCCCCTCGCACACCGCCGCACCGTGGCCGGCGGCACCCCTCGCGTAGAGGGTGCGCACCGTCTCGGGCGCAGAGAAAAAGAGGTCGAGGCTGCGGCTCTCCACCCCCAGCACGGCCCGGTGGAACATGGGGTCGATGTAGTCCGGCCCGCTCTTGAAGGCGCAGGGCGCACAGCCCCGCCGCTTCAGCGCCATGAGCAGGGCGCAGGTCATGGTGGTCTTGCCGCTGCCCGAGCGGGGTGCCGCCAGCAGAAACTGTATCATGTCATTCTCCTGTGATGAGGTAGATGGGGTTCTGGGCCATCATGAGGTGCAGCCCGCCCACGGCCCTGGCCCGGCTGACGGCGATCTGGCTCACCTGCACGGTCCGGCCTTTGGCCGTCAGCGCGGCCACCGCCACCGAAAGGCTCTCAAGGGCGATGGCCGACACGCAGATGCGGGCGTCGGGGTTCTTATCCAGCGCGGCGTCCACGATGGCGGCAAGGCTGCCCTTGCTGCCGCCGATGAAAACAGCGTCCGGCGCGGGCAGGTCCGAAAGGGCGGCGGGGGCAAGCCCCTCCACGAGGACGAGGTTCCGGGTCCTGAATTTTTCGCGGTTGGCTTTGATGAGCGCACAGCCCTCCGGCCTGCACTCCACTGCGTAGACCCGGCCCCGGGGCGCGGCCAATGCCAGCTCCACGCTGACGCTGCCCGTCCCGGCCCCCACGTCCCACAGGATGTCTTCCGGGCGGACGGCCAGCTTCGCCAGCACAGCGGCCCGGACTTCCTGCTTGGTCATGGGAACGTCGCCCCGCTCGAAGGCTTCGTCCGGCAGGCCCGGGGCGCGGCGGGGCAGCACCTCCGCCGCCTCCACGAGAAGGACGCTCAGGCTGTTGAAGCGGCCTGCGGCCAGCTCTTTGACGCTGCCGCGGAAGAGCTTTTCTTCCGGCGTGCCGAGGCACTGGCCCACGACGGCCTGCATATCCCCGAAGCCCTCTGCCGCCAGCTGGGCGCAGAGGGTGGCGGGGTCTTCGCTGCCGCCGGTGAGGAAGAAGGTGGGTCTGCCCTGCATACACTCGGCCACCGGGTCACAGGTGCGGCCATGGGCCGAAACAAGGTTCCACCCCTGCCACGGACGGCCCAGCGCCGCCGCCAGCAGCTGGATGCTGGAAAGGCCGGGCAGCACCCGGGCGCGGACGCCGAGGGCCTCCAGCTTTTCCATCATGGAGGACGCGCCGGAGTAAAAGCCGGTGTCGCCGCTGTAGACCAGCACGGCGTTCTCTGCGCCGGAAGTCTGCAGCAGCTCTGCCACCTCGTCGGGGCGGTAGGCGGCGGCGCGGTTCTCGGTACAGCCGGCAGGCAGAACTGCCAGCAGACGCCGTGCGCCCAGGATGAGGTCGGCCTGCCGCAGTGCGGCCAGGCCCTGAAGGGTCAGGTTCTCCGGCTGGCCGGAGCCCATGCCGATGAGTGTCACGTTCATCTTATCATCTCCTTGCAGCGTTTCAGCACCTCGGAAGCCGTCTCGCCCTGTTCGGGCGGGCGGCGGATGACCACCAGCTGCGCCCCGGCGGCAGAGGCGGCGGCGGCTTTTTCGTCGAAGCCTCCGGCCGCGCCGCCGTCCTTTGTGACGAGCCAGCGGATATGGAACTGCTCCATCATGGCCTGATTGAGGGCAAAGCTGAAGGGGCCCTGCATGGCGATGATGTTGCGGTGGGGGATGTTCGCCGCCTCGCAGGCCGCGATGCTTTCCAGCGTGGGCAGGACGCGGGGGTAGAGCCGCTCGGGCGGGATGGCCGCGAACTGCGCCAGCTCCTTGGCCCCGGTGGCCAGCAGAAGATTCCCCTCTTCTGCGGCCAGCACCTCGGCTGCCTGCCTTGCGCTCTCAAAGACGAGACAGTTTTCCGGCAGCGGACTGGCCGGGCGCAGCAGGCGGAGATATCCTACCCCGGCCTTTTCTGCCGCTGCTTTGATGTTTTTGGTCGCCTCCACCGCGTAGGGGTGGGTGGCATCGATGCAGAGGGCGGCATCCCCCAAGAGCGCAGCCATCTCATCGGGCAGGAGCCGCCCGCACCGGACGGTGACGCCGGGGGTGCTCCCCTGCTCTTCCTGCCCCAGCGGGGTGGCCACGCTGACGGTGACTTCGATGCCCAGTGCCGCCAGCTGGCGGGAAAGCTCCCGCCCCTCGGTGGTGCCGCTGAAAACGACGACGTTCATCGGCGGTACCCCCTCGGCGTGACCATCCGCCCGCTCAGCGCGCGGGTGGCGGCGTTGCCCACAAAGACGGTGGTGAACATATCCACCTCGGTGTCCCGGAGCTGGCTGAGGGGCAGGATGTGCTTTTCCTGCCCTTCCCGGCCGATGTTCCGCACAGAGCCGCAGAGGGTGTCCGGGGCTTTGCCGTTTGCCAGCAGGACGTCCACGGCCCGACGCAGATAGTCCGGGCGGCCCTTGGACGAGGGATTGTACAGCGCCAGCGCGAAATCGCCCTGAGCGGCGCAGGCCAGACGCTTTTCGATGACCTCCCACGGCGTGAGACGGTCCGACAGCGAGATGACGCAGAAATCGTGGGCCAGCGGGGCGCCCAGCACCGCGCCGCCGCTGAGGGCGGCGGTCAGGCCGGGGACGACCTCCACGTTGACATCCGGGTACTCTTCGGCCAGCTCCAGCAGCGGGCTGGCCATACCGTAGACCCCGGCGTCGCCGGAGCAGACCAGTGCCACGTCCCGGCCCGCCCGGGCGGTGTCCAGCGCCCAGCGGCAGCGGTCGATCTCCCGGGTCATGCCGGTGGTGTAGCACTCTTTTTCCGGGTAGAGGGGGCGCACAAGGTCGATGTAGACCGTATAGCCGCACAACACCTCGGCCTGCTGCAAGGCGCTCTGCGCCTGCACGGTCAGAAACTGTCCGCCGCCGGGGCCAAGCCCCACGACGAACACGGTCTTTTTACTCTCACTCATTGCTCTGTCCTCCAATCGGGTGCAAAGGGGCGGACGGCCAGCGCCAGCGTCACGCCGCCGCCTGCCGTTTTGGGCAGAAGGAGCGTCCCGCCCGAGGCTTTTACCGCCGAGCGCTCACAGACGTTGTCCACGCCGGTGACACTGGCCACAAAGGCCGACGGGGTGAACTGTCCCGGCACGGCCCGCAGTTCGTCGGCCGGATAGAACGTGATGGGCCAGCCGTGGGCTTTGCAGAACGCTGCAAGCCCCGGCTCATCTTTTTTCAGGTCGATGCTGGCGGCGGCGCAGACCACCGCCGGGCTGAGGCCGGACGCGGCACAGAACGCCGCGAAGGCTTCTTCCAGCTGCTGGGCCGTCGTGCCGCGGCGGCACCCCACCCCCAGCACCCCGATGCGGGGGACGAGGTGGAGCGCCCCGCCCTGGGGCGTGAGGGTCAGGGCGAAGTCGGCGGCTTCGGGTGCGTCAGCCTTTTCCACGCCGGCGGGGGTCTCCCCCGCCACCGGCCACGGCGACCAGTACCGGACCGTCTGCCCGGCCAGCAGGGCGCCGCTGACCCGCTTGATGCGCTCCGGCTCAAGGACAGCGCAGTTCTGGGCCTTGGCCCAGAGGTCCACGGCGAAGAGGCCGTTGACGTCGGTGGCCGTTGTGATGACCGGCACCGCACCGCACGCTTTTGCCAGCGCCCGGGCCAGCGCGTTGGCACCGCCCAGATGGCCCGACAGGAGCGGCACGGCGAAGTTCCCGCCCTCGTCCACCACCACCACCGCCGGGTCGGCGGCCTTGCTCCTGCAGTGGGGCGCGATGGCCCGCACCGCGATGCCCACAGCTCCCACAAAAATCAGGGCCTCATTCTGTGCAAAATGCTCCGCCGTCCAGCCTTTCAGGGTCACGTCTCCGCCGCAGCGGCTCACGCTGCCGGGCAGAGCTTCCGCCAGCCGACGGGCCAGCGCCTCGCCCTTTGCGGTGAAGGCCAGATATGCCCGGCTCACTGCCCGGCCTCCGTCCCCTGCCGGAACTCGGTGGTAAAGGCGGGGTCATAGAGCTTGCTGCGCTCGTAGTTTTCGCCCAGAAAGTCGCCTACGACGATGAGGGCGGTCTTTGTGATGCCGTTTTTGCGGGTCTCCTCGGCCAGTGTGGAGACGGTGCAGCGCACCACCTTCTGCTCGGGCCAGGTGGCCTTATAGACCACAGCGGCAGGGGTATCGGGGCGGTAGCCGCCGCTCTCGAGAAGGGCCTGCCGGACTTTGTCCACCAGCCCGATGGAGAGGAAGATGACCATGGTAGCCCCGTGAGCGGCCAGCTTTTCCAGCTGTTCGGCCTCAGGGACAGGAGTGCGGCCCTCCATCCGGGTGATGATGACGGTCTGGCTCACGTTGGGCAGGGTGTACTCGGCACAGAGCGCCGCCGCCGCGCCGCAGAAGCTGGACACGCCCGGGGTGTCGTCATAGGGGATGCCGTCGGCGTCCAGTGCGTCCATCTGCTCCCGGATGGCCCCGTAGAGGCAGGGGTCGCCGGTGTGGAGGCGGACTGTGGTGCCTCCGGCCTTTTCGGCGGCACGGATGGTGTCCAGCACCTGTTCCAGCGTCATTTCCGCGCTGTTGTAGATGGCACAGCCGGGCTTCGCCAGCCCCAGCAGGGCCGGGTTGACGAGACTGCCCGCGTAGATGATGCAGTCGGCATCGGCCAGCAGGGCCGCACCCCGCCGGGTGATGAGGTCGGGCGCGCCCGGCCCGGCTCCTACAAAATGGACCATATCTTACCCCTCCTTCACCAAAATCGTTGCGAAATAGCCCGCCGACCGGGCCGGGTCATAATCGGTCAGGTCGGGCCAGACCTCCTCGTTCGGCAGGCCGCAGTTACAGACCATCGCGCTCCGGCTCAGAAGCCCGGCGTCGGCCAGCGCGGCCAGCGTCTCGGGCAGCTGACGGCCCGATTTCATCAGCACTTTTGCGCCCGGTGCGGCCAGCACCTCAGCGGCGCAGCGCCCCGGGGCGATGGTCAGCGGCTGCTCCATGCCGCCCGTCAGGGACTGGCCCAGCCGGGCCGCAGCGGCGCAGAAGCTCGTCACGCCGGGGAGCATCACGGTCTTGTAACCCTCGGCCTCCAAGATCTCCTGTAAATAACCGAACGTGGCGTAGACGGACACGTCGCCGAGGTTGAGCATGGCGACATCCTGCCCGGCGTCGAGATATTCTTTCACGGCCCGGGCCGCCTCGATGTGGGCGGCTTTCTGCACCTCCGGGTCAAGGCTCATGGCGAAGCGCAGCGGCAGGATGGTCTTGCCGCTCAGATCCACCGCACCTTTTGCGATGTCCAGCGCCAGCATCCCACCCTTTGGGGTCTGGGGCGCGGCGATGACCGGGCAGTTTTCGAGGCGGCGGACGGCCTGCAGGGTCATGAGCTCCGGGTCGCCCGGGCCGACGCTGACGCCGTAAAAAGTGCCTATCCGTTTTTCCATTCGTCCAGCAGCTCCTTTGCAGTTCTGGTCTGGCCCAGCGGGCCGTATTGATTCGAGAAGAGCACCGCGCCCACCCGGAATGCCCCGGCGGCGCGGCGGTCGAGGTGGAGCTGGATGGCGTCCAGCAGGCTGGACAGCACCGGCTCTCTCATCTCTGCTTTGTCTAAGATCTCCATGCAGGCGTCGGTGGTGGCCGCGTTCATCAGGGCCGCGCAGACGTCTCGGGACGCGCCGCAGAGGGCGGCGTGGGCGCAGAGCAGCTCGGTGCGGCAGTCGGCTGTGCGGGAGTGGGTGTTCATGACGCCGCCCGCCAGCTTGACCAGCTTGCCGATGTGGCCCACCAGCACCACCTCTTCGAAGTGGGATGCCGCCGCCATATCCATCGTATCCCCGATGAAGTTCGAGGTCTTGACCACCGGGATATTCTTTAGGGCGGGCATCTTCTCGTGGAGATAGTCGAGGCCGTAGTTGCCCGGGGCGAGGATGAGCCGCCGGGGGCTGACCGCCCGGAGCGCCGCCTGCCCCATTTCCAGCTGGATGGTGTCGAGGATGGCCTGCTGGCTCATGGGCTCGACGATGCCGCTGGTGCCGAGGACGCTGAGTCCCCCTTCCACGCCCATGTGGGGGTTGAAGGTGCGCTTCGCCGTTTCGGCCCCGCCCTCGATGGAGATGGTGACGTCAAAGCCGCCCGCGTACCCGGCAGATTCGGCCTCTTTTTCCAGCGCTTCCTTTATCATGGCCCGGGGGACGTGGTTGATGGCAGCTTCGCCCACGGGCTGATCGAGACCGGGCTTTGTTACCCGGCCCACACCCTCACCGCCGTGGATGCGCACCTCGCCGGCCAGTTCGGGCCGGAGGGCGACACTGGCGATGACCGGCAGACCGGTGGTCACGTCCACATCGTCGCCGCCGTCCTTTCGGATGGCGCACTCGGCCCCCTCGCCGGACAGGCGGCAGAAGATAGGCTCTACCTCTACCACGATGCCCTTCGGGGTACGGAGAGCCACCGTCTCGGGGGTGCGGCCGGTGAGCAGCAGCCGTGCCGCGCCCGCCGCGCCCAGCGCCGCACAGGTGCCGGTGGTGTAGCCGCAGCGCAGGAGCTTCTGGCCGCTGCGGACGTAGTGCTCAAAGAGCGGGCGCTTTTCCTCCGACGCTTTTTCTTCGCCGTAGAGGAATGCGTACTGCTCATCGGTCAGAGCATAAATTTTGCAGATGTTTTCCCGGGCAAAGGCCTTTTCCGGCGTCATGACGTCCGAGACGCCCGCCGCCGAGACGCAGACAACCTTGTCGGAAACTTTCTGCGCCAGCTCCAGCTCGTGGAGGCTCAGGATGACAGCCATCTTCTTGTCCCGGGCGAGGCTTTTCAGGATGGCCAGCAATTCGGCCTTTCCCTTGATGTCGAGGAAAGACGTAGGCTCGTCCAATAATATCAGCTCCGGCTGCTGGCAGATGGCCCGGGCCAGCAGGACGCGCTGGCGCTGGCCGTCGCTGATGCGGTTGAAGTCCCGGCCCGCCAGCGCCTCTGCCCCCACGAGGGCCAGCGCGGCATGGACCTGGCGCTTATCTTCCGCCGAGAGGACACCCAGCCGCCCCGTGTAGGGGTAGCGCCCGGCGGACGCCATCTCGAAGCAGGTGGTCAGCTCGGTGCGGCGGGTGTGGGGCACCATCAGAGCCATTTTGCGGGCGCGCTCCGGGCCGGAGCAGTCCGCGAGATCTTTGCCGTTCAGCAGGACAGCGCCCCCCTGAGGGGCCAGCTGCGCTGCCAGCGTCTTGAGCAGGGTGGATTTTCCCGCGCCGTTGGGGCCGATGAGGGTGAGGATGCTCCCCTTCCCGACGCCGAGGCCGATGTGCTCCATCAGGGGCGTTTTGCCGTAGCCGATGGCAAGGTCCTCGGCGCGGCAGTAGAATTTCGGATCGCTCATTCCCGGCCCTCCTGTGTCTGGCGGCGCACCAGCAGCCAGATGACCACCGGCGCACCGAAAACCGCCGTCACCGAGCTGATGGACAGCTCAGTGGGCGCGAACAGGCTGCGGGCGATGAGGTCGCAGAGCAGGCAGAACGCTGCCCCGCCCAGACAGCAGCCCGGCAGGACATAAAGGGGCTTTGCGCTGCCCAGCAGGTTCTTGACCAGATGCGGCACCGCGATGCCCACAAAGGAGATGGGGCCTGCAAAGGCCGTCACGCAGGCGGAAAGCAGGCTGGACAGCAGCACGAGGGCCGTCGAGAAGGCCCGCACCGGCACGCCGACGCTCCTGGCGTAGCTCTCGCCCATCTGGTAGGCCGCCATGGGCTTCGAGAGCAGGAACGCCGCCGCCAGCGCGGGCAGCACCACGCAGGCCGCTGCACCCACGTTGGCCCAGGTCATGCCGGAAAAGCTGCCCATCGACCAGTTGTGGAGATTGACGATGTTGGAGTCCTGCGCGAAAGTCACCACGATGTCGGTGACAGCCGAGCAGATATAACCGATCATGATGCCGCAGATGACGAGGATGCTCATCCGCGGCACCCGCCGGGCCACCACCAGCACAAAGGCCATCGCCGCCATCGAGCCTGCAAAGGCAGCGATGATGAGGGTGGCCGAGCCGGTGAGCAGCCCCCGCTGTAAAAACACCACCATCGTCAGGGCCACCGCCAGCTTTGCGCCGCTGGACACGCCCATGACGAAGGGGCCGGCGATGGGGTTTGCGAAGAAGGTCTGCAGGAGGTAGCCTGCCGCCGAGAGGGCCGCGCCCAGCAGCACGACCATGACCGCCCGGGGCAGACGGAGCTGGAGCACGATGCCCACGGCCAGCGCATCTTCGCCCCGGCCCAGCAGAGCCGCCGCCACCGCGCCGGGCGTCAGGGACACACTGCCCCAGAACAGGTTGAGTGCAAACAGCACCGCGACCCCCGCCGTAAGGGCGAGGTACGCGAGGCTGAGGCGGCGGGTGGTGGTCATGACAAAGCTCCTTTTATACGATGCGCTGTAAGAAACGGAGGGACGCCGGGTCGGGCGAGCCCTCGGTGAAGACGAGGTTCATATCCGAGATGAGATCGGCCAGCTCCATGCTCTGCTGGAAGAGGCTCTGGGCCGTACACCAGCAGTCGCCGGACTGGACGGCCTTGAAATCTGCCAGCATCGGGCATTTTTCGATGAGCTGGTCACGGGTCTCCATCACGCCCTCGATGGTGCTGTTGTAGATGAGGACGTCGGCGTCCCTGGCCCGGGCGTAGAACGTCTCCAGCGGCAGTTTGATGGTGGACTGGGCCGACGTCTCCCCCTCGAGGTCGTCGAAGATGTAGACGCCGCCGGCCATCCCCACCATCTGGGCCACATAGTCGCTGGTGCGGCGGACGGTGATGAGGTTATTGGTGGTGATGGAGAAGAAGGCCACGGTCTTGCCCGTGTTCTCCTGCTCGAGGATGGGGGCCACCTGCTCCACCTTCTGGCGAAAGACCTCTTCCGCCATCTCGGTCTTATTCAGCAGGATGCCGTAGAGCTTGAGCCACTCCATCCGGGCCAGCGGGCCGCTCTCGTAACTCGAGCGCTCGATGAGCACTGGCACGCCGAACTTTTCCAGCTGCTCCTTGACCTCGGGGTCGTGGAGCACCATGGTGTTTTCAATGGCGAGGGTGCAGCCGGCGGCAAGGATGCGCTCATAGTCCGGGGCGCTGTACTTGCCCGCGTAGGCGATGCGGCCCTCCTGCATGGCCTGTTTGGCCTCTTCCACATACCAGCCCTCGGCCTTCGTGCCGGAGAGGGCGATGCTGTCCAGGGCGTCCAGATGGACGAAGAGGTCCATCACCGAGGTGGAGACGAGATAAATATGATCCAGCGGCTGGCGCAGCAGAACGACGTCCTCGGGCAGGTCGTCCACCTCGGCGGCCCCCTCGGGGACGACGAGGAACCGCCCGGCGTCCGGGATGTCGATCATCACATAGCCGCCCTCATAGCAGTCGGCGGAAAACTGGGTGGCATAGTCCAGCGGGTAGCTGTGGTCGAACACGAGGGATGCTGTATTGGCCGGGGCAGTCCTGTTCTGCCCGCAGCCCGCAAGGGTGAGGGCGGCGGCAGGCAGGGCTTTCAGAAAATTGCGGCGTTTCATCGTTACTTTGCCTCGATCAGGGATGCAGAGGCGAAGGTCAGCGTATACTCGATCTCATGCGGGGTGCTCATGGCGACGGTATCGCCCACCACATCCAGCGGGGTGTCGAGAGCAGTGACGGGGATCTCGAAGGTAGAGTTGCCCTCGGTGTTGGTGGGCAGATACTTTTCGCCGTCCACCAGCATATAGTCGTAGTTGGGGCTGGACCAGACGATGGTGGCGGTCATCCTGCCGTCGGCCACGGTCAGGGCCGCAGGGCTTTCCACGGTGGCACGGCCGGAGCCGCCCTCAAGGGTCACGTCACAGGTGTAGGTGCCGTCGGCAGGTGCTTCCGCCGCAGCAGGCTGGGCGTTGGCGACACGGACGGTATGGTCGTACCACTTGCCCTTGGAGCCGAGGATGGCCAGCTGGAAGTCCTCGTCCAGAGCCTCCACCGGGATGTCGAAGCCGTACACCTCATCCGAGGTGCCGTCGGAGTAGGTGACGGTGTCGGTGGTGGGCTGGAGCCAGTCGGTCTCGTGGGCCTCGGCGTCAGCGGCCATGCCGACGTAGAGGTTGACGATCTTCTTGGAGACGAGGCTGACGTGGAAGGTCATCTGACCGTCCTTCACGGTCAGGGTCCCCTTGCCGTCATTGGCCTCGTTGGCATGGAACATGGAGCTGTCGGTGTCAAAGTCGGCGGTGTAGACGCCGTCGGGCAGAGCGGCCTCTGCCGCCGGTTCGGAAGCTGCCTCGCTCACGGCAGAGGAAGCCGCCGCCTCGGAGGAAGCGGCAGAGCTGGCCGGGGCGCCGGATGCGCCGCAGCCGGTGAGAGAACCAGCCAGCACAGCGCCGGCCAGCAGAAGAGCAAATTTATGGTTCAGTTTCATGATGATATACCTCGAAGTATCTATTTTACAGAAAAGATTATAACACGCAATGGCCCGAATTCAAAGCAGGCCGAAAAAGAAATTGCCCGAAAAGGCACTCCTTTCCGGGCAATGATAGAATCAGGATCAGCCGTTCAGGGAATCGACAGCGGCCTTGGTGTGTGCGACGTAGAGCTGCTGGATGTCAGCGACCTCGCCCAGACCTGCGATCTGGCAATCGACAGAGTCGAATTCGCCGGAGGCCTCGAACTGGCTCTTCCAGGAATCCTCGTCGTCGCCCGCCATATCGTTGTTGGCGTGGTCACCTGCAACGACCATCAGGGGACGCAGGACGACCTTGGTGTAACCGGCGGCCTTGACAGCCTCGATGACGTTCTCGCAGGCAGTCTCCTCCGGCTCGCCCTCGACGGTGCCGATGAAGACATTCTTGTAGCCCAGAGCGTTCATCTGAGCCTGCATCTGGCTGTAGCTCACCTTTGCGGTGTGAGAGGTTCCGTGGCCCATGAAAACGAAGGCGGTGCCGTCCTTAGCAGCGGCGTCCAGACTGTCGAAACCGGCGGTCTTGACGGCCTCGGCGGTGATGGCCTTGGCGACAGCTTCCTTGTCGGCGTTGATGACGGTGGCATCGCTGCCCACCTCGCCCAGCAGAGGCTCGGCGATGGCGACGGACTCAAACTTATCGCGGTAGCTGTCCACCATCTCCATCATCTCGTCGTACTCAGCGCCGTGCATCAGATGGGTGGGCTGGACGACCAGATTCTTCACGCCGTTGGCAACAGCGCGCTCCAGAGCCTGCTCCATATTGTCGATCTTCTCGCCGTCACGGGCCTGGACATGGTTGATGATGATCTGTGCGGTGAAGGCGCGGCGGACAGACCAGTCGGGATATGCGGCCTGGATGGCGTCCTCGATGCCCTTGATGTCCGCTGCGCGGCTGTCGTTGAAGGAGGTGCCGAAGCTGACGACCAGGATCTCGTTGTCGCCGATGTTGTCCTGATTGCGGGCGTCGTCCTTAGAGGCGTCGCCGGTGTCGCGGCCAAAGTAATCGGGGTCAGCCTCTTCGCCCTCGACCATCTCCTTCTGAGCGTCGGTCAGAGCGTCCCATGCTGCCTTTGCGGCCTCACACTGAGCATCGGTATTCTCGTTGCGCTCCTGCACATAGATGGCGTCGATGAGGTCTGCCACATTCTTTGCTGCCATTTCATCGGCCTCCTCGCTGCTCACTTCGCTGGCGGCAGCAGAGCTTGCGGCGGTGCTGCTGGCGGCAGTGGAAGAAGATGCACCGCAGCCGGTGAGCACACCGGCACACAGGGCCAGTGCGGCGGCAGCGGCGGTGACGCGCTGCCAGTTTTTGTTGGTTGCCTTACGCATTGTTTGAGTCCTTTCTGTTGTGTGGAATGTACGTTTCCGATAGAAAGGGTACGAAACGGGGGCCAGCTCAAACGAAAAAAGAGCCTTTTCACCGCGCGGAAGGCACAGCAAAAAGACCCTTTGAACTTTCGGGCTTTTTGGTACGACCAATTCCTCGTGATCCGGAGCCGGACGCTCCTGTACCAACAGCGGGCAGGTTTCCTGACTGAAAGCTCACCGCCCGCTGCCGCCTTCCCAGAGGCAAAGCCTCCAGTGACCGGCGCTGAGCGCCAAGGCAGCGGACTCCCTTATCACAGTGACGAGATCGCGCGGGACTCGCACCCGCTTCCCTTTTACCCTCCCGGCCGGGGACGAAGCCCCGGCGGCAGGCACCTGCTGTTTTCTATTCAGACGAGGTGAAGTATATCACACTCCGCCCTAAAATGCAATATCTCAGCCCTCCTGCGGCACGGTCCAGACCATGCCCAGCGCTTCGAGCTTTGCGATGCGCTCTGACGTCAGCTTTTTCTCGGCACAGGCGTAGTTTTCGCGCATCCGGCGGACCCAGTCGCCGAGGCAGAAGCCGTCTTCGGTCTTATAGTTCACCGGCACCAGCAGATTGCCGTGGGCGGCGCAGTACTCTTCGGCACGGCGGAACGCCCCGGCCCACTTGGCCTCCCGGGCGTCCCACTGCATCCCGATGGCATCCAGCAGAGCGATATGCTCCGGCGTCACCTGGAACGAGCCGGGCCGGGCCTTGCGGGCAGCCCGGAGGTTCGAGATCCAGACGCCCAGACGGAAGCCGTTCTCGTCTACATATCCGGCAGGCACGAGGAGACTGCCCTTCTTCTCGGCGTAGAGCCTGGCGCTCTGGTAGTTATCCAGCCAGTTCTGCTCCCGCACGCTGCACGCGGGCGGCACCGGGGCGCTGAGGCGTCGGCCTTTTTCGCCCTTGAACAGCTCTTTCAGGGCCGCGCGGCGCTCGGCGGAGAGCTTTTTGCCCTCCCGCAGCATCTGCTTCTGACGGGACAGCCAGCTGCCCAGCCAGATGCCGTCCTCCGTCCGGTACTGGGCCGGAACGGCCAGACTGCCGTGCTCCTTTTTGTATTCCACGGCCAGCTCGTAGCGGTGCTGCCACGAGTCGGTCTTTTCCCAGTTCATGCCCAGCTCGTCCAGCAGAGCTTTCCGCTCCGGCGTCACCCGGGCGCTGCTGCGCTCGGGGTTCTGCCATGCGTACCGCTGGCGGGACACCCACTTGCCCAGCAGGATGCCGTCTTCGTCGGTGTACTCGGTGGGGACGTCGAGGTTCCCGTGGGCGGCGTGGTACTTCACGGCGGCCTCGTAGGCGGTCTGCCACTTGCGGTCGTTCCGGTTCGTCCAGTCCACTCCCAGCGCTTCCAGCTTTTCGATCTGGGCGTCGGTCAGCACACCTTCTTTATAAGCGGCACGCTGACTGCCCAGCCAGACGCCCAGCGCCATGCCGTCCGGCGTGACATACTTGACGGGAATTTCCAGCGTGTGATTTTCCAGATAATACTGGACGGCGGCGGCATAGCTCTTCTCCCAGAGGATGCTGCCGGTGTCCCACACCATGCCCAGTGCCTCGAGGCGTTCGACGCGGTCTGACGGCAGATTCCCGCTCAGATAGCGCTGGCGGTTGTAGACGATCCACTCGCCCAGTGCAAAGCCGTCCTTATCCTTATAATGGACCGGCACCAGCAGGTCGCTGTGGCTGCCGCGGTACCGCCGGGCCGAAGCACAGCCGTTCTCCCACGCCAGCTCGAGCCGCTTTTTCCAGTTCATGCCGATTTTGTCCAGCCGGGCGGCCTGCTCGGCGGTGAGGCGTCCCTTTTTCTTTCCGGCCCGGACAAGGCGCTGGTTTTCCAGCCAGCGGCCCACGGCCACGCCCCCGAAGCGGTAGGAGCGAGGCACGTCCAGCGTCTTTCCCTCTGCCGTCATCTGCTTTGCGGCGGCATAATAGCGCTCCCAGTCGGAATCCAGCGCGCGGCGGAGCTGCCGGTAAGCCCGGCGGCAGACAGAGAGAGGCTCTTCCAGCGGGAAGGCTTCTGCCCCCGCCGCGCTGCACTCCTTCCGCAGCTGCTGCACACAGGTCAGCGCCTCAAAGGCCGCGCTCAGCTCTGCCACCGGCACACTGCCGCAGGCTGCAAGGGCGCGTGCCAGCATCTGCCGGTATGCAGCCGGTCCAGCGCTGCGGCGCACCAGCACCACGCCCGAGATCCCGGCCAGAGGGGCCTGCACCGCCGGGCCGTTGGCACAGACCAGCAGCCGGAGGGTGGCCGCTTCGTCGGCCGCAAAGCCTTCTGCATCCTTATAAATATGCGTTCCTGCACCAAACAGCTTCTCGGCCTGCTCTGCGGTCTGCGCCGCCGCTGCATCATCCTCGCAGAGGACGAGGCAACGTCCGGCAGCATCCGGGAGCCACTGCGCCAGCAGCTGTTCCACCGGCGGAAGCTTCTCTACGGCGAGGCTCAGAGCCTGATATTTCTCGGCGTTGGGGTCAGGGCAGCCCGGCAGATGGAGGTTCTTCACCTCAGCACGGAGGCGGGCCATCGCATCTTCCAGCGGCCAGAGCAGGGCCGTATAGGAGGCCGGCATGGGCAGCAGGCCCTCGGCCATCGCCCCGCCCAGCGCCAGCGGCTCCACGATGGCGTCGGCCAGCATCTCCTCGGCGGCGCGGCAGCTGTCGCCCGGGGCGTCCGGCTCCCCCAGAGCCAGCAGCTTTGCCCCCGGGCAGAGGCGGAACAGGGGCTGGACACAGTCGGTCCAGTCCTTTGCGCTCATCTCCCTCCAGCCGTCCAGTACCAGCAGGCCGGGCCGGAACTCAGCCAGCGCCACCCAGCCCAGCGCATTCTGCACGGCCAGCTGCTCGCAGCTCATCAGCCGCACCCGGCCGCCCAGCGTCCGGCCCAGCCGCTTTGTCAGGGCGCGGCGCAGCTCCAGACGGGCAGCGCAGGACACCACCCAGAGCACGCGCATCTCGGGGTGGGCGTCCAGCAGCTCCCACACGATGCAGCCTTTGCCCGTACCCGCCGGGCGCACCAGCGCAGCACAGTTTTTCTGCTGCAGTCCAGCCTCCGCTGCACGGCAGGCTGTTTTATTTGAATCATCTACCAAAATCGACATATCTTATCCTTTCTGCCCCTTCCGAGGGTTCAGAAATTCGCTTTTTCTGCAAAAAAGAAACGCGCCTGCGCAAAGCCGGCTTTCCTGCCTGCGCTGCGCCTGCGTTTTTCTGCAAAAATGTTACTTTCATGCTCTATTTTTATCATAAAAGTTTATTTCTTGTCAAGATGATTTGCACAGATTTTTCCAAATAATTTTACATTCCCTTTTCCCGGAAATTCCGGGACCGTTCCCTGCTGGCCGTTGACGTCGGGGACAGTTGGTGGTAGACTTTTTTCATCGGCTCCCCTTTTGGCGGGAGACTCCCCTATTTATGATATGTGAGGTAATCGATATGAACATCATCAGCACCGAAAAAGCTCCCGGCGCCATCGGCCCCTACTCTCAGGGCTACACCGTGGGCGGTCTCGTCTTCACCTCCGGCCAGATCCCGGTAGACCCCGCCACCGGCGCAGTCGCCGAGGGCATCGCCGCACAGGCTGACCAGAGCTGCCGCAATGTGGGCGCTATCCTCGAAGCTGCCGGCGTGGGCTTTGACAAGGTGGTCAAGACCACCTGCTTCCTGGCCGACATCGCCGACTTTGCCGCTTTCAACGAGGTGTACGCCAGGTATTTCACCTCCAAGCCCGCCCGCAGCTGCGTGGCCGTGAAAGACCTGCCCAAGGGCGTGCTCTGCGAGATCGAAGCCATTGCTGAGGCCTAAGCCGCCTTTTCAGCACAAAGAGGGGCCGTCTGCACTCTATTCCAAGTGCGGACGGCCCCTTTTGTCTGTCTTCGATTCCAGTTTTTCATGCTGGCCAACTTTCCCAGCCGGAGAAATTGACTTCGTTTTTCGCTTTTGTTACAATAGAATCGAACTGTTGTAAAAGATTTCCGGTCAAATTTGAAAGAGAGGTCCCTGCCCATGTCCAATTCCCGTGTTGAAAGCCACAGCCGCGCCGAATTGCGCAACAAGATCATCAGCGCAGCCACCCTGCTCGAGATCCTGTTGTCCGGCCTCGTCCTCATCGGCCTGCTGCTGTCGATGGTGCCGCTGCTGCAGTGGATGCCCGGCCTGCTGTTCGACGGCAACGACGTCGAGGTGAGCATCTTCTTACAGCGGGCGCTGGACATCGTCATCGGCATCGAGTTCATCAAGATGCTGGCCAAGCACAGCCCCGGTTCCAGCCTCGAAGTGCTGCTCTACGCCATCGCCCGCCACATGGTGGTGGGTCACGAGTCCGCCATGGAGAACCTGCTGAGCGTGAGCGCCATCGCCCTCATCTTCATCGTGCGGAGGTTCTTCTTCGTGCCGGCCTTCGGCGCTCATCTGCCCGACGGCCACCCCGCACCCGACCTTTCCCCCAGCCAGAGCGGCATCCCGTCAGAGGAATTCGCCTCCCGGCTGCGCAAGCACCTGCATCATGACGACACCGACACGGAGCTTGAAGTCGCCATCGAAGACCCCAAGTACGAGGACAACACCGACACGCTGCTGGAAGCAGACCCGAAATGAGCCTGACAACGTAAAATGCCCCGCAGGACGCTCGTCGAGAGCTGCCTGCGGGGCATCTTTTTTTGCTTAGTTGCTCTTGTGCTTCTGGCCGAACCGGTACTCCTTGCCGTCCCGGATGCGCTGGATGTTGGAACGGTGCATCCAGATGACCATGCCGCCCATGATGGCAGCGCCGACCGTGCAGACCACCACGTCCCGGGTCGGCAGGCCGCGCATAAGGCTGTACACCAGCGTCAGCACCGGGTAGGCCGCGGCCATGGTGATGCTGCCCAGCGACACCATGCCGGTGGGGACCAGGCAGACAAGGAAGATGAGTGCCAGCACCGGCAGCAGTACCGGCTGGACTGCCAGAATGGCACCGGCAGCCACCAGCACGCCCTTGCCGCCCTTGAAGCCGAAGTAGATGGGCTTGGAGTGGCCCACCACGGCGAGGATGGCGGCGAGGTAGACGCCCAGATAGGGCGAGACGGCAGCGTCGGCGGGCAGATGGCCGAACAGCCACCGGCCAAGGCAGACGGCCACAACGCCCTTGAGCACATCGCCCACCGCCGTGAGGGCAGCGGCCTTCTTGCCGAAGGTGCGCAGCATGTTGGTCATACCGGCAGCGCCCGAGCCGTGGGTGCGGACGTCGTCATGGTACAGATACTTGCTGACGAGGATGCCGGTGTCCACGCTGCCCAGCAGATAGGCTTCGGCAGCGACCGCCAGCACAATGAGAAATGCGGTCATAGAACCAGTCTCCCTTCCTTATACGTCCTTCGCGCCCACCTCGCCGGAGCCGCGCTCACGCACGACAAGGCGGATGGGGGTGTGCTCCAGACCGAAGTTCTCGCGGATCTGGTTGATGATATACCGCTGATAGCTGAAGTGGAACAGGTGCTTTGCGTTGACGAAGGCCACGAACGTCGGCGGACGGGTGGAAGCCTGGGTCAGGTAGAAGATCTTCAGGCGGCGGCCCTTGTCGCTGG
>OLRE01000469.1_pt1 | contig 49110 bp, 31 predicted proteins | sample 1672461 | NCBI WGS metagenome assembly OLRE01 (sample SAMEA3136688, study PRJEB25190) | human gut metagenome | biome: human gut; feature: human-associated habitat; material: faeces | place: Austria | collected 2013
GGGCATTAATCGCTGGGAGTCGCTCGTTAGCTTGTGAATATGCAAAACGAAAATCACCTCCAACGTGCGGCGCACGGGAAGGTTGTATTTGAAATTCTGGTCGAACATGATGTCGCGGCCGCATTTGGCGGCTTCGGCCAGGTAGTAGATCAACTCTTTCTCCCGAAGAGGCAGCTCGGCAAAGCCCGGCACCTCGTAGCGGAGAATTTTAATATCGTCGAAGCGGTCCAGGATCCAGGGAGCATCCTCCGTCTTCTTTTCATGGCAGGAAATCATCGTCGTTGCGGTTAAAGTCAAACAAATTGCACTCAATCGGGTCTTCATAGGCACCAGGTCGTCGGTTTAACGGGATTTTACAAAACAGCACGAACGAAACACACGGCCTCGATTCGCGCATCTTTGCAAAGATACGAATAAGCCGGGTACAAAAGCAAATTTATTTGCATTTTGCCGCAATGAAATATCCAATTATCCGATCCAAATCGAAGACAGAGAAAAATGAGAACAATCGTACAGGCTTATACACAAAAATCGCCCAACCGCTTCCTATCTTCGACAAGGATAAACAAATATTCATCCCCGGCAAACACGGAACATCGGTCCCCCAACAGTCCGACCAGCTCCGATAAAACCGACCGCAACTGGTTCAATCCGACACACAACCCTTTCGGGTTATTTCGTTTTTCAGACAAAATACGTTTCACACCACACATCGTCCACAACCGAACAAAAAAGTCCCGGTCGGAAAATACCGACCGGGACTCCAATTAGCGTTCCGCATATCCGGACATCGATGCCCGACACGGCTTCAATTATCTAACGACCGATGCGGACGGCGTTTCATCATTACTATGCCAAGTACCGGTCCACTTGTAATTTGTCTCGAAATACTTCCGGAATGCTTCGATCTGCGCCGAAGTAGCCCAAATATCGACCAGATTAGCCGCAGGAATGAAATTAGCAGGATCTGTCAACTTTGTATTGGTATAGATATTGATCGAAGGATAGATCCATTTACCACTATTAGGTTCACTCTCCCACTTCTCCAAATAAGAGCCGGAAAGATTCAGAGAAGTCAATTCCGTACAACCAGTTACGGTCACAGCAACAATCGCCCGACAATCCTTTACCGTCACGGATTCGATCTTCGGACATTTATCCAGTTCAACACGCTTCGGCCCAACCTCCGTACCGGCCGCACCTGTCACCACCAACGAGAAAGTCGTCAGGCTCTGAAGACCGTTGCAATCGATTGCCGTCAAACCTTTCACCAACGAAATATCAACCGAAGTCAGATTGATATTACCAACAGCCAAATTCGTATCATCCAAAGACTCCAACCCAGACACCTTCAGCGTCTTCAAATTCCGGAAATATTCGATACCAGCCAAAGACTTCACTTCCGCCGCATTGTCGGCATTAAGCTCCAAATCCGTAACCCGATCGGCTTCCTCCTGCGTAATACCCCCATTGGAACCATAGGTCTCAATCAGGAACTCACGGAATGCATTATCTTTGATCGCATCGACAATCGTACTCGTTTCGATAGTCGTATAGCTCTCCTTCTCGATATTGATAGCCTCCACGTCGAGAATTCCGGCAAATATCTTGGTCAGCGTTGCACACCCCATTACATTCAGAGACTGCAACGACATATTACCCGAAATATCCAGACTCGACAATGCAGTATTGCTCGCATCGAGCGTCTTCAAAGCTGTCCCGTAACCGGCACCGAACAAAGTAAGTTCTACAAGCGGGTTTCCGCTGACATTATAATTCTCCAACATCGGAGTCGAATGGAGATAAACATACTTGAGATTGTTATTACTTACGTTCCAATCCGTAAGAACCGCATTGTCGGAACAACTGAAACCGGGAGACTCGCTCAACAAATTATTCGCCACATTTACGCTTTTCAAAGTACTCGTATTATACGAACACTGGAAGCGGGTCAGTTGGTTGTTGCTCAAATCGACAGACTCCAATACCGAGTTTTCGAAAGCAACCTCCTCGAGCATATTGTCGCTACCTTTCAGAATACGCAACTTCTTACATTTATTCAGTTCGATTCGCCCGGTCAGCTGATTGTTCGAAAAATCAATCTCCTCGAGATTGGTGAAGAATCCGGCGACAGGCAACTCGGTCAGCTCGTTGTCCGAGCAATCCAATTTCCGCACATTCGTGAAATTGACATACTCTACGCCTTTAAGCGATTTGACTCCTAAACCTTTGATATTGATCTCGGTGATCGCCTCAACCTCGGTCTTGTCGAGTTTGCCGTCCCCATTCTTGTCAAAAGTCAGCAGATAAGTCTTATACACATCGTCCTCGATATTAGCAATGGCATCCGGACCGGCGACATAATCTTTGTATTTAATAAAATCATTAATATTAGACGTGCTCTCGATCGTCTGCCCCTTACTCAACCAAACCGTTTTCAGGGAGCTCGCCATATATGCCGATGCCGAAGTCAGCAGCAGGTTTCTCGAAAGATCAATCACCTCGATCGGTGTACTATTGAAATTAATCGATCTCAAATAAGGACAATTCGTCACATCGATTTCAGCGATCTTGGTATTCTCGATCGATAGACTTTCCAGTTGGGTATTCTTCGTAAGATCGAGCGTCGTGATCTTACCTGTTACCGACAGATCTGTCAATTTCGTATTATTCGTAACATCCAAACTGTTGAACATGTCGCTGCCAACACTTAACGACTTCAACTCCGTATTCTTCGAAACGTCGATTGTAGTGAACTCGGCCCGACTGAAACCGACAGTTTCCAGTTTGGTATTCTTGCTCAAATCGGGAGCGACCGCAAAACCGGTACTCGAAGCATAGAGATTTTTCAAATTAGGAGCAACTGAAAGATTGATCTTTTTAAGGATAGGGCACTGCATAATGGAGAGTTCTTCCAGCGTGGCTGGCAACACAAGACTCGAAAGCCCGGCACCTTGGCTCACATTAAGCTTCTTCAGACTCGGACATTGCGAGAAATCGACTTTCATCAAACGATGTTTCGCAAAATCGACCGATTCGAGATTCGGGAAATACTCCAGACCGTCGATCGAAGCGATTTCGGTATCCCTCATCTCAATCGCCGTCACGGCCTCTGCCTCTTCCTTCGAAATCTCGCCGTCCTTATTCTTATCAAAGTTCGTCATGATATAAGTCTTCAGAAACTTATCCGCAATCACGGCAGGATACGTAAGCTCCTTGCCCGCCTGCTTGATCACGATCTGCTCAGAAGCATCTGCATTCTTGAAGGTAATCGTCGCCTCGCGAGGACCCTTCGTATTCGCCAAAACCTTGAACGAGAACTCCTTGTCGATCATAGCGCGGGGATCCACAGCCTCGATCCAATCGACGCCCTCCTCGATCGTAGCCGTCACAGGCTCGATGTTCGTCTGAAGTTTCACCGTTACATTCTGCTCCGTATTGGACACCGAAAGCGTCTTCGACTCCTCATCGATGATGAGCTTGCCCTCCTGATTCTGCGTAATCTCCAGCGGAGCCTTCTCTCCGCCACTTACGAAGTTGAAAGTTACGGTCTTGGCCTCTTCGGTTTCATTGATCGTCGATACCGTGAACGTTACGGTTTCCTGGCCGCCCTCGCCTTCGGTCTTATCGACCGTAATCCAGTCGGCGGAACCTTCCAACGTCCAGGCTTTCGCACTGGTCACGGTCACGGTCTCCTCGCCGCCCTTGTACGAGAACGACAAGGTCTTCGGAGAGATCGAAATCGACTCCGATGCCGACATCTGACGAACATCCAGAACAACATCCTTCGCTTCTGGATAAGAAAGGGTCACCTTGGCCGTACGGGCTTCACCCGTATTGGCATCCGCTTCACACACGATCTGGGTCGCAGTCGAAGTAAAATCGTGAAGCCAGCTCGCATCCGAAGTGGCCGTGATCGACTGACCGTCCACAGGGTTCTCCACCTCAAAGTTCAGCTTGACCTTACCTCCTCCGGCTGCGATGTCCGAAGGATTCGAGGCCTTGATGACCGGCGCTGCAGGTGCCACATCCGGGTCGTCGCTACAACCTGTGAGGCCCAAAGCGAAAACCGTGAAAAATGACAGCAGCAAAATTGATAATTTTTTCATACTGTTTTTTAATGGTTTTTTGTGAAAGTGCGCCGCTTGACGCAAGGCACTCTCGGGGTTAATATGTTTGTTAAATAAAGTGGTTCAATAATAATGTCATATGCGGCAAAATCATCCGTAACGCCCCCTTTCTGGATCCGCACGAAGTTCTACCCAAACAGCCGGACTCCTTGCAATTCTTTTTCCGGAGTGTAACGAAGCTCGAATGTTCTTCTGCTGTTTCAATTTCCGTAATATAACGCATAAAAACATAAATACAGTATAAATCTACTCTTTCGATATCTTGGAAACTCAACCCGCATCAATCGTACAAAAGTGATAAAAATTATTCTATTAATCAATTTCAAACAAAAAAATCGCACATTTTACAGAATCCCCCCCTGCAATCCTTTCCCGAATTAAAACCAAATTCCCGTTAAAAACGATCTTATCACACACACTGAGCAAAACGTGCCTCCGCCATCCCGCCTGTTTCACATCCAAAAGAACTCGCATCTTTTTACCGCTATGAATGGCAATAACGCCTCCACGAACAAATGTCTGCCCGCCGACAAATTCACAACCATCAACCTCTGCTTTCACCCGCAAACAAACAGTCCGGCTGGTAATATAACCAACCGGACCGAACGAATTCCAATACAAAAATCAATTTTTCAGTTTCCAACCGTTTTCTGAAATTTAGCAATCTAATTTTTCCAACTACCGCTCCAATCGTAATACTCTGCAAAATAACTTGCAAATGCTTTTTGCTGTTCAACCGTTGCCCAAATTTCTGATAGGTTAGCCGCCGGAATGAATTTTTCGGGATCGATCAGTTTGGGACAAGAAGAAATGGTCAAAGACGGCTCATATTTAGTCTCCTCGTCTCCGGCTCCTTTCTCATTATCTCCCCACCATTCCTTCTTACAGCGAATAAAACTTTACTGTCACACACCTCTGCCACGAGTTTTTTAATCAATACTATAAAGATATAAAAATAAATTCGGAAAATACTAAGCATCTTCCGGAAAAACTTCATCCTCCTTATGAAAATCTGTTACTCAACATTCCCAAAGCTCTCGACTCACACTGACAAAACTCGTCACAAAACGCAGAGCCTATGTTCCCTTCCCAGTTACATACGAAGCCGATCGCAACAGGACGTAATCTGCACCATCCGCCCGCATCATAAACAAGATCTGCTGTGTCTCCCCAGCACACGCCCGAAGCCGACAAAACGATCCGCCATGGCGAAGCAACGGAACACATAGCATTATGAGCACCAGTCGTAGAACACACACATAGCCCAACGCCCCATATTATTCAAACACGCTTTTCTCCGCCCTCCTTTCCCGATTAAAAGATTTCCGCCCCCTACCTTCCCAACACTACAGCAACAGTGCCCCGCCCATCTCATGTAAATACAAAAATCCCGACCGGGATAAACCCGGCCGGGATTCGATTCGAACGGAAACGCACAAGTAAACCTACAGCTATTTCCAGACAGGAGCTAAAAAATTACTCTTCAATTTTCATCTCGCAATAAGGAGATTCTCCATAGTATTCAAACCAGCTGCTTCTCAACGCATCGTACTGCTCCTGCGAGCCAACGATAATCGTTGCGCCACTCTGATCGAAAGGAAGATTTGCTCCCTCGGCAGCCTGTGCTCCGACATACCCTTGCAGCAAATCACAACCGCTAATGTTGATCGTTTTAGCCGAAGCAAAAGCAGCACGAATAAGTTTTAACTTGGCCAAGCCTTTGCAGTTCAACGAAACCAATGCTTTGCTGCCGCTACCCGGAGAAGTACCGCCGACATCCACAGTTTCCAGATTGGTATAAGCCGTCAAATCCAAATCGACAGGACCGATCGACTGCGCATTCGAACAAACCGAAGTGAAGTTTACGATACCTGCAGGAAGTTTAATTGACTTATACCCCTTCGACGGAGACACCGTAACAGTCGTCAGATTCGTATAAGCAGAGAGATCCACATCCTCCAACTGCGCATTAGGAGCGACTACGCTGAGCGTCGTCATGTTTTTGAAGACTTCCAACCCTGCCAGGGATTTCAAATTCGCAACATTATCCTCGTAGCCTACAATGTAAAGTTCAGTAACCCGGTCAGCAATCTCCTGCGTAATCACGGTATTGCCTTGATCCGGATTGTAACTCTCATCCGCCAAAATCTTCGCACGGAGGATCGGATCGACGTTCTTCGCCACATCGGATGCACCAAATGAGATATCCGGATAAGTCGAAGACAATGCCTCGGCTTGAGCTGCCGTAGCGCTAACCTCCTTCATAGCCTCACCAAAGAGCACCTTGGCAGGATCAACAAGCAGCGGCGATTCGGTAATATCGAGCGTCGTCAGAGCATCCAGACCCGTCGCGATGTCAAGCGAAGCGAGCTGCTCGCAACCGGCGAGATTCATATCGCTCAACTTCGCAGCGTTCTTGATCGTAATCGAAGATACATGTTTAGCGAGCGGCGAAAAATCGAGCGATGCAGGACCTACGTTGGCCGCAGGATCCGAGAAGATCAGCTCGACCTTAACCGGATTAACATAGTCCGCACTTACCGGGAACTTCAGCGTCTCCACACCGTTGGCCAGGCTCAACGAAATGGTTTCCAGCCAAGTGTTGCTCGACAGATCGGCATCTTCCAGAGCGGTTGCTCCCGTGATGTAGATATTTTTCAAGTAAATGAACTTCTCGATACCTTTAAGGCTCTTGAGGTCCGCTACATTCGGCGTATCCTTGTCGATAACCAACATACTTCCCACACCCGAAACTTTGTTCGCCTCGTTTTGCGAGAGTTTACCGTTTCCATCCAGGTCGAACTGCTCGATACAAGCGGCACGGAATACGGGATCCCAATCCTCCGAAATGTCGGGAGCGTCGGTAATCGCCCAAATTCCATAGAACGAATTCTGATTGATAACTAACTCCTCATAGAACTGATCGTACTGAGCCTGTGTCAGAACGAGCTTACCGAGATTCGGAGAACAGATAAACATGGAAAGGCTCGGACATACGGAAATATCGACCGTAGTGGGGTTCTCCACCTCCGCCTTATTTACGAACGAACCTTCGAGCACCAGCGTTTTGAGGTCTTTCGAATCCTTGAAGGAGAGCGTTCTCAAGTTGGTAATCAGAACAACATTGATCTCACTCAATTTCGGACAACCATCCAAATTAATGGTCTCCAGACCGGTATCTTCGAACTTGTCGGGAGCCGTTTCAGACTGAGAGAGACGCTTCATCTGGAAATAGGTCAATTCGGGCAGATTAGAACACTCAATACCCATAACACCTGACCCCAAGGTCATGTCGATACTCGTCAACTTCGTGTTCTTGGACAAATCGACAGCCTCGATCGCAGGCGTGATCCAGTTCAGTCGGAGAGCGGTCAGTTCCGTGAAATACTCGACACCGGCCAGCGAAGCGATCTTACGCAGTTCCGGGTCACCTTTGGTAGCATCACCATCCAGATTGATCGAGGTCACGTTAGCGGCCTCCTCCGGGGTCAGCACACCGTCTTCGTCAAAGTCGTAGTTCTCCATGATATACTTCCGGAAGAGTTCGTCCTTCAACTTCTTGGCGATATCCGGGTTGGTGCTCTCCTGGGTAATTACGAACTGCTCTTTAGCGTCCGCATTCGAGAAGGTGATCGTTACGCTACGATCGGTGTCGTCGTTGTTGGGATTCACCTTGAACTGGAACTCCTTCTCCGTCATCGCACGGGTCGTAACGTCCGTGATCCAATCGATCGTTGCACCTTCCGGCACATTGATCTTCGCCGTTACGGGTTCGATGTTGGTCTGGAGTTTCACGGTAACCGTCTCGCCTTCGGGAGCGACCGCCAGCGGAGATTCGGTCACGAAGATCAACTGACCCTTCACATTCTGAGTTACGGTAAGCTTCACCTGAGCGCCTTTGCAATCGAAAACGAACTCAGCCGTCTTCTCCGCTTCGGTATCGTTCTCCGCTTCTACTTTGAACGTAACCTTGTCGCCGTTCTTTCCCGAAGTAGCGGAAGGAACGACCCAACTGTCGGAACCGCTCGGCACCGTCAGCGTCCAATCGCCGCTGCTGGTCACGGTAACAGACTCTTCACCGCCTGTATAACCGAATGACAGCGCTTTAGGAGAAATTTCGATCGAAGCATCGAAAGCCATCTGCTTGATCTCGACTTTCAGATCCGCAGCACCCTCGTACTTCAAAGTAAGAATCGCCGTACGAGCCTCGCCCTCGTTGGCATCGACCTGGAAAGCGATATTTGCGTCCGTGTATTCGAAATCGTGAATCCAAGTCTGGTCCGACCCAGCAGAAATCGACTGACCCTCGACCGGATGTGCGATCGAATAAGCCAGTTTCTGTTTTCCAGCGGTCGCAGGCACCTGCATATCTTTCGCAGAGATGACCGGAGCCTCGGGGCCGACTTCCGGATCATCGCTACAACCGCTAAAGATCAACGCCACGGCCGTCATAAGAGCCGCAAACGCCAGAGATAGGGTGAATTTTTTCATAAAAGATAAATGGTTAATTAAATTAATTAATTTATGAACTCAGGGCCGAACGATCAAAACCGCCCCTCATTCGGATGAATAAAAGTGGTTCTATTTTTAACAGCAATCATATAGTAATGTACCATTATCCGACGGTCACCTATTCGCAACTCGTGGCTGCGTCTGTAATTCTGCCCCCACGGATCCCTCCTCGGAGGGGACTCGGGGCGCTACGCCCCCAAAAAAGTACATCAAGTATATAATCACTTTTATAATAATATCTCGAAAAGCCGCTTCCGACATCCGTTCAAAGACCGTATCCGTTTTGGAAGCAGATAGTAGGCTCCGTTTTCATCGGGCCGTATTCGACGGCCCGCATATTCAACCGCGCAAGCCCTTCTCCGTTTATGTCATTCGTCAATACTATAAATTCCTTGACGCTTCCTCTCTCCCGGCAGAAAACGGCACTCCACGATACCTCTATTTCAAGTCTTTTCTTAAAAATATTGTAAAGATAAACAAAAAAATGAAACCAACGGCTATATTCTAACAATTTTTTGACATAACGGACAAAACAGATCGAAGACATTCTGATCGTGCTGCCGGGAATTCATCGGGAATCTGTATAAAAAACGCTTCGGCCCGGCAAAATATTGCCAGGCCGAAGACGAATCGGAACATTATCGACCGTTACAGCTCCTTGCGCAACCGCCGCAGAGTGACAGCGTGTGCAATCAAATCGACACCGGCCAGCAGCAGGGACAACCCCACCCAGAACACGACTACACCGATACCGATAATCGGATTGAACAGAACGAGGAACGCGGAAATAATCACGAGAATACCCAGCGTCATCGTCCAGCCGGCGCCCTTGATACCTACGCTCATCATCTCGCTGGCGACACCGACGGCCATGAATCCCCGGAAGAGGAGCCAGAAGCCGAGCACGAACGGCAGGATCGTGAAAAGCATCGACGGAGTGCACAGCAGCAGGATACCCAGCAGGATTTCGACTACGCCGCCTGCGATGTACCATCCCTTGCCCGATCCGGCGGGAGCCTTCGTACCCAGATACAGTTCGAAAGCGCCCGAAAGGATCACGACGATCCCGAACAGTACGGAAAGCGCGAGATAAGTACCGCCCGGCTCGAAAAAGACGACGATGCCCACGATGAAGAAAATAATACCGAGCAACATGGAGAGCTGCCAATTGTCGATGGAGTGTCGGAATCGACCGACATCATAAATTTTATCTGCCATAATAATACGAATTTAAGTTTCTACCTGGTATCCGCAAGAAACCTGCCAAACCCGGAATCGCCTTTCGACCGCATGGATTCGGAGAGATGGAGCGCTCTTCCCATTTTTTGAATTTTTCTCTTCCGATTCTTAATTGTTATTTCTACCTTTGCCACCGTCAATACGACTAACTTTTCAAACCAAGAAAATGGAAACAATCACAAACAGCGAGGAACTGCGCCGGGCACTCGGCAGCCGGGACCGGTCCGGCATCGGATTCGTCCCGACCATGGGTGCGCTCCACGCAGGACACCGTTCGCTGGTTGAACGCGCACGCCGGGAGTGTGCGACCGTCGTGGTGAGCGTATTCGTCAATCCGACACAATTCAACGACAAAACCGACCTGAAAAATTACCCCCGGACCCCGGAAGCCGACCTGCGCCTGCTCGAAGAGGTCGGTGCGGACTATGTTTTCATGCCTTCGGTCGAGGAGGTATATCCCGAACCCGACACCCGTACGTTCGACTTCGGCATGATCGACAAAGTGATGGAGGGTGCGACCCGACCCGGCCACTTCAACGGCGTGGCACAGGTCGTGAGTCGGCTTTTCGATCTGGTGAAACCTGCCAAAGCCTATTTCGGCGAGAAGGACTTCCAACAGATCGCGGTAATCCGCGAAATGGTACGCCAACTGCGCATTCCGGTTGAAATCGTGCCGTGCCCGATCGTACGCGGAGAGGACGGGCTGGCGCTTTCGTCGCGCAACACCCTGCTCGATACGGCTCACCGGACGGCGGCCCCTTATATATATAAGGTATTGAAGGCTGCGGTCGAAAAATCCCATCAGACGACACCCGACCAGCTCGCAGCCTGGGTTACGGCACAGGTAGAGAGCAATCCGCTGCTGAAAGTAATCTACTTTCAGGTCGTAGATGCGGCGACCATGCAACAGGTCCGCACCTGGGAAGAGAGTCCGGTTATACAGGGCTGCATCGCCGTACAGGCCGGAGATATTCGTTTAATCGATAACATCAAATTGCGATGAAATTCCAGATCGAAGTTCTCAAATCCAAAATACACCGCGTTTCGGTCACACAGGCCGACCTGAACTACGTGGGCAGCATCACCATCGACGAAGAGTTGATGGATGCGGCCAACATGATCGAAGGCGAAAAAGTACAGGTACTGGACGTCGATAACGGCGAACGCCTCGAAACCTATATTATCAAAGGAGAACGGGGCAGCGGTGCGATCTGTCTGAACGGCCCTGCCGCACGCAAGGTGCAGGTGGGCGACGTCGTAATCATCGCCTCCTACGCCCTGCTGGATTTCGAAGAAGCCAAAGCCTTCAAGCCCTGGGTGATATTCCCGGATACGAAAACCAACAAGCTGATCCGGTAGAAAACTCCGGCAAACGATCGAAAATCCTGCCCCGCAACGGCAGGATTTTTTCATACGCGGTACGAACCGTCAAAAATGCCCCTAAATATTTGGTGACGCAGTCGATAACCCATATATTTGCATAAAAGTTCCCGAAAAGCGAGGACATACGCCAAACAAGTTCGGCACAGCCTGACGGAGAACCGAAAAAACGACGCAACCTATTTTGCCGGCCGCATTTTTATGGACATAGCGCTTTCGATCGCAGCATTCCTGTTTTCGATCACAGGCATCGTCGGATGTATCGTTCCGATCATCCCGGGCGTAGCGTTGAGCTACGCGGGATTACTCTGCGCCTCCTTTTGCAGCTATTCCGAAATATCGTCCGCGACACTTTGGATCTGGCTGGCCGTGACAGTGGCCGTTTCGGTCATCGACTACTTCCTGCCCGGCTATTTCGCACGTCTGGTGGGCGGTACGCGGGCAGGGTCGATCGGGGCGACCGTCGGCATGATCGCCGGATTTTTCGCCGGCGAATTGGTCGGCGTCATCCTCGGCCCTTTCTTCGGCGCGGTCATCGGCGAGTTGATCCACGACCGCAGCGACTCGGCCAAGGCGTTCCGTTCGGGCTTCGGCTCCTTCCTCGCCTTCATCGCAGGTACGGGACTGAAACTCGTAGCCGCCATCTGGATGATCTGCCTCGTCTGGTCGGACACCTACCCTGTCGTAAAAAACTGGATCGTAACAACATTCTAAAATATAAACCGTATGAAAAAATTTCTGTTATTAATCGCGGCAACGGCCTTCGCGCTGCTTACCACGGCCTGTACCGATTCATCCGGGTACACGTACGAAACGGTCAAGAACGACCCGCTCAAGACCCGTATCTACACGCTGGATAACGGACTGAAAGTCTATATGAGCGTCAATAAGGCAGAACCGCGCATCGAAACCTACATCGCCGTGAAAGTCGGCGGCAAGAACGACCCGAGCGAAACGACCGGTCTGGCCCACTATTTCGAGCATCTGATGTTCAAGGGCACCCAACAGTTCGGCACGAGCAACTACGAAGCTGAGAAGCCCCTGCTCGACCAGATCGAACAGCTCTTCGAGGTTTACCGCAAGACGACCGACGATGCGGAGCGTGCGGCAATTTACCGTCAGATCGACAGCATCAGCTACGAAGCTTCGAAATACGCCATCCCCAACGAGTACGACAAACTAATGTCGGCGATCGGCGCTCTGGAAACCAACGCCAACACCTCGATGGACCGGACGGTCTATATCGAAAACATTCCTTCGAACCAGATCGAGAACTGGGCCAGGATCCAGGCCGACCGCTTCAAGAACGTCGTGATCCGCGGATTCCACACCGAGCTCGAAACGATCTACGAGGAGAAAAACATGTCCCTGACGGACGACAACCGGAAGGTTTACACCTCGATCGGCGAAGTGCTCTATCCGAACCACCCCTACGGCAAACAATCCGTACTCGGCACGCAGGAACACCTGAAAAACCCGTCGATTACCAACGTAAAGAACTATCACACGCAATATTACGTGCCCAATAACATGGCCATCCTGCTTTCGGGCGACTTCGATCCCGACCAGATGATCGCCACGATCGACAAATATTTCGGCGATATGCAGCCGAACGAGAATATCCCGCAGCTCGCCTTCGAACCCGAAGCCCCGATCACCAAACCCATCGTCAAGGAGGTTTACGGTCCCGACGCCGCGAACGTAACGCTGGCATGGCGCACGGACAACGCCGCATCGTCCGATGCGGAATACCTGCTGTTGGCCAGCCGGATCCTCTACAACGGACAGGCCGGTATGATCGACCTCGACTTGATGCAGCAACAGAAAGTACTCGACGCCTTCTCGTACCCGGATCAGCGGGCCGACTACGGAGCCCTCGTGCTGCAAGGTCTTCCGAAAGCGGGTCAGACCCTCGACGAGGTCCGGGATCTGTTGCTCGCAGAGGTAGCGAAACTCCGCAACGGCGAATTCAGCGAAGAGCTGATCAAGGCGGTTGTAAACAACCTGAAAGTATCAACCATGCGCGAGGAAGAGACGAACGTGGGACGTGTCGAAATGTACCTTTCGTCCTTCTACAACGACATCCCCTGGAGCGACGAAGTGACCAAGCTCGACCGCATCGGCTCCATCACCAAGGAACAACTGGTGGCCTGGGCCAATGAAAAACTCGGTCCCGAGAATTACGGCATTATCTACAAACGTCAGGGAGAGGATCCCAGCGTGCAGAAAATCGCCAAACCGGCCCTCACCCCGATCCAGATGAACCGCGACACCCAGAGTGCATTCCTGACCGAAATTCAAAATTCGACGGTAACTCCGATCGAGCCCGTATTCGTGGATTTCAACCGCGATATGGAGATTTTCAAAACCGATTCCGGCCTCGAAGTCCTCTATAAGAAAAATGACATCAACGACCTTTTCTCGCTGACCTACCTTTTCGATACCGGCGTGCTGAACGATCCGGCGCTCAACAATGCCTTCGCTTATATCGACTACCTCGGCACCCAGGCCAAGACAGCTGCGGAGATCGCATCCGAACTCTACGACATCGCCTGCTACTACGACCTGTCGGCCAGTCAGAACCGCTGTGCGATAACCTTCAAGGGATTGAGCGAAAACATGGGACAGGTCATGGATATCTTCGAAGACCTGGTAGCCAATGCGCAGGGTGACGAAGAGATTCTCGCCAACTACAAGGCCGACCTGCTGAAAAAACGTGCAGACAACAAACTGAACCAGGAAGCGAATTTCGCAGCCTTGCAGCGTTTCGCCTTCTTCGGCGGAGAAGCTATCCAGCGCACGACCCTCAACAACGAGCAGCTCGAAGCGCTCACGTCGGACGTACTGATCGGCAAGGTCCGCGACCTGCTGAAAAAGCAGCACACCATCCTCTATTACGGTCCTAAGGACAAAGCCGGGCTGCTCGCCGACCTGAAAGCACACCACCAAACGCCGGAAGTGCTCGAACCGCTGACTCGGGGAAATATCGCGTTCCAGCCTACGGAACAGAACAAGGTCTGCCTGGCCAACTACAACGCGCCGCAGCTCTACTTCCTCCAGTACTCGAACCTGGGCAAAAAATTCGACGTAGCGGTCGATCCCGCTCTGAAACTGTACAACGAATACAACAGCGGCAGCATGGGAGCCATCGTCTTCCAGGAGATGCGCGAATCCCGCAGTCTGGCTTATATGGCCTTCACGGAGTGGATCAATCCGAGCTACCTGGACGACAATTATCTTTTCGCAGCGATCATCGCCACGCAAAACGACAAAATGGCCCAGGCCATCGACGCATTCGATGAGATCATCAACAACATGCCCGAATCGGAGGCAGCCTTCAAACTGGCCAAAGAAGCCGTACTGACCAATTTGCGAACCTCGCGTACGATCAAGGACGAAGTGCTCTGGAAATACATCGCCAACAAAGATCTGGGCGTAACGGAAGACCGCAACAAAGCCATCTTCGAAAAGGTCCAGGACATGACCTTCGCCGACCTCAAAGCCGCCCAGGAACAGTGGATCAAGGACCGCAAATACACTTATTGCATCCTCGGCGACCTGAAAGACCTCGACCAGGATTACCTGCGCAAGCTGGGCCCGGTACAGATCGTGAGCCAAAAGGAGATGTTCGGCTATTAATTCCACCGACCCGATCATTCAAAACGTCTTCGGATTTTTCCGAAGACGTTTTTTATCCTCCTTTCCCCGGAGGCAAAGCAAGCGGTACGTCCTGTTTCGGATGCACCTTACTCGACCAATCGCCCGCAGCCCGAAACAATAAACCCGGCGTCAGATAAACTGACGCCGGGTTTATTTTCGGGAACCGAACGGAACCCGATCTATTTTTAATACCGATAATGCTCGGCCTTGTAAGGACCCTCGACCGGTACGCCGATATAGTCGGCCTGTTTTTTCGTAAGCTGCGTAAGCTCCACACCGAGGTTATCCAGATGCAACCGGGCAACCTCCTCGTCCAGATGTTTGGGCAGACGATACACGCCCACCTCCAGTTTCTTCTGCCACAACTCGATCTGCGCCAGACACTGGTTGGTGAACGAATTGCTCATCACGAACGAAGGATGTCCCGTAGCGCACCCCAAGTTCACCAGGCGGCCTTCGGCCAGGATAAAGATCGAATGGCCGTCGGGGAAGGTGAACTTATCCACCTGCGGTTTGATGTTGGTACGCACGGCATCCGAAGCCTCAAGACGGGCCATCTGGATTTCGTTGTCGAAATGGCCGATGTTGCAGACGATCGCCTGGTCCCGCATCCGCTGCATGTGCTCGAGCGTGATGATGTCGCAGTTTCCCGTGCAAGTCACATAAATATTACCCTCGGCCAGAGCACTCTCGACGGTCTTCACCTCGAAACCCTCCATCGCGGCCTGCAAAGCGCAGATCGGGTCGATCTCCGTAACGATGACCCGGGCTCCGTACGAACGCATCGAACGGGCGCAGCCCTTGCCGACATCGCCGTAACCGCAAACGACCACCACCTTGCCGGCAATCATCACGTCGGTCGCCCGCTTGATACCGTCCGCCAGCGACTCGCGGCAACCGTACAGGTTGTCGAATTTCGACTTGGTGCAGGAGTCGTTCACGTTGATCGCAGGAACGAGCAGTTCGCCCGCCTCCTGCATCTGATAAAGGCGATGCACGCCGGTCGTCGTTTCTTCGCTCACACCCCGCCACTCGGCTACCGTTCGGTGCCATTTGCCGTTATCTTCGACCAGAATTTTCTTCAGCGTATCGAGAATGACCTCCTCCTCGTAAGACGACGGTTCGTAATCCAGCGTCGAAGCGTCGTTTTCGGCCTTGTATCCTTTGTGGATCAACAACGTGGCATCGCCGCCGTCATCGACGATCAACTGAGGGCCCTTCCCGCCGGGGAACGACATGGCCATCGCCGTACACCACCAGTACTCGGGCAGCGTTTCGCCCTTCCACGCAAAGACGGGAACCCCCGCTTCGGCAATGGCCGCCGCCGCATGGTCCTGCGTCGAAAAAATATTGCACGAGCACCAGCGCACGTCGGCGCCCAACTCGACCAGCGTTTCGATCAACACGGCGGTCTGAATCGTCATATGCAGCGACCCCATAATACGCACGCCCTTCAACGGTTTCTGCGGGCCGTACTTGCGGCGTATGGCCATCAGTCCGGGCATCTCGTGCTCCGAAATCTCAATCTCTTTCCGGCCCCATTCGGCCAATGACATATCGGCCACTTTGTAAGGCAGGGATAAATCCAAAAACATACTTTTTATCATTTAATCAATTATACATAATCTCTTGCCGAATCGTTGGCTCTCGTCGGCCGCATTGCGACACCGACTCCCGCCGAAGGGAATCGAAGCCACGAAGCGGTAAACACGGCCTCCGGCCGAAAAACGGTATAAACCGCCGCACGGTCATCGCCGCCGATTCTCCGAACTCAAAATACAGCTGCGATCCCGTTCGATCTGGCGCTGCAACTCCTCCAGCGAATCGAACTTGCGCTCATCGCGGATCTTACGCCGCAGCTCGACCCGGAGTCTCCGACCGTAGAGATCGCCCGAAAAGTCGAAAATATGGGTTTCGAGATGTCGGGGACCTCCGCCCACCGAGGGGTTGCTCCCCAGATTCGACATGGCCTTATACTCCACGCCGTCGATCTCCACACAAGACTCATACACTCCGCTTTCGATCGTATCCGCATCCGCAACCTCCATATTGGCGGTCGGAAATCCCAACTCACGGCCCAGTTGCCGTCCGTGCATCACCTCTCCTTCGATCCAGACAGACATAGCCTCAAATCTTTTCGGTCAGCTTGCGCACCAGGGAAATCTGGGAGAAAAACTCCTTGGCGAAAACCCGCAGCACGGTATAAAGCGGTATGGCCAGCAGCATGCCGATCACCCCGGCCAACGATCCTGCAATCAGGATCACGAGAAATATTTCGAGCGGCTGCGCCTTGACCCGCTCGGAGTAGAGCGTCGGTTGCAGCACGAAATCATCCAGCCCCTTCAAAATCAACAGCGATCCTGCGATGACCAGCATCGTATGGCCGATCGACATCCCTTCGATCGGGGTGATGATACCCATGCAGACCGAAACCGCGCCGCCGATGGTCGGACCGGCGTATGGCACGACGTTCATAACCCCCATGATAAGACCGATGAAAAAGGCATCCTGCGCCCTCATGCCGAAAGCCATCATCACCAGCGATACGGCCAGCATCAACAGGAAGCTCTCGGCCAAAATTCCCCGGAAGTAGCGAGACAAAAGCACTGTAACCGAATTGAGGGCATGCGTCACGTTCTGTTGGTATCGATCCGGGAAAAGTGCCGTTACCATCGCATAGAAAAGTCCGTCGTCCCGCAGGAAAAAGAACGTGATGAACGAAATCGAAAAAAAGGCGATTACGCTCGAAACGGCCAGACTCACCACCGATGAAAACGCCGTATTGATCGTGTCGAAATTAATCAGCGACTGCAGGAAAGAAATCAGCGTGTCCTTAAACGACACCTGGGTTTCGGGCAACGAGAAGAAGTGAGTGAGATAATCCTGAATACGCTGCAGCGGCTCCTCGACAGAAGTCAGCACCGTCGAAAAATCGAGGTGCGCCAACTGGTAGAGCTTGTTGGTCACCAGCGGCACGAAAAGCCCGCACATCACCGCGAAAACGATCCAGATCACCAGCAGCGTAACGAGCGCTCCGCACCAGCGCGGCACACGCCATCGCCCGATCCTGCCTCGGGATATCCGGGCTACCAGCGGGCGTCCCATGATGGCCAGCACCGCCGAAACCAGAATGTAGATCACGATGGAGCTGAAGTACCACATCAAAAAGAGGACGACGGCCGTAATGACCGCCCCCACCGTAAAACGAAGCAATGTTTGAGGTGTAATACTCATACGTACCGCAACGCGAAAACCGCCGCCAATAAGTTACTTCAACCGGGCGATGGGAGTTTGCGATCCCACGACAGGATCCCCGATCTCCACGAGCAATTCGGTATCCTTCGGCAGAAGGATGTCGATGCGGGAGCCGAACTTGATGAACCCGCAAACCGAATTTTGCTCCACCTTCGAGCCGACTTTCATATAGGAAACGATACGACGGGCGATCAGACCCGCAATCTGACGGAAGAGCACCTCCTTGCCGTCGGGGGTTCGCACGACGGTTGTCGTCCGCTCGTTCTCGGTCGAGGACTTGGGATGCCACGCCACCAGGAAACGCCCCGGATGATACTTGAAATACTCCACAGTACCTCCGACCGGCACCCAGTTCATGTGAACGTTGGTAATCGACATGAAGATCGAAATCTGCAGCATCTCCCGATCGAGGTATTCGCTCTCGTGTACCATTTCGGTCACTACGACCCGGCCGTCGCACGGAGCGAAGACCAACTCCGCATCATGGATCTTCACACGCCGCGGCTCCCGGAAAAATGCCACGATAAAGAACCAAAACAGCACAAGCAGAATGGATCCGAACCAGAGCAGTCCCGCTTCGGCATGGCGCGACATCAGATAGTACATCAGCGCCCAAAGCAGGAAACAAACGACTCCTGTCAGCCCGATAATCTTGTAGCCTTCCTTGTTTATTTTCATATTCGGATAGTAAGTTTTCTTATGAAATATGCAGCAATACCAGATAAGCGACCACGAACGGCAACGAGAAAATGAGCGCATCGAAACGGTCGAGCCAACCGCCGTGCCCCGGCAGAATATTGCCCGAATCCTTCACGCCGGCCGCACGCTTGAACATCGACTCGATCAAATCGCCCAACACACCGCTCACGGCAGCGATCGCAGCTAAACAGCACCACAGCCAATAGCTACCGTCGAGCCACCATGCGGCAAGGCAACCCATGGCGATCGCACCGACGATGCCGCCGAAGAACCCCTCCCACGACTTGTTGGGCGAAATCCGCTCATAAAGATGATGTCGGCCGACGCTGACCCCCACCAGGTAGGCGAATACGTCGTTGGCCCAAATAATGAAGATGTAGGCCAAAATCACCCAGGGATTCCAGCCACCCTCCCCCGTCAGCAGAGGCAGATAGGCCATCATCGACAAAGGCACGGCCACATAAAAGACGCCTCCGAGCGTCGCCCCCACATCGGCGGCGGGGCGGGCACGCTTGAGGAACAGTTCACAGACGAACATCAGTGGTATGAGCAAAATAAAAACCGGCAACAACCACAAGAGGACGGAAAGCGCTCTCGGCAACAACGCCACCTGCTCCGCAGAAACCGCCAGCAGGAAACTCGCCACGAAAAGAGCCGTACCCGTAACCAGTCCGAGCCATTTGAGAGGGTAAATATCCTCCCGGCGGGCCATCCGGTAAAACTCCCACATACCGCCGACGAGAATCGCCAGCAACAGCACTCCGAAACTCCACTGCGACCAAAGCACCGCTCCGACTACCACGACAGTCAGGACGGCACCGCTCAAGGTTCGCACCAGAAGATTCCTCATTTTATCAGACATAATTCAACCTTTTTCGGGTAAACCTCGTTAAACTTCAGGCGTTTCCGCCGACGATTTTCCGTCCGACACAGCGGAAGCGGCGGTTCCGGAAATCTTTTCTTCGTCCTTTCGGGGCTCGGCCGACGCAACCTCTTTTTTCCCGGCTGCCTCTTCCGCATCGCCGGATGCAGCTTTCCGCTCCGCCAAAGCCTTCTGCTCGGCCTCTTTCCGTTCCCGCAGAATATCCTTTTTCCGTTTACCGAAGATACGCTCCACATCCTCCGTAAAGACCACTTCGCGCTCCAACAGCAGTTCGGCCAGCTCCTTCAAACCGTCGGCATGGCTGCGGAGCACCTCCGCCGCCATCGCATAGGCTTCGGCAATGGTATTTTTAGCCTCGGCGTCGATCTGCTGGGCCGTCAGTTCGGAATAGGGCTTGGTCAGCGCCATGTCGCTCTGGCCCGTAGAGTCGTAATAGCTGATTGTCCCGACCTTCTCGCTCATACCGTAATAAGCCACCATGGCATACGCCATCTTGGTCGCCCGCTCCAGATCGTTGAGCGCTCCGGTCGAAACCTCGCCGAAATTGATCTGCTCGGACACCCGGCCGCCGAGCATCGCAGCCAGCTCGTCCATCATCTGCTCGCGCGTGGTGATCTGCCGTTCTTCGGGCAGGTACCAGGCCGCGCCCAACGACTTGCCGCGCGGAATGATAGTCACCTTGATCAGCGGACTGGCATTCTCCAAAATCCAGCTTACCGTAGCGTGTCCGGCCTCGTGATAGGCAATCACCCGCTTCTCCTCGTCGGAAATGATCTTGTTCTTACGCTCCAGACCGCCGATGATGCGGTCGATCGCCGCCAGGAAATCCTCGCGCGACACATATTTCTTATTGTGACGGGCCGCGATCAACGCCGCCTCGTTGCAGACATTGGCGATGTCGGCACCCGAAAAGCCGGGCGTCTGCTTGGCCAGGAAAGTACGGTCCAGCTCCGGATCAAGCTTCAACGGACGCAGATGCACGTCGAAAATCTCCTCGCGCTCCTTCACGTCGGGCAATCCCACCTCGATCTGCCGGTCGAAACGTCCGGCACGCATCAGCGCCTTGTCCAGAATATCGACCCGGTTGGTCGCCGCCAGGACGATCACGCCCGTATTGGTCTGGAAACCGTCCATCTCGGTCAGCAACTGGTTGAGCGTATTCTCCCGCTCGTCATTGCCCGAGAACCCGGCGTTCTTACCGCGGGCCCGGCCGATGGCGTCGATTTCGTCGATGAAAAGAATACAGGGAGCTTTCTGTTTGGCCTGCTCGAAAAGGTCGCGCACGCGCGAAGCGCCCACGCCCACGAACATCTCCACGAAATCCGAGCCGGAAATCGACAGGAACGGCACATTGGCCTCTCCTGCCACCGCCTTCGCCAACAGGGTTTTACCCGTTCCCGGAGGGCCTACCAGCAACGCGCCCTTGGGAATTTTCGCACCGATGGATTTGTATTTGTCGGGTTTCTTGAGGAAATCGACGATCTCCATGATCTCGACCTTTGCCTCCTCCAGTCCGGCAACGTCCTTGAAAGTCACCTTTTTCGAGTTCTCCTTGTCGAACACCTGCGCCCGGGCCTTCCCCACGTTCATAATACCGCCAGCACCGCCTCCGGCACCCCGCGACATGCGGCTCATCAGGAAGAACCAGCCGCCGATAATAATGATCCAGGGAAGCATCTGAAGCAGAATCGATGTCCAGGAATTCTCCCGGTTCTCGTACACCAGCACCACCTTGTTACCCGACTCGGCCGTCACCTTATCCAAATCCTGACGGAACGTATCCACCGACCCGATATTGAAAGTAAGCTGAGCCCCCGTTTCGGGCATATTACGGAAACGCGGGTCAGCAGCATCCTTACGGTACCGGTCCGCAGCATCCTTCTTAAGGTAGATTTCCGCCAGGTCACGATTGACGACCTGGATTTTTTCGACGTCGCCCTGCTCGATCATCTGCGCCACGGTATTCCAGTCGCTCTTGACCGGGACTCCGTTGCCGGGTCCGAACATCCAGTAACCGACAATAAAAATAATGATGACGCCGTATATCCACATCCACGAAGGACGCGGCATATTCATTTTGTTGTTTATTTTCTGTTGTGCCATAAAATATTATTCGTCATACTCATAACGGGTCGCCGGGGCATCGGCCCACAGCTCCTCCAATTTGTAAAATTCACGCAATTCTGTCTGAAAAATATGCACCACCACATCCACGTAGTCCATAGCGATCCACAGCGCATTTTGCTGTCCTTCCACGCGCCAGACCTTCTCGCCGAGGGTTTCCAATACCTGCTCCTCGATACCCGCCGCGATCGCAGCGACCTGCGTGGTGGAGTCGGCGTTGCAAACGATGAAGCAGGAGCAGATCGCCCCGTCGATTTTCGAAAGATCCAACGATACGATATTTTTACCCTTCTTATCCTGGATTGCACGAATTATCGTGCCTGTCAATTTTTCCATAGTTTGAATTTACCGGTCAATACAACTTTGCAAAGGTAGCGAAAATGAGGGCAGAACAAAACAAACCCGTTTGTTTTTTTATGCCGAACGCATCCCCCTTCCCGCAAAGATACAAGAGAATATCCGAAAATTTGCTCTGCAAATATCCGTCCCGAATCCCTATTGGCGGGAAACTTTCGACAAAATAGTATCGATCAAGGCTTTGATGATCGAACTTTTGACATAGGTCCGGCGCACGGCCACGGCGATCTTGCGCGAAGTAGCCCCCTTGGCCAGCGTTTTGACCTGACAACGATGCTCCGCAGGAATGTATTCCACGGCCATTTCGGGGATAATCGTCACGCAATGCGTGCAATCGACGATCCGCATCAACGTATCGAGCGAACCGGATTCGAACGTATAGTGCGAGGGGACCTCCCGTTTGGCCTGGCACAGCTCGATGATCTGGTCACGCATACAATGCCCCGGACTTAACAGCACCAGCTCCTTGAGGTCGATATCCTCGATACGGACGTTCGTGCGTTCGAAAAGCGGATTCTCCCGGGACACGTAAAGATGGAACCGGTCGTCGAACAACTCGTGTTCCTGAATCCCCTCGCCGCAGGTTCCGCCGGCGACCAATGCCGCATCAATCCGGTCGCGGCGCAGCGCATCGACGATGTCGGCGGTCACCATCTCCGCAATCTCCAGTTCGACTTTGGGATAGTCCCGCACGAAATCGGGAATAAACTTATGCAACAGGTAAGGTGCGATGGTCGGAATGACGCCGAGCCGCAACCGACCGGAAGTTTCGCCTTTGAGTTCCGCGACCGCTTCGCGGATATGATCGTAAGCCCGGAGGGTTTCCCGGATTTCGGCAAGCACCACCTCGCCCGCCTCGGTCGGAATGACCGGTTTCTTGCTGCGATCGAGCAGCACCACGCCCAATTCTTCCTCCAAAGACTTGATCTGCATGCTCAACGACGGCTGGGTCACGAAACAGTGTTCCGCTGCCAGAGAGAAACTACCGCAATTGGCTACCGCCAGCAGGTATTCGAGTTGGATGATAGTCATAGTTTATCTTATTTGCACGCACGAAAATATAAAAAAAACCGATACTTCGCAATTATTATTCGACCATCGGTTTAGTTTTTCGTACATTTGCAGACTATTTATTATTAGAAACTTTTTAACTGATGGGAAAAATCATACTCACCGGAGATCGTCCGACCGGCAAACTCCACCTGGGACATTACGTAGGTTCGCTGCGCCGCCGCGTGGAGTTGCAGAATTCAGGCGAATTCGAGAAAATATTCATCATGATCGCCGACGCACAGGCGCTGACCGATAATGCGGACAACCCGGAGAAAGTGCGGCAGAACATCCTCGAGGTCGCTCTCGACTATCTCTCTTGCGGACTGGATCCCGCGCAATCGACGCTCTTCATCCAGTCGCAGGTGCCGGAACTCTGCGAGCTGGCTTTCTACTACATGAACCTGGTGACCGTAGCCCGTCTGCAGCGCAATCCGACGGTGAAGGCCGAAATCCAGTTGCGCGGCTTCGCCGAAGGCAACGAAGAAGAGGGATCGCAGCGCCAGGGTATTCCGGTAGGATTCTTCACCTACCCGATCAGCCAGGCCTCGGATATCACCGCTTTCAAGGCCACGACCGTACCGGTCGGCGAGGATCAGGAGCCGATGATCGAACAGACGCGCGAAATCGTCCATAAATTCAACTCCGTATATGGAGAAACACTCGTCATGCCGGAAATTCTGCTGCCCGACAACACGGCCTGCCTGCGTCTGCCTGGTACGGACGGCAAGGCCAAGATGTCGAAATCGCTGGGCAACTGCATCTACCTCTCCGACTCGGCCGATGAAGTGAAGAAGAAGGTGATGGGTATGTACACCGATCCCGACCACCTGCGGGTGGAGGACCCGGGCAAGGTCGAGGGCAACACCGTCTTCACCTACCTGGACGCCTTCAGCCGCCCGGAACATTTTCAGCGATACCTGCCCGATTACGCCTCGCTCGACGAGTTGAAGGCGCACTACCGCCGGGGCGGGCTGGGCGACGTGAAGGTCAAGAAGTTCCTGATCGCCGTGCTGAACGAAACGCTGGAGCCGATCCGCGAGCGTCGCAAGCAGTACGAAGGCCGCATCGAAGAGGTCTATGAAATTCTGCGCAAAGGTTCAGAGCATGCCCGGGCAACAGCCGCGCAAACGCTCGGCGAAGTGCGCCACGCCATGCGGATCGACTACTTCGACGACAAGGAGCTGATCGCAGAGCAGGCTCGCCAATACCAGCAACAGCGATAACGCGCATAACCAGCAGACAAGGTACCCGAAATGTTCAAACGCATAACACCGCAGACGATCGCGGATTGGGGCGAACGTATCTACATCCGTTTCCTGGAGCTTACCAAACGGTTCACCAGTACGCAGATCATGGCGCTGCTGGCCATCATCGTAGGGGTTCTGGCCGGATTGGGTACCTGCCTGTTCGAACTGCTGCTCTACGGAATCAAAGCAGGGCTGACCCATTGGTTCCCCGTCGAACAGTCGCATTTTCTCTTCCTGTTCTATCCGGTCATCGGTATCATTCTGGCCTCGCTTTTCGTCAAATACGTCGTTAAAGACAACATTTCGGAAGGCGTTACACGCGTGTTGTATGCCATGTCGCGTAAAAACTCGTACATTGCCTCCCACAACTGCTGGACTTCGGTCGTAGGCGGTGCGACGACGATCGGATTCGGCGGTTCGGTCGGTCCCGAGGCCCCGATCGTCCTGACGGGCGCAGCCATCGGTTCGAACATCAGCCGCCTGGCCCACCTGAACTACAAAAACACCACCCTGCTGCTCTGCTGCGGAGCCGGGGCGGCCCTTGCAGCCATCTTCAAAGCCCCGATCACGGGCGTGGTCTTCGTGCTCGAAATCCTGATGCTCGATCTCACCTCGCGCACAGTCGTACCGCTGCTGATCTCTTCGATCACGGCCGCCGCCGTCGCCCTCACGATCCGGGGATTCGATCCGATCATCGCCATCTCGCTGACTCCCGACGATGCGTTCCGGCTCAACCAAATTCCGCTTTTCGTCCTGCTGGGTATCTTCTGCGGGCTGATGTCCTACTACTTCACCACGGTCAATGCCCGGGTGGGCGCCTTCTTCAAAAAGATCGACAGTCCCTACAAGAAGTGGCTGATCGGCGGTGCCGTACTCGGCATCCTGATCTACATTTTCCCGCCCCTCTACGGCGAAGGTTACGAAGGGTTCATGTCGCTCATGCACGGCAACACCACCGAGCTATTCAACAACTCGCTCTTCTACCGTTTCAGCCAGATCGACTGGGTGGTCATTCTCTTCATCGTAGGCACGATGTTCTTCAAAGTGATCGCCATGGCCTCGACCAACGCTGCTGGCGGCGTCGGCGGTACGTTCGCCCCTTCGCTGTTCGTCGGCGCATTCATGGGCGCTATCACGGCGCTGGTCTGCAACACCCTGTTCGGATGGAACCTGTCGCTGGTTTCTTTCACCCTGGTAGGTATGGCGGGCGTAATGTCGGGCGTGATGAAGGCCCCCCTGACCTCGATCTTCCTGATCGCCGAACTCTCGAGCGGTTACGGCCTTTTCATCCCGCTGATGATTACCGCCTGCATCGCCTTCGCCATCGACTACTACCTCGATCCCGACTCAATCTATACCAAGCAACTGCGCCAGAACGGGGAGTTGATCACCCACAACAAAGACGAATCGGTCTTCGTCTTTTTGAGGCTCGACGACCTGATTCAGGACGACGGGGTTTACATCCACCCGTCCCAGACTTTGGGCGACATCGTGCAGATTATGTCCCGGGAACGTCACGACGACTATTTCCCGGTTCTCGACAACGAAAAACACCTGCTGGGCATCGTCCGCCTGAACGACGTGCGGGAAGACCTGTTCAATCCGCAAAAGTACGGCAACCCGATTACACGCTACATGCTCCTGTCCCCCGACACGATCCTGCAACATGAACAGATCCAGAGCGTGCTGCGCCGTTTCGACGAAAACCACGTCTGGGTGTTACCCGTCGTGGACAAGGAGAAACACTACCTGGGCTACATCTCCAAATCGCGGATCATGACCGCCTACCGCGAACAACTGGTCAAGATTTCGCAATAAAATACAGTCCCGACCTCGCTTTCTACAACCGAAGAAACTATAAAAACAGAATAGTACTATGAATTTTAATTGGGCTGACGACACGAACTGCGCCGTAACGGTATGCGACACCGAAGGCGTGGTAATTTACCAGAACAAGCAATCCATCTCCGTCAATGGAGAGTATCGCGGCAAAAGCATGCTCCCCTGCCACAACGAGCGCTCGAAGGGGATCATCGCCCGCATCCTCGAAAAAGGCGACACGAATGCCTACACCATCGAGAAAAAAGGGATCCGCAAAATGATCTACCAAACAGCTTGGCGCCGCGAGGACGGCACCGTAGGCGGTATCATCGAACTGTCGATGCCGATTCCCGCCGAAATGCCGCACTACGTACGGGGATAATAGAGCGCCCCGGACCAGAAGCATCCGAACCACTCAACGACACCAGGAACTTCAACCGGAAAGCCGCAAAAAAATACACGAAACACCCCCTATCCGATACAGGAGAAGAGTCAAACGACCGCCTTTCTTCCAAAACGTTACGAAGAGGCGGATCAAAACGGTTTACAGCACTTTCCACAGCCGTTTTCCGAAAACAGGAGCGCCCGCGACTAATCGCGGGCGCTCCTGTTTATTTGCTTACTACCGAAATTTCTCGAATCCGGGAAGATACTTGGTCGGCTCGAACTCGACGATCGTATAATCTGCGATCTCATGCCGGAAGAACGGATCTTCCCGCGTAAAGGCTTCGGCTTCCGCACGATTCGCGGCTTTCGAAACGATCACACCGCCCGTACGGGGATTCTGCGGCCCGGTGCAAAGCAATTTGCCCTGAGCGAAATAACGGTCGAGAAAAGCCCGATGCTCCGCCAGGTAGCGCTCCACCTCTTCGAGCGGCTTCTTGTAATCGACGATAATCAAAAACATAGTTTTTCAAAGTTTTATGTCGTAAATCTGGATCACACCGACAAGTTTGCCTTCGTCGTCGGTCACCAGCAACGAATTGATCTTATGCTGGGTCATTTTCTTTTCCGCAGCGATCAGCTTCTCATCGGGCCCGATGGTCTTGGGGTTGAGCGTGGCGATGTCCATGGCCCGGATCGAGAAAAACTCCGATTCGCGGCGTTCCATCGCCCGGCGGATATCCCCGTCGGTGACGATCCCCAGCACTTTGTCCCCCTCGCAAATGACGATTAAACCCAAACCGCCTTTGCTGACGGCGTGGATCATATCCTTGGCCGAACAGTCCGGAGCTACCACGGGCAACCCCTCCTTGTGCATCACATTGCCGACAGTCATCAGCAAACGGCGGCCCAGGCTGCCGCCCGGATGCAGCCGCGCGAAGTCTATGCTCGTGAAATTGCGCAGCTTCATCAGCGCTACGGCCATCGCGTCGCCCATGGCGATCTGTGCCGTAGTCGAAGTGGTAGGCGCCAGGTGCAGGATGCAGGCCTCGTGGCGTACGGCCACGTCGAGGTGCACGTCCGAATTGCGGGCCAACGTCGATTCGGGATTGCCCGTCATCGAAATCAGCTTGTTGCCGTTGGTATGGATGAACGGCACGATCTTGAGGATTTCGTCCGTTTCACCCGAATAAGAGAGCGCCAGCACGGTATCTTCCGGAGAGATCATTCCCAGATCGCCATGAAAAGCCTCGCCCGGATGCAGGAAGAAACTCGGCGTACCGGTGCTCGCCAGCGTCGCGGCGATCTTGCGGCCGATCAGCCCCGATTTTCCCATTCCGGTCACCACGAGCTTGCCCCGGCTGTGCAGGATAAGTTCGACAGCGCACACGAAATCATCGCCCAGCGTCTGTTCGAGATGCTTGAGCGCCAACGCTTCGGTATGGATCGTCTTTCGGGCCAGCGAGAGGATGTCGGCCCGCTTGTCTGCGGTCATATTATAGCAAAGATTTTATTACGTTTTCCAAATCATTCAGATAAAGCATGTTCGGGCCGTCACTCAAGGCATGGTCGGGATCAGGATGCACCTCGAAGAAGAAACCGTTGGCACCGAACGCCCGGGCTGCCCGGGCCATGGCAGGCACGAACTCGCGGTTACCGCCCGTCTTGCCGCCGGCGGCACCGGGGCGCTGTACGGAATGCGTGCAGTCCATGACGACCGTCGAAGCGATACCGAGCATATCGGGGATGTTGCGGAAATCGACCACCAGGTTGTTGTAGCCGTACATATTGCCACGTTCGGTAAGCCAAACCTCACCGGCACCGGCCTTCATCGCCTTTTCATAAGGGTATCGCATATCTTCACCCGAAAGGAACTGCGCTTTCTTGATATTGACCGTACGTCCCGTACGGGCCGCAGCGACCAACAGATCGGTCTGGCGGCAAAGGAACGCCGGAATCTGGATCACATCGACGACTTCGCCGACCGGAGCGGCCTGGCAGGATTCGTGAATGTCGGTCAGCAGCCGCAGCCCCCACTTCGACCGAACGTCGGCGAGCATCCGAAGGCCCTTTTCCAGCCCCGGTCCCCGGAACGACGAAATCGACGTGCGGTTGGCCTTGTCGAACGAAGCCTTGAAAATGATTTCGACGTCCAGCCGACGATTGATGTCCGCCAGCGTCGCAGCGACCGTATCGAGCAATTCCGCCGATTCGATCACGCAGGGACCGGCTATAAAGAGAGGTTTTTTATCCATGATTCTATCGCTTCATTCGTTTCAAAAATTCCTCGGCGGCCGCCAGATCTTCGGGCGTGTCGATGCCGATGGTCTCCACGTCGGAAATACCCACGCCGATCCTGTAGCCGTTCTCCAGCCAGCGCAACTGTTCGAGTGACTCGGCTTTCTCCAGCGAAGATTGCGGCAAGGCCGTCACCTCGGCGAGCACCTTCGTACGAAAGGCATACATACCGATATGCTTATAGAAAGTATGTTTCGCCAGCCACTCCGACCGCTCCACACCCCGCAGGTAGGGAATCACCGAACGCGAAAAATAGATCGCCAGCGACCCGCCGTCGAGCACCACTTTCGGCGAATTGGGATTTTCGAGCGCCGCCAGTCCGTCCGACTCGGCGAAGGGCCGCACCAGGGTAGCGATGTCCGTACCCGGCACGTCGAAGCAGCGCATGATCGCCCGAAGCTGTTCCGGACGGATGAAAGGCTCGTCGCCCTGCACGTTGATCACGGCGTCGTACTCCCGGCCGAGCTTTCCATAAGCCTCCCAGCAACGGTCGGTACCGCTGCGGTGCTCGGCCGAAGTCATCACGGCACGACCGCCGAACTCCTCGACGGCACGCAGGATCCGTTCGTCATCGGTCGCCACGACCGCATCGGGCAGCACGCCGGTCACCTGTTCATACACCCGACGGATGACGGGCTTTCCCCCGAGCATCGCCAGCGGCTTGCCCGGGAAGCGGGTCGATGCATAGCGGGCGGGAATGATCGCAACAAACTCCATAACTCGTGACTCTATCTGTTTCAAGTCGCTAAAATACGAAAAAAGCGGGACATTGCGTCCCGCTTTTCAAATTAACACGGATTATTTCTTCTCCTCGAGAGCCAAACGCAACACATCCTCGTTCGTCCGCACGTAGTGGAACGTCAGACCGTCGATGTACTCCGCCTTGATCTCCGAAATGTCCTTACGGTTGTCTTCCGAAAGGATCAGTTCCTTGATACCGGCACGCTTGGCCGCCAGGATCTTCTCCTTGATACCGCCTACCGGCATTACACGTCCCCGCAGGGTCGTCTCTCCGGTCATGGCGATACGCTCGCGCACCTTGTGCCCCGTATAGGTCGAAACGATCGAGGTGACCATCGTGATACCCGCCGAAGGACCGTCCTTGGGAATGGCTCCCTCCGGTACGTGGATATTGATGTCGTTCTTCTCGAACATTTCGGGATCGATACCCAACTCCTTGTGGTGCGCCATCACCCACTCGTGGGCGATCGTCGCCGACTCCTTCATCACCTCGCCCAGGTTACCCGTCAGACTCACCTTGCCCTTGCCGGGGGTCAGCACCGACTCGATGTAGAGGATGTCGCCGCCGACCTCGGTCCAAGCCAGGCCGGTAACTACGCCGACCATGTCCCCGACCTCGTACTCTTCGCGCAGGAATTTCGGGATGCCGAGAATCTTCTCGACATCGGCCTGCGTAAGCTCCGGCGTATAAGCCTCCTCGAAAGCGATCTGCTTGGCCCGGTAGCGGGCGATCTTCGCCAGGTGCTTGTCCAGCGAACGGACACCCGACTCGCGGGTATAGCCCGCGATAACCTGCTCGACGACCTCGGGCGTCAGCACCAACTGCCCCTCGGGAATGCCGTGCGCCGCCATCTGCTTGGGCAGCAAGTGGTCAAGGCCGATCCGCACCTTCTCTTCGAGAATGTAGCCCGGAATGTTGATCATCTCCATACGGTCGCGCAGCGCCGGGTTGATGTTGCCGATGTTGTTGGCCGTGGCGATGAAAAGCACTTTCGAAAGGTCGTACTCCGTATCGAGGTAGTTGTCGTGGAACGTCGTATTCTGTTCAGGATCGAGCACTTCGAGCAGCGCACTCGACGGGTCGCCGTGATTGCTTACGGTCACCTTGTCCACCTCGTCGAGGATGATGACCGGATTGGACGACCCGCAGCGTTTGATGGTCTGGATGATCCGGCCCGGCATCGCCCCGATGTAGGTGCGGCGGTGTCCGCGAATTTCAGCCTCGTCGTGCAGACCGCCCAGCGAAATACGGCCGAACTTACGTCCCAGCGCCGCCGCCACGGACTTGCCCAGCGAGGTCTTGCCTACGCCCGGAGGGCCGTACAGACAGAGGATCGGGGATTTCAGGTCGCCTTTCAGCTTGATGACGGCCAGATGCTCCAACAGACGCTCTTTCACTTCGTCCAGACCGAAATGGTCGTGATCGAGCTGCTCGCGGGCGCATTTCAAATCGAGATTATCCTGCGTCACGTCGTTCCAGGGCAGCTCAAGCATCAGTTGCAGATAGGTAACCTGCACCGAATATTCGGCCACGGCGGGATTGAGCCGTTCGAGCTTGGTGATCTCCTTCTCGAAAAGTTCGGCCACCTCCTTGGGCCAGTTCTTTTTGGACGCCTTCTCGCGCAATCCCTCCAGCTCGCTGTCGGCACCTTCGCCCAGCTCGTCCTGAATCGTGCGCATCTGCTGCTGCAGGTAGTAATCGCGCTGCTGCTTGTCGATCTCCTGCTTGACACGGCTCTGAATCTCGTTCTTCAGCTCGACGAGCTGCTGCTCGCGCACCAGAATCTCCAGCAGCTTGCGGGCACGGGCCAGCAGACCGGGAGATTCCAGCAACGACTGGCGGTCTTCGTCCGAAAGCTCGAGATTCGAACAGATGAAGTTGATGATTCCCCGCTTGGAGTCGATATTCTTGATGGCGAACGCCGCCTCCTTGGGCATGTCCGGCGAAATAGCGATGATACCCAGCGCAATGTCGCGGATCGAATCCACGAGGGCCTCGAACTCCAGACTTTTCAAATCGGGAGAAGAGTCGCGCAACGGCGTCACGCTGGCCTGGAAATAGGGTTCCGTGGAGACATACTCCTTCACCTCGATTTTCTCCAGTCCGTTCAGAATCACCGTCAGGTTACCGTTGGGCATCTCCAGAATCTTGATGATACGGGCCGCAGTGCCGACCTTATACATATCGTCCGGCGCCGGGTCTTCGACTTCGCTTTCGCGTTGCAGCACGGCCCCCAGCAATCCGTTGCGCTCGTTTACTTCGCGTACCAACCGGATACTCTTCTCGCGGCCGACCGTAATCGGCGTGATAGCACCGGGAAACAGCACCGAACTGCGCAGCGTCAATATCGGCAATACTTCGGGGACATTGACCTCCTCCAACACCTCGTCCCCGCCCGTTACGATGGGAATGACGTGGTGGCGTCCGTCCAGGACGTCCGGCAATGCCTTCAGATCGTCCATGTCGATGTTTTTTATTTTATCCTTCTTACTCATATTTTTCTCTTTTACCGAAAACAGGTGCAGCCCCCGTACGTCGAACGGATTTCCTTTCGGAAAATTCCGTTTCTCCCGCCTCCCTACAGTTTCTCCTTTCCTCAATCGGGGAAGTTTTTAAGTACAGCGGGCACCTATTTCTTAAAAAATTTACAGATTTTGCAAAGATAACGATTTTCCTCCTAATTTTATTTCATATTAACAGAATGTTCATAACTTTGCAAATCCTGTACAAATTATAAATATCCCACATAAATATGATGCAAATCGCCGACAAATACGCCCCGCAGCAGATCGAATCCAAATGGTACGACTACTGGATGGAGCACCGCCTTTTCCATTCCGAACCCGATGAGCGGGAACCCTACACGATCGTCATCCCGCCACCCAATGTTACGGGCATGCTCCACATGGGACACATGCTCAACAATACGTTGCAGGACGTACTGGTGCGCCGCGCCCGCATGCAGGGCAAGAACGCCTGCTGGGTTCCGGGCACCGACCACGCCTCGATCGCCACGGAAGCCAAGGTGGTGGCCAAGCTCAAGGCGGAGGGGATCGAGAAATCGTCGCTCTCGCGCGAAGAGTTCCTGCGTCATGCCTGGGACTGGAAAGAGAAATACGGCGGCGTGATCCTGCAACAACTGCGCAAGCTGGGCGCCTCGTGCGACTGGGAACGTACCTGCTTCACGATGGACGAAGCTCGTACCGAAAGCGTCCTGCGGGTCTTCTGCGACCTCTACGAAAAGGGGTTGATTTACCGGGGCGTACGCATGGTCAATTGGGACCCGTCGGCCCAGACCGCCCTTTCGGACGAAGAGGTGGTGTTCAAAGAGTCGCACGGCAAGCTCTACTACCTGCGCTACCGGGTCGAAGGCACCGACCGCACGATCATCGTCGCCACGACACGGCCCGAAACGATCCTCGGCGACACGGCCCTCTGCGTCAATCCCGACGACGAACGCTACGCCTGGCTGCCCAAAGACGCCCGGGTCATCGTCCCGCTGGTGGGGCGGTCGGTGCCCGTGATCCGCGATACGTACGTGGACATCGCTTTCGGCACGGGTGCCCTGAAGGTTACTCCGGCGCACGACGTGAACGACTATATGCTCGGTGAAAAATACGGGCTCGAATCGATCGACATCTTCAACGACGACGGCACGATCAACGACAAAGTAGGGCTTTATGCCGGTATGGAGCGCTTCGCCCTGCGCAAACAGATCGAAAAGGATCTCGACGCGGCCGGCCTGCTGGAGAAAACCGAAGACTACACCAATAACGTGGGTTATTCCGAACGTACCGGCGTAGCGATCGAACCCAAGCTCTCGATGCAGTGGTTCCTCTCGATGGAGAAACTCGCCGGTCCGGCGACGCAGGCCGTCTTGGAAAATGAAATCAAGCTCGTTCCCGAAAAATACAAGAACACCTACCGTCACTGGATGGAAAATATCAAGGACTGGTGCATCTCGCGCCAGCTCTGGTGGGGCCAGCGCATTCCGGCCTGGTATCTGCCCCAAGGCGGTTACGTAGTGGCCCTCAACGCAGACGAGGCACTGGAGAAAGCCCGGGCCAAGAGCGGCGACGCCTCGCTGACGCTCGCCGATCTGCGGCAGGATGAGGACGTGCTCGACACCTGGTTCTCGTCGTGGCTGTGGCCCATCTCGGTATTCGACGGCATCCGCCACCCGAACAACAAAGACATCGAATACTACTACCCGACCAACGATCTGGTGACCGGTCCCGACATCATCTTCTTCTGGGTGGCCCGTATGATCATGGCCGGTTACGAATACCGGGGTGAGAAGCCCTTCGGTCACGTCTACTTCACGGGGATCGTGCGCGATAAAATCGGCCGCAAGATGTCCAAACAACTCGGCAACTCGCCCGATCCGCTCGACCTGATCGCCCAGTTCGGCGCCGACGGCATGCGCGTAGCGATGCTGTTGAGCTCCTCGGCGGGCAACGACGTAATGTTCGACGAGGCTCTCTGCGAACAGGGACGCAATTTCGGCAACAAAATCTGGAATGCCTACCGACTGGTCAACGGCTGGACGATCGACGACGCCCTGGCGCAAAGCGAAAACAACCGCCTGGCAATCGAATGGTTCCGTCAAGCGCTCGCCAAGACGCTGCGTCAGGTCGAATCGGACTTCGCCTCCTACCGTATCTCGGAAGCCTTCATGAATCTGTACAAACTCTTCTGGGACGACTTCAGCGGCTGGTACCTCGAAATGATCAAACCGGCCTACCAATGCCCGATCGACCGGCCGACGCTGGAAGCCACGTGCGGTTTCTTCGACGACCTGCTGCGTCTGCTGCACCCCTTCATGCCGTTCGTCACCGAAGAGATCTGGCAGGACCTGGCACCCCGCAAGGCAGGCGAGTCGATCATGGTCCAGCGTATGCCCGAAGCACGGGAGATCGACGAGGCGCTGCTGGGCCGGTTCGAACTGACGAAAGAGGTCGTAACGGCCGTCCGCAACGTCCGCAAGCAGAAAAACATTCCGCAGAAAGACCCCCTGACGCTCCGGGTGATCGCCGATGAAAACTACCCGGCGGAATACGCTCCCGTCCTGCAGAAAATGGGCAACCTCTCGCAGATCGAAACCACCCGGGAGAAAGATCCTTCGGCCGTCGGATTCCTCGTAAAGACCACGCAATACTTCGTACCGATGGAGGGCATGATCGACATCGAGGCCGAACGCAAAAAACTCGCAGGCGAACTGGAATACCTCGAAGGATTCCTCGCCAGCGTACAAAAGAAGCTCTCGAACGAAAGGTTCGTTTCGTCGGCTCCCGAGAAAGTCGTGGCCAACGAACGGACCAAACAGGCCGACACCGAAGCCAAGATCGCCGCGCTTCGGGAACAACTGGCCGCCTTGAAATAACTCATCACGAAACATTCAACTCCTCTCTCCGGCTTACAACAGCAGAGAGAGGAGTTTATACTCGACTATGCCGGAAATCACCATCTATACCGACGGCTCGGCCCTGGGCAATCCCGGTCCGGGTGGTTACGGAGCGGTCCTGATATCGGGACGGTTCCGCAAGGAGGTGTCGCAGGGTTACCGCCTGACGACCAACAACCGCATGGAGCTGCTGGCCGTCTGCGTAGCCCTCGAAATGCTGAAATTCGAAGGCAGCGACGTGACGATCTACTCCGATTCGAAATACGTGGTCGATGCCGTGGAGAAACGCTGGGTATTCGGCTGGGAGAAGAAAGGGTTCGCCGGCAAGAAGAACCCCGATCTATGGTCCCGCTTCCTGCACTCCTACCGTCGTCACAACGTCCGTTTCGTCTGGGTCAAGGGTCATGCCGATACGGTCGAAAACAACCGCTGCGACCAACTGGCCGTAGCCGCAGCCAACGACAGGGCGCACCTGCTGGAAGATACCGGGTATGTTCCGGGCAGTGGAGAGTAAGCCATATAGAAAATAAAAAGCCCCAAAACACGACGAAATATTCCGGGACTTGAAAAACAACTATCCGGTCACACGGTCGCCCGAACTCGGGACGGCATTCCTCCACTCACCTCCTGCCCCTATCTCTTTAACTTACTTCCGCACGTAAGCTCGCTCGATTTCGGCAATATAGACCTCGTGATAATCGTGCTGGGGATACCATTTCGTATCGCACCTGCGATCGACAAACTCTTCGGGCCGGATCTTTCCGACATAGAGCTTGCGGCATTGCAGGATCAGGCGTGCTTCGGCCGGCGCAGGCACTCCGTCGTCCGTACAGGCGACCGTCAGTCCGGCATTGCGGATCTTATCCTCCGTACGGCCGGTACGACTGCCGCAATATTCGAGAGCCGCATGGTACTCAGGTGCGAAAAACGAGAGGGTCACCCGCTCCTCGCGATCGACGAATTCCCGCGTATAACGCTGCGGACGTATCACGAACTGTGCCACAGGACGTCCCCAGATGAAGCCGATCATACCCCAACTGGCGGTCATCGCATTGCAACTTTCTCTATTCCCGGCCGTGATGAGCATCCACTCCCGGCCGATGGCCCGGATAAAATTATCGGTAATTTCAGCGGGATCGATCTGTTTGAAATTTTCCATAATCTATTTGTTCCTTTTTGTGATTCCAACCTGTTACAAAAATAACATTCTTTTCCTAAAATCGGATCGCCGGATTGCACATCCTGATTAATTTGCTATATTTGCCCCTACTTTACCCCGAAACAATAACCGATCCGGAATCTATGTTCAAAACATACATGCGGCTGCTGGGATTCGTCAGCCCGATCTCCAAATACGCCGTCCCCTACTTCTTTTACGCGCTGCTGTACGCCCTGTTCAACACGCTCACCTACGCCATGATCCTCCCGATCATGAACACGTTGTTCGACGACAAGAACTCCTATGTCTTCCAACCTGTTTACGACTTTCCCGTGCACGGGCTCTCGTTCTCGGATATCGACGCCTCGCAGATGTTGAGCTACGTCTATACGCAACTGTTCGGGACGGATTTCACGATGTCGAAAATGCTTCTCCTGCTCGCCTGCGGTACGATCGTAATGAACCTGTTGAGCAATTTCTTCCGCTACATGAGCGCCTGGACGGTCGAAAACATGCGCGTCAGATCGCTGCAACGCATGCGCAACGATTTGTTCAACAAAATAATGGGGATGAACGCCGGATATTTCAGCGATCAGCGCAAGGGCGATCTCATGTCGCGCATCACGCAGGATGTCATGGTGGTTCAATACTGCATCACCAACACGCTGCAAGTCGCCTTCCGCGATCCGCTGCTTATTATCGGTTACGTGATCTACATGCTCCTCGTATCGTGGCAGTTGTCCCTGTTCGCCATCCTGTTCCTGCCCGTAGTGGCGCTCATCATCGGACGGATCGTCAAAAAACTGCGCCACCCGGCCCTCAAAGGGCAGGAACGCATGGGCGACATGGTAAGCGTGCTCGACGAATCGCTTTCAGGCATCAAGGTCATCAAAAGCTACAACGCCACCGACTATATCCGCCGCAAATTCTCCGAGTTCAACGCCGAATTTTCGCGCCTGATGCTCTCGATGGCCCGCCGTCAGCAACTGGCCTCGCCGATGAGCGAATTTCTCGGCCTGACGGCCGTCGCGGTACTGATCGTTTTCGGAGGTTCGCTCGTCATGAACGGATCGCTTTCGGCCGGCGGATTCGTCGGCTTCATCGCCGTATTCTCGCAGATCACCCGCCCCGTGCGCTCGTTCATCGACCAGTTCGCCAATATCAACCAGGGTATAGCCGCAGGCGAGCGCATCTTCGACGTGCTCGATTCCGAACCGGAAATCCAGGACAAACCCGACGCCAAGACGTTGGACGGCCTGCACGAGAAGATCGAATTCCGCAATGTACACTTCTCGTACGACGGCAGCCGGGAGGTGATCGACGGCATCTCGTTCGACATCCGTCGGGGAGAAACCGTGGCTCTGGTCGGTCCTTCGGGCGGCGGCAAATCCACCCTCAGCGAGCTGATCCCCCGCTTTTACGACACTACGGGCGGCGACATCCTGATCGACGGGGTTTCGATCCGTGACTACACGCAGGAGAGCCTGCGTGCCCACATGAGCATCGTTGCGCAAGATACCGTGCTGTTCAACGACACCATCGAAAACAACATCGCCATGGGACGCCGGGGAGCGACGCACGAAGAGATCGTCGCTGCGGCCAAAATCGCCAACGCCCACGACTTCATCATGGAGTGTCCGTCGGGCTACGACACCAACATCGGCGACCGGGGCGCCAAACTATCGGGCGGTCAGCGCCAGCGCCTGAGCATCGCCCGAGCCGTACTCAAGAACCCCGAAATCCTGATTCTGGACGAAGCGACTTCGGCCCTCGACACCGAAAGCGAAAAGCTCGTCCAGGACGCACTTAACTCCCTGTTGCAAGGTCGCACTTCGATCGTAATCGCCCACCGCCTTTCGACCATCCACAACGCCGACAAAATCATCGTCATCGAACGGGGTCGGATCGCCGAGCAGGGCACTCACCCGGAGTTGATGGCCAAAAACGGCATCTACGCCAAGCTGATCGAGATGCAGAGCTTCGATTAAAAGCCGATTCCCATGACCGAAAAGGAGAAAATGCTGGCCGGAGAGTGGTTTCATCCCAACGACGCGGAACTCGAACAAGACCGCACCAGGGCCCGCCACCTCACCCATCGGCTCAACGTCACACTCAAAGACAAAGACGCGACCTATCTGGCAACGCTCCGGGAACTTTGTCCGGGGGTCGAAGCCATGATCCGCGCCCCTTTCTACTGCGATTACGGTTACAACATCTCCATCGGCAAAGGGTACTACGTCAATTTCAACTGCGTCTTTCTCGACCTCGGGCCGATTCGCCTGGGACAACGCTGTCTGATAGGTCCCGGCGTACAGCTTCTGACAGCCGTGCATCCGATGGACGCCACGGAACGGGCTACGGGCAAAGAAAAAGGAGCGGGCATCGAGATCGGCGACGACTGCTGGCTGGGCGGCGGCGTGATCGTCTGTCCCGGCGTCAAAATAGGCTGCCGCTGCGTCATCGGCGCCGGAAGCGTCGTCACACACGACATTCCCGACGATTCGGTCGCTGCAGGCAATCCGGCCCGCATTATCCGCACCGCAACCGACGAATAAATCCGCCGCTTCGGAAAATCGCCCTCGGAATCCTGCAACGGCTTCCGCCACAACCCATTGTCTGCATACAAAAAACTGCTATCCGAGATCTATTTATTCGCATTTTTTCATAACTTTGCATGTTGGTAAAATCCGCCGCTGGCTTCCCGCACGAAACAGACGGCACACAGCGAATTCCGGCGCTGCCGAATACGGCAAAGACAGGAAACAGTTCCGCATTCGGGGCTGTCCGGCGGAATCGGGCCGGATCGGATTCTGCCAGCCCATGAAAACGACGATTGAAAACAACAGAATATGAAGTTCAAAGAGTATAAAGGCCTCGATCTGCCGGGGTTGGCCGCCGACGTACTGAAAGAGTGGGACGCACAGGACACGTTCCACAAAAGCATCTCCACCCGCAAGGGTCATCCCACCTTCGTCTTTTACGAAGGGCCTCCCTCGGCCAACGGCACGCCGGGCATCCATCACGTCATGGCCCGCACGATCAAGGATATCTTCTGCCGTTACAAGACGCAGCAGGGCTACCTCGTCCACCGCAAGGCCGGATGGGACACGCACGGGCTGCCCGTAGAGTTAGGCGTCGAAAAGAAACTCGGCATCACCAAGGAGGACATCGGGCGCACGATCTCCATCGAGGAATACAACCGCGCCTGCCGCGAGGCGGTGATGGAGTACACGGGCCTGTGGGAAGAACTCACGCGCAAAATGGGTTATTGGGTCAATATGGACGACCCCTACATCACTTACGACAACAAATACATCGAAACCCTCTGGTGGCTTCTGAAACAGCTCTTCGACAAAGGGCTACTCTACAAAGGTTACACCATCCAGCCCTACTCGCCGGCCGCCGGCACGGGACTTTCGACCCACGAGCTGAACCAGCCGGGCTGCTACCGCGACGTGAAGGATACCACCTGTACGGCGCAGTTCAAAATCATCCGCGACGAGCGGAGCGAAAAACTCTTCGACGGAGCCGAAGGCGATCTCTACTTCCTGGCTTGGACCACCACGCCCTGGACACTGCCGTCGAATACCGCGCTGGCCGTAGGCCCCGAAATCGAATACGTGCGCGTCAAATGCCGCAACCCCTATACGGATGCCCCCCAGACTGTCATCCTGGCCAAAGAACTGCTGGGGGCGTATTTTACCCCCAAGATGGAGGGCAAGTTCGAAATCACTCCGGTCACCTACAAGGGTCCGGACTTCGAAGGCATCCGCTACGAACAGCTTATCCCCTGGGTGAAGCCTGCGGGCGATGCGTTCCGCGTCATCCTGGGCGACTACGTGACCACCTCCGACGGTACGGGTATCGTGCATATCGCCCCGACCTTCGGTGCGGACGACGACCGCGTGGCCCGCGCCGCAGGCATCGCACCGCTGTTCATGGTCGATAAGGCGGGCAAGAACCACCCGATGGTCGATCGCAAAGGCCGCTTCTTCCGGCTCGAAGAGCTCGATCCGGTTTTCGTGCGCGACAACGTCGATACAGCGGCCTATTCGCAATGGGCTGGCCGTTACGTGAAAAACGCCTACGACGATTCGCTCGCCGCCGATGCGCCGACGCTCGACGTCGATCTGGCCGTCGCGCTCAAGGCCGAGGGCAAAGCCTTCAAGATCGAGAAGCACACCCACTCCTACCCCCACTGCTGGCGTACGGACAAACCGGTGCTCTACTACCCGCTCGACTCCTGGTTCATCCGAACTACGGCGCTGCGCGACCGGATGATCGAACTCAACAAGACGATCCGCTGGCGACCCGAATCGACCGGAACGGGACGCTTCGGCAAGTGGCTCGAAGGTCTGGTGGACTGGAACCTCTCGCGCTCGCGCTTCTGGGGCACGCCGCTGCCGATCTGGGCTACGGAGGATTACTCGGAGATGAAGTGCATCGGCTCGGTCGAAGAGCTCGTCGCCGAAATCGAAAAATCCGTCGCGGCAGGTCTGATGAAGGAAAATCCCTACAAGAACTTCAAGCCGGGCGACCTCTCCAAAGAGAACTACTCGACCGACCGGATCGACCTGCACCGTCCTTACGTGGACAATATCGTGCTGGTTTCGTCCAAAGGAGAACCGATGCGGCGCGAACCGGACCTGATCGACGTATGGTTCGACTCGGGCGCTATGCCGTATGCCCAGCTGCACTACCCCTTCGAGCACGGCGGCGACTACTTCAAGAGCGTCTATCCGGCTGATTTCATCGCCGAAGGCGTCGATCAGACGCGCGGATGGTTCTTCACGCTGCATGCCATTGCCACGATGCTCTTCGACTCGGTAGCTTTCAAGAACATCATTTCGAACGGCCTGGTGCTTGACAAGAACGGCAACAAGATGTCCAAACGTCTGGGTAATGCCGTGGATCCCTTCGAAATACTTTCTACCTACGGCGCCGACGCGACGCGTTGGTACATGATCTCCAACTCGCAGCCCTGGGACAACCTCAAGTTCGACCGGGACGGCGTGGACGAAGTGCGCCGCAAGTTCTTCGGCACGCTTTACAATACGTACAGCTTTTTCGCGCTTTATGCCAACATCGACTCCTTCACCGGGGCGGAGCCCGAAGTGCCTGTGGCGGAGCGTCCCGAGATCGACCGTTGGATCATCTCGCTGCTTCATACGCTCGTGCGCACGGTGACCGATTCGCTCGAGTCCTACGATCCGACTCCCGCCGCCCGCGCGATTCAGGAGTTCGTCTGCGAGAACCTGTCGAACTGGTACGTGCGCCTCAACCGCAAGCGGTTCTGGGGCGGCGGGCTGACACGCGACAAACTGGCGGCCTACCAGACGCTCTACACCTGTCTGGAAACCGTTTCGATGCTCTCCGCACCGTTCGCGCCATTTATCTCCGACCGTATTTTCCGCGACCTGAACGCCGTGAGCGGCCGCCACACGGACGAATCGGTACATCTTTCGACCTTCCCCGTCTGCGACTCCTCGCTCATCAACGGTGAATTGGAGCAGATGATGTCCATGGCCCAACAGGTTTCGTCGATGGTACTGGCCCTGCGCCGCAAGGTGAACATCAAAGTCCGCCAGCCGCTCACGAAGATACTCATTCCGGTCCTCGACGCCGACACCGCACGCCGCATCGAAGCCGTCAAGGGGCTCATTATGAGCGAAGTGAATGTCAAGGAAATAGAACTGATCGAAAATACGACGGGACTCATCACCAAGCGCATCAAGCCCAACTTCAAGACCCTCGGTCCCAAATACGGCAAACAGATGAAGCAGATCGCAGCTCTCGTAGCCGGGTTCTCACAGGATCAGATAGCCGCGATCGAAGCATCGGCGGAAACCCTGCTGGACGTGGACGGCGAAAAAATCACCGTCACCCCTGCCGATTTCGAAATCACCTCGGAAGATATGCCGGGCTGGCTCGTAGCTACGGAGGGCAAGCTGACCGTAGCCCTCGATATCACGATCACCGACGACCTGCGTGCCGAAGGTATCGCCCGCGAGCTGATCAACCGTATCCAGAACATCCGCAAGGATTCGGGCTTCGAGGTGACGGACAAAATCCGCGTGGAGATCGAACAGCAAGAGTTCGTCCTTCCCGCGCTCAAATCCTTCGCCGACTACATCGCCTCGCAGACGCTGGCTGTCGAAATCGAAGGAGTGCCTTCTCCCAGCGGCGAATTTGTCGTGGAGTCGGAGGTAGATGAGCAACCGGTCCGTATCGCGGTGACCAAAATTTGACCAAAAAAGGAGAACCTGCACGTTTCCGGCAAAAAATTTGGAAGTAACGGGAATATTGTTTAATTTAGTATAACATTATTACAAATAAAATATTGAAACTATGGCAGAAGCAGAAAAAACCCGATACAGTGACGCCGAATTGGAAGAGTTCAAACAGCTCATTCTCAAAAAACTGGAAACAGCACGTGCGGATTACGAACTCCTGCGCGCCACGATAACCCACACCGCATCGAACGATACGGAGGATACCTCGCCGACGTTCAAGGTGCTGGAGGAGGGAGCCACTACGCTCTCCAAAGAGGAGAGCGGCCGCCTGGCGGCCCATCAAATGAAATTCATCCGCAACCTCGAAATGGCACTCGTACGCATCGAGAACAAGACATACGGCATCTGCAAAACCACCGGCAAGCGGATCCCCAAGGAGCGGCTGATGAAAGTGCCTCACGCAACCGAGTGCATCGAGGCCAAAGAAGGACGGATTCACTAAAGGATTCACCCTCCGAACGAATGTTCTTTTCGTATGGTATGAAAAGAATCCGTTCACCACGACCGGAGATAAAAATAGGAGCGTCCCAGATAGGACGCTCCTATTTTGATTACAAAACATCCCGCAACTAAGTGCGGCTGCAGGATGCTTCCCTGACGGAACAATAACACTTATGAATTGGAACTTCTCTATATTCATTGCCGGCGCACGCCGCTTCGATTTTTTTTCGTCGTGATCTCGATCACCCCTTTCGCTCCCTTCTCGCCATAATGTTCGACCGCCTGCTCTCCTTTCAATACCGTCATCGCGTCGATTCGGGAGGGATCCAGTTGCGAAAGGCGATCGGCAGAAATTTCCTCGCCATCCAATACTATTAAACCGACCTGCTTCAGAGAACGACCGTTATCAACAACTGAAACCGAAACCGAATCCGAATCCGAATCCGCTCCGGTCGTATAGGTCAACGTAACGGTTTCCTCCAAAGGCTGCGCCGACGTAGCAATCGACTTAGACACGGAAGAGTGCCCCGAGGAGGCGCCGGAAGGCTCCCTGACGACTGTCATCTTATTAGGCGTTTTGCCCGACGCATTCGACGAATAAACCGCCAAAGTCGTACGTTCTCCGGATTCATTCGTCGTAAACTCGATCACACCGTCCCGCGCCCGCTCGCCATAACGGTCCAGCAATTCGAACCCGGGTTGCAGAATCCGAACCCACAGAACCTTCCCCGCATCGATCGACTTCAAATAGTCATCATCAACCTGCCGGCCGTTAATCAACACAAGCGGTCGGGCTCCATTGAGCGGACGGATCGCAAATCCGTTTCCCGTATCCTCGATCCGATAAAGACCGGGACCTTCCTGGAAAGAGTTCCCACGCTCGAAACTACACTCCAGACGGTCGAACTGCCGGGCGCCTGCGGTCGTCGTCACATAAACCACGCCATCCGCCGCCGCCTCGCCGTAACGTCCGACAGCCCATTCGTCCTTCAAGACCGACATCGATTCGATTTCCGCTTCATTCAAAGCCTTTACCTCGGCAACTGCGACCCTTCTACCATCGAGCAGGAAGAGCATCGAACTCAAATCGTGACCGGAGACCACGAGCGAATCGTTCGGTACAGCAACTTCGGAAATCCGCACCTTGACCTGCCCATCCACTGGAATATTACCGGTCTGAACCGTACCGGACGACGGTCCCTCCGGTACGGATGCGACGACAGATTCACCCGCACCGGACTTCCGGGCCTCTTTTTCAGCCTGTTTCGCAGCATCACGAGTCGTCACAAGAATCGCTCCGACACGGGCGGCATCCCCGTAACGCTCGACTAATGCCGGGTTGCGAAATACATCCTCACTGGAGAAAATCTGTATGGTTTCGATCTTGCGGGCAGGAAGCTCCCCGAGCGTCGTAATCGGCACGACTCTGTCATCCACGACCACCAACGGCAAACTGTCCGGATCGGTTCCAGATACATTACGCAAGCTCAAATTGCTCACTTTATAGGCATTCCGCCCATCTATCGATACGAAACGTCCCTTCAGATACCGGAAAGGATGATTCAGCCGATCGTAAATGGTCACCTCCCGGTCGCCTTCCCGCAACGATGCCTTCGATACCACACTGATTACCCCGTTGCGGGCTGCCGTACCGTATCGTGCAAGTATGTCCGCATCAATATCATCGATAATTCGGATCGTTTCGATTTCACCGGCCATACTGGGGTGCAAATGATAGATCGAAACGACCCTACCGTCCCACAAAACCAACGGAATTCGATCCCAATCGCTGTCCTCGTTCAAACGCCTGTCAATTTTCGTTACCGTATAAGTTCCCTTTTTCCCGGCCACCGGCTTGAAATCCCCCTTCATATAAGCCATCGGATTGGGTTTGACAACCTTTTCCACGACGGCCGCTTTATCGGATTTCCGACGTGACGCGGCCTCGACCGCTCCGCAGCGCCCCCGCTTGCCGTACTTCCCGACGGCCGCAGCCGATTTAAGCAGCCGAACCGATGTTACCTCTTCAGGATACCGTTTGTAAAAATCAGCCTGCGACACCTCCTTACCGTCAATCAGGTAAAGTATTGCCTCGGGAACGAAAGGAAGACTGGCCCAACGCTTTCCGCTTTCCGAAACCGTCAGCGTCCACACCTGTCCGTCATCGGACTGCGTAATTGAAGCGAATCCGGAAAAAGGTTTATGCGTTTCGATAGCTTGTCCGTCAGCGGCAAGCTGGGCATCCCACGACTCTTCGTAACGAGTCTGCAAAACGTCCGACACCGCATCGCCCGCCCAAGCCAAATGCAGCTCTACCCATTCGGAATTCCATGGTTCGTCCATTCCCCAAATCCACGAATGGATAAGAGAACCTTCCTCAAAATTCAACTCCACGATCCCGTTCGCCGATTTCGTCCCGTAACGCGCAATCATTTCCGGATCTTTGACTACGCGCCCGTAAATCTGTAACTGCGGCAGCGCCATAAAATCCTGCAGGAACTCCGGCGACAACTCCTGCCCGGAGTAAAGCAACATCGGCAAACGATCCCGATCGAAATGCCAATCGGACGGATCCCCCTCCGCTATGTACAGAATCGGATCGCCGCCCGTCCGCCGACGACTCAATTCAAACCCCTTATCCAGTCGAATTTCGACCTCCATATCGGCCCCATCCAGAAAGGGGCCATTCAATTTAAACAGCTTATTTCTTCGATCGAAATAAAGAAGCCGCACCGGCTGGGCGGAAGTAATCGTAAAACGCCCGTCGGCATCGGTCACAACCCGCCGACCGCCGCTACAAAGGAATTCGAAACCGGACAAAGGCTTATCGTCGGGACCGAACATACGCCCTGAAAGGGTGTGGGCAGTCGGTACGATTGTCTTCGCTTCTTTAGCTGCCTGCTCCAGATTGGCGAGTAACTCCACCACACACTCGCGCGACTCGGGTGTAATAAATTCCTTCGCTCCGGACTGGCCTTCACCGACTGTGAGGCCGTCCGCACCAGCAGGAAGAGGCATTTCACCGTTTCCGGAATTTTTCGTAGTTTTGTCCTCCGGAAGAACATAGGAGGTCTGTGCGAAAGCGCCGAGCGCCAGGCACGCAAGCGGCAGGACATAGAGCGCCTTGGCCCTGGCCCACCTCGATGATCGTTTACGCAACATCATGGTAATTCGGTTTTTAAGGTTACTATGATTAAGGCTGTTGGCAATTGAGTACCACCTCCCGCCAACGGCCTTTTTTATCAACAGCATCTGATAATCTTTCGCATTGACCCCGCAGCGGAGCACCTGCTCGTCGGCCTCGTACTCGTGCACAGCACGCAGTTCCACACGCAACAGCCACATCGCGGGGTTGAACCACTGCAAACACCCCAGCAAATCGACCAGCAGCAGGTCCCACGAATGGCCCAACCGCTGATGCGCCTGTTCATGCACGAGGATCGTCCCTCCGCCGCAGGCATAATCCTCCTCGGACATCACCACGTATCTCATCCAACTGAACGGAGCTCGAATCCGGTCCGACAACACCAAAACGCTCCCGTTTCCAAGCGGTATGCGCTGGCCGCGGCGCGTCATTCGCACAACCCGCACGATGTTGCATACGGTCCATCCCAACGTCGCAAACATCCCTGCAAAATAGATGATTCCGAGCAAAACGCCCCAGTCGAACGGTTCGGGAGCAGGCTCCGGCTCCTCTATTATCATCAGGTCCCGGGTATCGTCGGGGATTCGGTTTTCGAATACCATGTCCCGCCGGAAATAATTTTCCGGAATCACGTCGATCCCGGCGGCGGATACCCCGGGCAACTCCTTCTCGACGGTAATTACACACAAAGGCAGCAAAAACGACAGCAGCAACACTCCGCACAACAACACCCTGTTCATCCGATGCAGCGTATCGCGGCTCAACAACAACTTGTAAAACAGGTAGAAGACCGCCAGGCATCCCGCAGCCTTCAGACTGTAAAGCAGAAAGGTCGGCATAGGACTATCGTTTTTCGGTTTGACTTTCAATTTGCCGGATCAGGTCGCGCAGATCGTCCACGGAGATTTTCTCTTCCCGTACGAGCGACGAAACCACCCCGAGGTAGGAATTGTCGAAATACTTGCTCACCACGCCCTTCAGCGTCTTGCGGCTGAACTCCTCCTCGCTGACGAGCGGATAATACTGGTAGGTGCCGCCATAGGCCTTGTGTCCGACGTACCCTTTCGCCTCGAGGCCACGCACCATCGTCGATAACGTATTGAAATGAGGTTTCGGTTCGGGCCAGAGCGCAACCAGTTCGCGCACGAATAACGGGCCCCGCGTCCAGAAACAACGCATCAGCTCCTCTTCTCTGGGTGTCAGCTTTTCCATAGTCGATGTCGGTTAAAGTCGAACGAAACAGGACCTGCACAAACGGCAGCACAGCTCCGCATTGCCGGCTCCTGCACAAAAATCTTCTGAAACAAAGATAACTAAAAAAATTTCACATACAACTATTTTTTATAGTTTTCAAACTAAAAAATTTAGTTTTGCAGGAGAAACAGAGAGCAACCCGCTGTAAAACAACAAAAAATAATAGACAAGATAAAAAATTCTTGTCTATTATCAGGATTAAGATATGGAAAAATCTTCCTATTCCTCGTCGCGGTGCAGCTTCTCTACGTAAATGGCATGCTGCATGGCGATACGCTTCGCAACCGAAGGTTTGGTGAAATACTGGCGACGACGGAGCTCCTTCAGAACACCCGTACGCTCGTATTTACGTTTGAATTTCTTGAGGGCCTTCTCGATGTTCTCGCCCTCTTTTACCGGCATGATAATCATAATTCGTTGCTTTTTTTATTGTTTTTACTCTATTTTCTAATGGATCGTGTCTTGTATCGGGGCGGGACTCCATCCGGACGACGCCGACTCCCCGTTCGATATGTCTTTCGAGGCTTCTCGTACCGTAAACCGAAGATACGGGGCCAATCGCTCGGCCTCACGCGGGGTTAATATGTGCTCTTCAACCAACTCTTCGACGGTACTCCAACCTCCTTTCAATTGTCTTTTACTAAATAACTTCCTGAATACGGCGGGCGGCAAATAAGGATGCCCCTTGAGCGTACTCGGAGGTGCAAAGTTAATATCAATTTTTCGAATTTTGAAACTATCGCAGTAAATTTGTTTCACGATCCGCTCGAAATTGGACTCCGTGACCTGCGGAACCTCGGCCAACTGATCCACGCTGTAAAATCCGCCGAGCCGCTCCCTGTATCGAATAATGGCCATGACGCTCTTCTCACCGATCCCGACTACCGAGCGTAAGGTCGCCGAATCGGCCCCGTTGAGCTCGATCAATCCGGAGCGAACGGGCTCCGGTTTCGGAAAAATTACATAGGGGAGCAAAAGATCGGCCACCGAATCAGCGATCATATAGCAAGCCCGAAAACCCGCTTCGTCCCGAAGACCTTCGTAAAGATCCCGATAACGGACAATGGCCTCGGCCTGACGGACGGAAAAACCGAGCGACGCGAGATAGGATGCGGACACCGTATCGATCCTGAATCGTTCGCGGGGCACGATCCTCCTCGGCTCCTGCGGGACATACTCCCGATATTCCCGACGCGGAGAAGGTGTCAGCGCATACTCGCGCCCAATCCGAATATAGGGTTCCAGAATAAAATAGACCGAATCGGTCATGCCGTAGCAGGTAGCCACATCCTCGGGGATCCGAAACACCTTGCCCGCTGCGCGGTACTTCAGCAGGCTGACCGCCATGCGGGAGGTGAGTCCCAGCCGCCGCAGATCGGCATACTCCACCGTATTGGGATCGAACTCGAACAGCCTCACGGAGTCCGCCGCAACCGTCGCTTCCATCTCCGCCTCTGCCCGGTCGGCAGATACCGCGCTCTCCCGCCGTTCGGCCAGGAGCAGTCCGGCGACGAACACTCCCGCCAGCAGGAGGAACACCACGAGCGCCCGGCGCTCACGCGTCTGGAAAAGTCCTGTGATTGCGTTGCGTGCAGGTCTTTTAGGCATGCATATGAATGATGTCCGCCAT